>WNGH01003879.1_pt1 | contig 21214 bp, 21 predicted proteins | sample 5400631 | NCBI WGS metagenome assembly WNGH01 (sample SAMN13153373, study PRJNA577476) | soil metagenome | isolation source: 115 cm soil or saprolite under Garry oak tree replicate 1 | place: USA:California | collected 2016-06-15
GGCCACATCTCCGCGAGCACGATCGGCGCCCCGATGCCGTCGACGAACGTCGGCGTGCGCGGCGACTCCACCGGGCGGCCCGCCTCGAACGCCGCCCGCAGCGGCGCCGCGGTCTCCACTTCGCATCCGTACACGCGTACCTCGGGCCTGGCGGCGCGGATCGCGGCCGCGATGCCGCAGCTGAGCCCGCCGCCTCCGAACGGAACCAGCACCGCTTCAACGTCCGGAGCGTCCTCGAGGACCTCGAGCCCGATGGTCCCGTTGCCGGCCATGACGCCGACGTCCGAGACGGGGTGGATGAACCGCGCCGGCTCGAGAGGCGCGTAGCGATGCGTGGCGAGCACGTTCCACCACTCGTCGTAGGCCAGCGAGACTATCTCGGCGCCGAGGCGGCGCACCGCGGCGAGCTTGGTCTGCGGCGCACCGTCTGGGACGACGACCGAGCACGGGACGCCATGCTTGCGCGCCGCCCATGCAAGCCCCTGGGCCATGTTGCCCGCGCTGGCGGTGTAGACGCCGGCGGCAAGATCGTTCGGCGACAGCATGCCCAGGGCGTTGGCCGCGCCGCGAACTTTGAAGCTGCGGATCGGCTGCAGCGTTTCCAGCTTCAGGTGGATGCCGTCGACGCCCTCGAACGGGATGAGCGGCGTGCGCTCGACGACGCCGGCGATCCGTTCGCGGGCCGCCAGCACGTCTTCGGCGGTGATCGAGTCCGGCTCGCGGACAGTCTTCATCTCTTGACCAGGTCGGGCCAGAGGTCCTGCTGGCGAAGCTCGCGTTTCATGATCTTGCCGCTTGGATTGACCGGGATCTTCTCGAGCGGGACGAACAGGATTCGCTTCGGCACCTTGTACCCGGCGAGCGTGAGCCTGCAGTGGTTCTGCAGGTCGCGCTCGGTCGCGGCCGATCCGGGTTTCAGGGCGACGACGGCGCGAACCTCCTCGTCCCACCGCTCGCTCGGCACGCCAAGGACCGCCGCCTCGGCCACGCCGGCATGCGAGTAGAGGGCTTGCTCGACCTCGGCCGAGTACACGTTCTCGCCCCCGCTCTTGATCATGTCCTTCAGCCTGTCGTGGAACATGAAGTAGCCGCCGTGCCGCGACGCCACGTCGCCGGTTCTCAGCCAACCGTCTTGCAGGGCCGCGGCGGTCGCGTCAGGCCGGTTGAAGTAGCCAACCATCACGTTCGGTCCGTGCACCCAGATCTCGCCCGCGATTCCATCCCCGACCTCGACGCCTGACTCGTCGCGAATCGAGACGTCGTTGAGCAGCATCTCCTGTCCGATCGACCCGTCCAGCTCCGGCCTGAACATGTCCTCCGGCCTAAGCCGCGTGACGATCGGGCCGGCCTCGGTGAGGCCGTACTGATAGTAGATGCGCGCCTGTGGCAGGACGTTCCGCACGGCCTCCTTGTCGGGAAGCCGGAAGGTCGCGCCGCCGACGTAGAGGCGGCGAAACGAATCCGTCAGGTGGTGCTCCCACGCGCCGCTGCCAAGCATCCGCCGCACCATGTTCGGGATGAAGAATCCGTTGGTGATCCTCTCGGTCTCGATCAGCTCGGCGGCGTGCTCCTCGTCGAAGCGACGCATGAACACGCTGCACGCGCCCACGACGAGGTGGGGAAGGAACCAGCAGAGCAGGGACGCGGAGTGATACATCGGCGCGATCAGAAGGGTGACGTCGTCCGGCTCCATGTCCGTGTCGACGATCTCGTTGATCGCGTTCGCCATGACGTTCGTGTGCGACAGGACGACACCCTTCGAGGCTCCGGTCGTGCCGCCCGTGTAGAGGATGACCGCTGGAGCATCCGGTCGGACGTGACGATCACGTTCTCAACTGACGGAGCCCTGCGTGCCTCGACCAGGGCGCGCACCCTGTCGCCGAACTCGCGGTCCGCGAGCACCGTCCTCGCCCGGCTGTCCCGCAGGCCGTGCTCCAGCTCGGCCTCGGACCAGCGCCAGTTCAGAGGCACCGCGATTGCCCCGACGGCCATCGCGCCGAGGATGGCCTCGGCGCTGAAGACGCCATTGCCACAGAGAACCGCCACAGTCTCGCCGGGGCGGGTTCCCAGGCGCGCCAGCCCGCCGGCGACCGCCCACGAGCGCTCGGCCAGGTCGCGGTGGTTCAGCCGGCGCACGGCGTCGATGGCCGCGGGTGCGTGTGGGCGGCGTCCATGGTTGCGGCGCAGCACGTCCGGAATCGTTAACAAGGTGACGCCGCCAGAATAGACAAACTAGCGATTGCTCTTGTGCACAGTTGACAGCGACGCGTCATACCTCTAAGGTCACCACGTGCTCGGGTTCACCATGCTGATGGGGACTGGGCACACCCTGTGGCCGTAACCCGGCGCCGCGGCAGGGCGGCCGGTGAAAGCACCGCGGAGGAGATCCGCTCCGTGGCCCTCGACCAGTTCTACAAGCACGGCTTCCAGGCGACCACGCTGCGCGACATCGCGTCGCGCGTCGGCATCCAGGTCGGCAGCCTCTACAACCACATCACCGCGAAAGGCGAGCTGCTCTACGACATCATGGAGACGGTGATGCTGGACCTTCTCGAGGACCAGCGCCAGCAAGCGCAGGAGCCGGACGTCGTCGAGCGGATGCGCCTCCTCGTCTATCACCACGTTAGGTTCCACGGCGAGCGAGCCAAAGAGGTGTTCATCGGCAACAGCGAGCTGCGCAGCCTGAACCGGCCGCAGCGCGCACGCATCGTCTCGCTGCGCAACGAGTACGAAGGGATGTTCCAGAAGGAGCTCGAGGACGGCATTCGGCAGGGCAAGTTTCTCCCTGTCGACGTCCAGGTCACCGCCTACGGCATCCTCGCCATGACCACGTGGGTTTCGTCTTGGTACTCGCCGCGCGGCCGCCTGTCGCTCGAGGAGATCGCCGACATCTACTCGGACATGGTCCTGCGCGGAATCTGGAACCCCGCCGCGGGACAGCTGCAGACACACCTGCGCCGGGTCGGGCGAGACAACGCAAAGCGCTCACTGGCCGCTGCCGCGGCGAAATAGCACCGGTCGCGGCGGCCGGGTCAAGGTCGGCGTGACCTTGAAGATGTACGACTACTACACCTACCAGCCGAAGTCGCTATCGGAGCTGGCCGGCCAGGCGCAGCGCGCGGAGGCGACCGGCTTCGACTCGGTGTGGGTCATGGACCACGTCTTCATCCAGCGGCCTTCGGGACGCGTCCATGCGCACGATCCATTGCTCGTGCTGGCGCACATCGCCGCGGCGACGTCACGCGTCGCCATCGGCTCCCTGGTCCTCAGCTATGCGTTTCGCCACGTGGTGCAGCTGGCGCGCGAGGCGGCGGCGCTGGCCGATTCGAGCAGCGGCAGGTTCGTTCTTGGTCTCGGCACGGGATGGCATCGTCCGGAGTTTGACGCGCTCGGCCTGCCGTTCGACCACCTCGTGAGCCGGATGGAAGCCGGCGTCGATCCGCTGCGGCGGCTGCTGCTCGGCGAAGAGGTCTCGAGCGAGTCGCCCTGGACGCGGCTCAGCCGCGCCTCGATCGCCGTGACCGCTGCGCCGCCGCCGATCTGGATCGCCGCGGAAGGACCGCGCATGCTCGCGATTGCCGCTCGATGCGAGGGGTGGAACCACGCGTACTGGGGCGCCGAGGACACAGGCCGGTTTCGCACTGCGTTGGCGGGCCTGCACGCAGCAATCGACCGGTCGGGAAGAGATCGCTCCGAGGTGGAGACGAGCGCGTCGATCGCGTGCGTGCTGGACGGATGGCGAGAGGTGTCCGGCGGCTTTCGCGAGCCTGAGGTGGGGGTGGGGTCGGCCCGCGACCTGGCGCGGATGATTCACGACTACACGGACGCAGGCGCCGATCACGTGATCCTTTCCCTGTCCCCGGATCCCTACGCGGAGGTCGACCCTGACGCGCTGGAGAGCTCCGGTCGCATCCTGGAGCTGCTGTGACAGGCTGCGGCGTGCATGTCGCCAGCACCGACTACCCCATCGAGAGCTCGATGTTCGGTGCTGATTGAAGCATGGTTCCACATGCCGGCGGCAGTGCAAACGTCCCATTGACGGGGCAGTCCGGCAGGAGTCTACTGAGCACTCAGTTGTCAGCCGTCTGAAGTGCAAGGGGGGTGCCTATGCACATTCCACGCAGCTTCGTCTACCCGGTGTCAGGTGGGTACGTAGGCCATACCCATTTCTGGGAACGGGCTTTGACTCGACGCCAGTTCATCGGCACGTCAGCGCTGGTCGGGGGAGCGGCTATGACGGCTTCGCTGTGGTCACCGGTGCTGGCAAGGGCCGCGACCACGGTGGACCCGAAAGCGATCCCTCAGACGATCGCGCCGGGGGCGCCGTTTCACGTCGAGTTCCTTGGGCCCACCACCGAACCGTCGAGCATCACTGACTTCAAAGGGGTCGTCGGCGGAGTGGACCTGCTAGGTACTGGTGTGGGGACCGACACGGCCACAGGCACCAAGACCCAACTGTTTACGGCAATCGACAACCGATTCATGCAGGGCGAGTACGTGGGCGTCGACGGCATGAGGCACCAAGCGACATTTGGCTTCGTGTGACTGGACATCTTCACTGACGCGGCGCGTCAGAACCAGATTCACGATTTCAACCTCGACATCCGACCATTTCCAGGTGGTGTCTTCTGGACCAACTTCATCCAGCATCAGAGCGTGGGAGCGGAGGGGCGCGACTTCGAGGGCGGCGCGCATCTGGACGTCGACGGCCTGGCTCTGTTCGACTATTTCAGCATCAACAACGCGCTTAGTGACGGCAACTCAATCGATGCCAAGGTCTCTTACAGCATTCGGTGGTCGGCAGACGGATCACCAATCACCATCGACGACGGAGCGAATTTCCACTTCGATGGCAGGCGGACCAGTGGATTCATCACCTGGTCAGCTCACGAAGCAGGATTCAGCTTTGAGTCGGATCCCGCGAATACGACCCTGACCAACTTTGCCCTGGTGGGCCGAGAGCGAAACGGGGTGTTCTACCGGGGTTAGTCAATCAGTGACACGAGGGGCGGATGTTCCGCCCTTTGTGTCACAAACATCGCGCGCATCCGGGCCCCAGCGTTGTACTCGGTCGCCCTGACCATGGGTCTCCGCCAAGGGGAGGCTCTTGGGGTCAGGTGGCAAGACCTCGATCTCGAATTGGGGTACTTGCGCGTCACGAAGCAGATGCAGAGAATCGACAGTCGACTCGTCCTCGTTGAGCCCAAGACCGCTCGAACAACTGGCTGAGCAAGACGAGCCGCACAACCGAGCACCCGACCGGTGGGCACGAGTGAGAGGCCAGCGCCAACGAGACCCCGGGCAACGCGTAACCCGCAGGTATGATCGACGGCGATGGAGGTCGCCTCGGCTAGGAATGTGGTGAATGAGCGGCTTCAAGAACTAAGGGACCTAGCTTGGTACCTCGATAACCGCTCTCGCTGGAATGTCGTTGGCGCGTCGCTGTCGAAGGTCTTACTTGTCTTGCTCGGATCGCTGTCAGCCGCGAAAGCGGCGGCTGACGTGCTCTTGGGCGCTTCGAGCAAGGGCGACATAGTGCTGTTTGCTGGCGTCGGCGTGCTGTCTGCAGTTGTGGCCGGCGTCATGGCTGCTTTCCAATTCGACGCTCGTGCCTCAGCGCTCGCTCAGCTTGCGGTTGAGGCCGATTCTGCATGGCGCCAAGCAGACACCCTCCTCGTCCAGGGCGCTAACTCGACCGATGTCCTCAACCAACAGAATGCGAGCCTGAGTGAGATCAAGGAACGCGCTGCGAAGCTTGGTATCAATACCGTCCTCCATCTTCGCGAAAAACAAGGAGCCAGTGAGGTAACTGGGTTATCGAGCCCTCCTAGCTCGGCCAAGGCGGGCAAGGCCTTATGAGTTCCACCCGAGAACGGCCGGCTCGTTGAATCTCGTTGGGCGGAGCGTGAACCGATGCTGGCGGTGCGATCAGCTCCGGACTCGTCTCGCTCACAGAAACGAAGCTTGGCTGATGGGACTCGCCACTTTCGATGACCGGGGGGCGTTCAGGGTTTGATCTTGTCCCACACCGATCCCCAGTCCGTAGAGATCACTTTCTGAGCCGCGGCCAGCGTCATCTGGCCCCCACAGACCTGGCTGTGCAAGTAGTTCTCGACCTTGTCTTTCTCGTGCGCCCCGGGCGCCGGAAGATACGCCTCCGGCCAGAGATTGGAGGGGCTGGTCGGATTGCCCCCGAGTTCGAGCGAGATCAGGTGGTCGAGCTCATAGGCACTTGGCGCTCCGCTCAAGCCATACGAGCGCATCAACTCGGCCTTGAGGGGATTCGTGTAGCTGACGGGGGGCCGGATGGTTGCTGTGTAGCCGGTGACACAGATCGTCTTCTGGATGCTCGACTGTGTCACAGCCGGATTCGTTGCTCCCGGAGTACAGCCCTGGTCAGGATTCGCGCCCTGGGCAGCGCAGTGTGCTGGCACGGTCGACGCAACCGCCACGACCCCAGCAGCAGCAGCTACGGCCAACGAGCCGGCGGCGGCGATACCCGCCAGCCGCCGCCTCCTTCCCGAAGACCTCGAACCAGACGATTTCGCAGCAGATGGTTTCGCGGTGTGACTGGCGGCTTTCGGCCGGCCCCTCGCCGGCTTACTTGCCACTTGAGCCGCCTGAAGCTGGGGCGGGACCCGATGCCCGTGGGTTGAATTTCAGGATCTGCTTCAGGAAGTCAAACCAGAACGGAGCGCCCAGGGACACGGCCAGTATCGTCAACAGAAGGCCGAGCACCTTGAGAAACCAGCCGAAAACGGTCTGAGGCAGAACGACCCAGCCGAGCGGAAGATCGAACTGGGTGAGCGTATTGACCGTGTCTTCGAGCCCGGCGGGCAATCCACCCGACGACGCAGCTGATTGAGCCGCACCAGTGAGAGCAGTTCGCAAGGCCTGGTCCTGCCACAAGGTCGTCTCGATGGCGATCGAGTCCGCTCCCACGAAAATTGTCAAGACCGCTGCAATGGCGAGGGTCACCCACTGGATCCGTCTCTTGTAGACACCACTTACGCGGTCCATCGCGGTGTTGTACCAGGCCTCGATTCCGGCGCGAATCTGCGTCACGTCCTCGCCCGCGTCATCGATGATGGTGAGCAGGACCTGCTGGACGTTGCTCTGCGGCAGCGCTGCGACCAGTGTCCGGATGCCCTGGGCGTCGCGTGGCGCCGGCTTGTCTGCTGCGAGGGTGGCGATGAGGGCACTCGCAAAGTTGGAGGAGGGCACGTACGAAGGTGCCTGTCCAGGTTTGCCACCCAGCCCACTGACCAGTCCGTGCTGCCATACGGAGTTGGCGAGTTCGGGAGCGCCCGCGAGCAGCTTCCGGATGCCACGCTCCAGGTCGGCGGCCCGCCAGCCCAGGGCTCCTGCGATCACCTCATTGATGTGGGACGCAATTACGCTGAGGATGAAATAGACGAAAGCGAGTCCGATGACTACTTCGACAATCGCCGACCCGAACATTCTTCTGCTCCTCCGCCAGATGCTCACGGGTTTCAGAGGCCGCCATGTTCAATGCTTACCTGAGGAACAAGGAGGTGGGCGCCCGCATCGGCGCCCACCTCACTGGAGTCAGAGGTTGATCGTCTTCTCGATGGCACCGCCCATCTGGGGTCTCACTGTCATGGGCACTGGGGCGTTGGGGAGGTTGGTCCAGTCCGGCGTGATCGTCGCTGCCTTGCCTGAGGCGAGCGCAGCCGTTTTCGTGACCGATCTCGGCGACTGAAAGCCAACCTGCGCCTGGAGCTCGAACGTGACATCCGGTCCTGCGTTGGTGATGTTCAGCGACATGCCATCGGCCGCGATGCCCGCGCTGAGCTGGTGGCCGGGCTGCAGGTTTAGTTGCGTCAGCTGGAAGCTGCGGACACTGGTGGGGTCTGGTGCTACCGGTCCAACCAGCGTCAGGCTCGCGACGCGGGCCGGTCCGGCAGCGTCCAGGGCGATCTGGATTTCCTGCTGCGCGGTTCCAAAGCGGTTGAGGATCATCGTATCGGTGGCCGGCTTGCCTCCGGCGACGCTGGCGATCACGCTCCCGGCCGGAGTTCGCACGGCCCAGTCGTAGCCGGCGGTCCCGCCGACAACCTCATGCTTGATGGTCGAGGGAGGCGCGGAGGTGGGAGAGATGGCGAGGCCTCCGGCGAAGGGCTGGGCGAGCAGCGCAGAGGCTCGAACCGCGCTTGCAGTGACGTTGCTGTCCGCCAGGCGGACGGACGCGAGCGGTGCCGCGGCCATCGTCGCGCCGGCCTTGATCGGCGTGAATGTTTTCTGGACGGGAGACGGGCCGTACGGCGACGGCAACCCAGTCAGGTGGTACAGCTCGGGAAGGCTTTCGCCGGCGAGCGTAATCGGACCAACACTTACTTTGGCCTTGCCCGCGGCAAGGTTGGCGGCCGCGATGCTGCCCCCGTTCGCTCGGTGCGTCAAAGGCAGACGCACCATCCCTGGGATCTGCGTGCCATTGAGGAGGGTGTCGTCCCAGCGGGTTGGGGCTCCCGTCAGTCCTGGCTTGTAGAACGTGCGGCCTTTGTCGTCGGTGATCTGCTTGGTCTGAGCACCAGCGCCCAGGATGATCAAAGCGACACCCAGCAGGGCAGCCATGGCCTCCCAGAATGGAGTGCGGGGCTCGTGGCCGAGGATGCAGAACGGAGCCCACGAGATGATCCCCCCCGTGAAGTTGCCCCCCGTCCAGGGATTGGATCCGTTGCCGTTGAAGTCGAAGTAGTAGGTGTTAGAGGCCTTGTCGATCACAATCCGATTCTGCGGGTTGCTGTCATCGCTTCCTGGCGTGTTTGGGTTGGCCACGGTGATGATCAGCTGGTGACCGTTGTCCTGGTAGGCGTTCGGCCCGCAGGGGCGCACACAGTGTCCGGACGAGAGGTTGGTAGTCGTCAGGCAGATGACCGGATAGTCGCCCCGGAACCACGCCGCCTGCGAGTCATAAAAGACGCACACCGGGTTCCAGAAGCGTCCTGTCAGGAAGTTCGCCGCGAACCAGTCGAGATACTCGGCACCGAGCTGATAGGCCTGCTTCTCGTTGATTTCGTCCACGGCCGTGCCCCACGAGACGTTGTAGATCGGCTCGCTGAAGATCGAGGAGTTCTTTTCGGCATAGATCGACTCGAGGCTCATGCCGAAGCAGTTCCCGCCTGCGGCTATGGTGCGGAATACCAGCTTGTAGAAAAGGCTGTTGAACCAGTGGAGCGGACTCTCGTCCTGGCCCACGTCCACGAACGTCTCCGCGAACTGTCCGGTGTCAAGGCTGGGGGTGCCGGTGTTCGTAACGCCCCAGAAAAAGTCCTTCCGGAAATTCGGGTCGAAGGGATTGTCAGGGGTCCTTTCGCGCATGTCGAAGGTCGCGTGGAAGTCACCATCGTTGAGCTGCTGCGGCTGATTTCGCCCGAAGTCGTTGTCGGCGTTGAACTGGGCGCTGACGGTCCCGAGATGCGTGTCTGACGAGAGCACGTTCTTGTCGTACCCATCCAGCGTGACCGTGATCGACATGTCGCCGCGGATTGGCGACACGGTGGTCAAGACACCCGGATTGGCGTTCGGCTGACCGTATGAGTCCCGATCTGGCGGAAGCTTCTCCCTGAAGTTGAAACCTGTGTTGGTGGTGACAGTCGCCCAGGCATAGATCCAAACGCTCGCCGCGCCGATGCTTTCCGCGAACGTGTGCGACCCACTCCCAGAGATGCTGTCGACGAACACATCGAGGGATCGGAAGATGGAGATCCTTCCGCTGCCCTTGTCCCAGGTCAGACAGCCGTTCTGGAACGTGTTGTATCGCTTCGACCCTTGCGGCGAGTCCGTCTCATCAGACAGCGGGAATCCAAGTGATCCGGCCGGGCCGCCGTATGCGTGCAGATACCTGTCCCGGATGGCCCCGTGAACCTCAAAGGCGCCGCTGGCTCCGGACCAGTACATGGTGCCGCCCTCAAAGCTGTTGAAGCGACCGACCTCGACGCCACTGCGCATGACCGGCGACTCATCGCTGATCGGGTTGCCCAGGAAACCGCCGACTCCGCCGAGCTGCTCCCAGTGTGCGCGGATTGCTCCATGAACCTCGAATGCGTTGCCTGTGCTCGTCTCGAAATAGATGTCACCAGCGTCGAACCTGGAACGGCGGCCCTTGGTGACTGCCTGCTCTTCGCCGATCGGCAAGCCGATGTCGAATCCGCCCGCCGGATTCTCGAGGTCGATCAGCTCCCGATAGTGGAGGTAGATCGCGCCATAGACGGCGAAGCAGCGGCTGTCAGGCCGCAAGATGATGGCGCCCCGCTCGAAGTACACGACGGTCGCCCCCGGGCGGGTGGTGAACATGCGGAGGGGCCACCCCAGATAGCTCTGGACGTCTCCGCCCGAGACCGTCGTTTGAGTGGAAAGCGATACCCACTCGCGATAGATCGCCGCATCGACATCGATCGTCCCGGTCGGCGTTTGCATCGGGACCCTGGCCGCCGCCGATATGACTGTCGCAGGGGTGACGCTGACCGGCATCGGGCTGATCTCCACCGCCGGGGGTGGCATGGTCGCCACTGCGACCGGACCGAGGTCGACCGGGAGGGGCTTCTCTAACGGAGGACCGGCCGGCTGTCTGACCGCGGGTTCGGCCACCTGGCCTGGAATGGGCCTGCGCATTTTTGGCACGTTCGCCCCCTTTTAGATGCGTCCGTGCTTTGGGTGACTGGCTCGTGGCGGTGAAGACGCTGCCCTGACGATCTCAAGTGCCGGCCGTACTCACCTCAAGATGTCGCCCGCGGAGCAAGGACTGGGCCCCCTGTTACGCGGGCAGTTTAACAGTCGCCGCGGCGGCAGTTTACAGGTGTCAAGTGAGTTTTTGTGAAGCGGTGCCGCACGGCCAGGCCGGTTAGCCCCGGGCGCTGTCAAGGGACTTGAGGCGGTGACTTTACGTGTTCCCTTGACGTCCTACTTTGCGGCAAGGGCGTACGACCAGCCCATGATCCCGGCATCCTGGGACGGTTCTGCATGCGAGGTCGACAGTCCCGAAGTTGAGGTCTGTAGCGAGCTACCGCGCGCCGGCCGGTTGAGGCTCCGGAGTCGCGCCCCCCGCGATGAGCCTTTCGCAGAACTCTTTCAGGCGGCCCGGCGTTCCGGGCTCGTTGATCAAGTCGGCCGTCGCCCGTTCCAGGGCGCCAAGATTTGCCTTTGAGGCGTCGTCCATCTTTTCGTGTTCCGCCGTCAGCTTCGGCTGGAGGCGCAGATACACCGTAGGGTCGAGGAGCCTGCCAAGCTGGTACTCCGCGGTGTCGGACTGACCGTCGAGGAAAGCGCCGATGGCGGGCTGCGCCCACCCGATCTTGCCCCAACGCCTGGCCCGCGTGAAGGTCACCGGATGAGGCACGGAACCGGTGCCGAGTGAAAGCAGCATCACCGGCGCCTTTGGGTCGATCCCTTCGTGCTCGTCGACCCAGGCGCACAGTCCGGGGTTGTTCGCGAACACTCCGCCGTCGACGAGCGTCGCTTTCTCGTTAGGGAGCTTGAAGGGCGGGAAGTAGGTAGGCGCGGCCGACGTCGCGCGACACACCTCCCAGAGCAGGAAGTTACGGTCCGCCTGACGCTGGGCCGCGAGGCGGCTGAAGAACCACGCCTTTCCTTCGTGCATGTCATAAGCCGTGATCAAAAGGCCGGTCACCGCATCGGCTAGCCGGTGCTCACCGAGCTGCTTCTTCAGGTGCTCCTCGAGGTTGTGAGGCGAATACTCCGCGCCGACCAGAAGCGACCACGTTTTGCGCAAAAACCCCGAGCTGAAGATCTCTTCACCGTGGTCGCGATACAAGCCGACGAGCTGTTCGGCGCGATACATCGGCGCTGTTCCGGACGCGTCTGGCACGGTCAGGCCCGCGGCCAGGATGCCACCGGTCGACGTTCCAGCGATCAGGTCGAACAGCTCGGCGATGCGCTTGCCGGTGAGCCTCTCGACCTCGGTCAGCACGAGTGCGGGGATCAATCCCCTGATGCCGCCGCCGTCGATCGCCAGGATGCGCGTCACTCCGCGCGGTGCCTGCGGACTCACTTCGGACCGACCATTCTGCTCCAAGGATGGGAGTCTGCCACCGGTTGTGGCGGCTGTCAAGCCATCGTCAACCTGTCGCGGCGCGACAACAATTCATTACTTGACAGCGGAGCTACGGTGAACTTTCATGCAACGCATCGGGGGGCGCTCCGATCATGAATCGAACACCTGTGAATGCGTCGACTGCGCACTGAGCCCAAAGGAGGTTGGAGGTGAGCCAGATGGTCTACGAGGTAGACGACCTTCTGAAGATGTCGCAGCCCGAGCTCGACAGCCTGTTCCGGGCCAGCCCCGCCGGCGACATCCCGGCGGGCGAGGCTAACGGCACCGCGATCATCGACCCCGGGACTCGGCTTTCCGAGGTCGCCGCGAAATTCATTCACATCTTCGCCTGGCACGGCAAGGTCTTCGACCCCAAGTCGAGCACGCTCAAGAACCTGATCTTGCCCATACCGACCCAGGCTGTCGCCGCCCAGGTGTACAAGGCGCCAAGCTGGCTCGACGGCAAGGAATGCATCGTCCTCGACTACTCGAAGACCTCGCTGGTCGCACACCACGTCCGCGACGAGATCCGGCTCATCGCGCCGAACACCTACCTGGGCATCGTCTTCTGGGACAAGAACCGGCTCATCGACTTCGCCCTTCAGTTCGCGCCCGCGAACGTCTCGTCGCCCGTCGGCTCGTAATGCTGGACATCGTTCATCTGCTGCCGCAGTCTCGATAGCTCCCAGTACATACGCCTCCGCGCCCGGCTGACGTTTCCGAGCGGCCGGTGCTCCGGTATGCAGTGCCATGGGTTGAACGACAGTACGCGGGCGAAGTCGAGCTGCTTCGGCGAGTCGAACTTCTGGCGCGGGATCCTCAACGTGGCCACCGAGACGCGCGGAGAAAGCTTCGGCGGCCAGGCCACGGAAGCATCCTCAATCGGCATACGGAATGGATCTGTCTGGATCTGGATGCGGATGTCGAATTCGACGTCCTGCGTGGCAAGCGTGCTCACCATCGCGTCGCGCAGGTAGGTGTCGGCCGGTCGCCTCGGCAGGCGCGGCACGGGTGAACGCGTCGTGAGCCTGGACCAGAACGAGTACTGCATTGCCTGGCCGTCGCCCAGTAGGTAGGGGACGCAGCTGAAGTACTGGCTCTCCAACGGGCTGCTCTGCGTCTTGGTCCAGAGAAGGTTCATGACGCCGTCCACCGCGTGGCTCTCGCGCGGGTCCACGAAATAGAAGAGTGGTGCGTTCTTCAGGCTCCACGTCTGGAGCCTCGCGTTCGTGCGCGTATTGGGGCATACGAATGTCGGCACCGACGTGCCGAGCAGGTCCTGCGTGTGCTGCTCGTCGTCCATGAGCTTCGGCCCGGGCACGCCCATGAGCTTGATGCTCATGCTCATGAATCCGACGTCGTCGATGTCGGGCGTGATATACGGCCCCGGCCCTGAATAGCGCACCCATGCTTTATATGTGCGGGGCTCGGCAAAAATCCCACGACGAATGGCTTCCGGCAGATCGTCGAGGACGATGAACTCCGCGCGCACGATGCCGAATGTCTTCGTGTTGCCGCCGCGCTCGAAATATCCCGGCTTCCACAGCCCGCGCATCTGGGCCGTGAACGTGTCGATGATCGCCTGCAGGGACGCTTCCTCGTCCGGGGCGATCCGCTCCTCCGCCAGACGGAAGCCCTCATCTTGCCGCTGCCTGTTCTTCAGCCACATGGCGACTTTCGTGAGCGCCTCTCGGAACGCGGAATCGAACGCCGCGCGGTAGAGGGGGTCGACCCGCCTCTCGGCGTGGAGGAGCTTGATCAGGACGCGATGGGCGATGTCGAGCGCCGCATTGCCGGTATTCGGCGGCGGAATGCCGTAGCCCGAACCACGGTCAGGCATCCGCGATGTTGATGAAGAAATGGGCGATCATGGCGCCGAAGACCACGGCGAGGAGCGCGGCGAACCACGGATAGGCGAGCGTGAACTGGTTGACGTAGAACCCGACTGGCCGCTTGTGACGTGCTGACAGGTAGATGTCGGCAACGAGGACCGGCAGGAGTACGGCGAAGATGACCAGCACCAGGATGATGAACCCGGGCCGCGTGTAGTTCATTCGGTCGGGTACCAGAGCCAGTTGCCGATCAGGAGCGCCACCGCGAACGCGGCGACCGCGGTCAGCGTCGGTGAGGTCGCTGCGGCGCAGCGGACATACTCTGTGATCGGCGGCGCACTCGCCGAGTTGACCAGTGCGTAGGTCTCGTACCCAAGAAGGAGCGCGGCCAGCACCAGGAACGCGGCGAGTGCCCCCTGCAGCGGGCCGCCTGTGCGAACGCGGTCCTGGTCGCGGATGCCCGGCGCGTCGTTGACCCACTTCCGCGCCGTGGCCACCAGCCGGCCGCAGGCGAAACCGCCCAGCGCGACACCGCCGAGGATCAGGCCCGTGCGCGAGTCGACCGCGCCGCGCGAGGCGCACTTCGTCACGTCCGCGTTGAAGGCATGGGCGATCGCCAGGCCGAATACCACGGCGAGGCCGACCGTTGTGGCCACGAGCAAGAAGAGCTCGACCCCGCGAAGCACACCGCGGTAGCGGATCACTGCCAGAACCTCCAGCCGAGGGCGACGCCCGCCGCGATCGCGACGGCGATCGGCCAGTCGAGCCGGATCGAGGCGAAGTCGGCGGGCAGGATCCAGATGTATGGCGAGTGGGTGATCGAGGAGATGAAGTTGATCACGGCGACGACGGCAAGCAGGGCGACGATAAGCGTCACGCCCGCGGAGACGGCGAAGGAGACGAGTCCGATCACGTCGGATCCGGGCCCAAGGTGAACGAAGGTCCAGGCTGCGATGATGGCAACCCCGACCACCAGGACGATCAGGAACGTCCACCCCAGCCGGACAGCACGCGTCCGGCGCACGGACCGGTGGCCCACGGGCACGAGGCGCGAGTGCTGCCGAGTGCCTGTCTTCTCCACTGCTGCGTCCGTGCGCGATTATCCGTCGCCCGTCGCTTGTGTCAAGTGGCGGCGGTTGGCCGCGACTTGACAAGGGCGCGGTCCGGTGTTAGACGACAACACGAGTTGCCGCACCAGGTCGGAGTTACTTTTCTCGCGGCGGTACGCGCGAACCGAATGGACAGCCTGCAGGCGCTGCTCGCCGAGATGGGCAGCGACGCCGCCGGCAACGCTCACATCCCTTTGGGCAGAGTCGGCGGCATCCATTACGCCAGGTTCTTCTTGCTCGAGCCCACGGCGGACCTGGCGGGCAACGCGATACCGGGCGAGCTGTTCTTCATGGCCGACTTCGACTCACCGGTCTCTGCCAGGGTCGACAACCTGTTCACGGCGGGCCAGGGCTGGCAGGAGATTCTGGGCCACTGCGAGGGATTCGCCGGCGCCGGCGTGGCAGCTTGCAAGAAGTTCTTCCTCGAGCACACCGTGCGCGACGCTGCCTACTACGCCAACACGGTAGGTCTCAGCGTCGACCAGGTTCGCCTGGAGTCCGACCTGCGTGAGGCGCTCGAGCAGCGCGTCGACGGCTCGCCTGAGTTGCACTCGCTGGATCCCGCCGCCATTCGCGGCAAGCTGGTCGATTTCGTCAGGCGAACGCCCGGCCTCGAACGTTCCCTGCAAGCCGCCCAACCTCCAGAGCTCGCGTGGCGGCTCCGCGAGCTCGGCCACCTCGTGCTGGTGCCACTGGTCGGCCTGCTGCTGCTGCCGCTGCTTGTGATCGCGATCCCGCTGTGGCTCATCGCCCTGCGGCTGCACGAGCGCGCAGATGTGGAATCGACCGAAAATCCGCAGCCGGCCCACCTGCGCGACCTCGAAGCGATCGAGGACTTCGGCCCCGTGAACCAGTTTACGGCGGTCGGTTTCATCAAGCCTGGATGGTTTCGCGGCTTGACCGCGCGCGCGGTCCTGTTCCTGATCGATTTCGGCGCGCGCCACATCTTCAACCACGCCAACCTCGCCGGCGTCAAAACGATCCACTTCGCCCGTTGGACGTTCTTCGACGGCGGGCGACGAGTCGTTTTCGCCAGCAACTACGACGGCAGCCTGGAGAGCTGCGTGCACCAGGCGCCGACCCAGGTCTGGTATTCGGCGTACCCGTCCCTGACGGCGCTCAACATCGCGAACAACGCGGCGATCCGTGCGGGGCTGGGCGGTGTGGAGGACGACAGGTCATGGCTGTCGCGCCTGTGAACCTCGAACTCGCGGACATCCAGGGACTGGTCGTGAGTGGTTACCGGCGGCTGGCGGCCGCCGACTACGTGCTGCTGCGAATCGCCGACCCCGATCGGGCCAGGCGATGGCTTGCCGCGATCAGGCCGCGTGTGACCAACGCTTCCGCGCCGGTGACGACCACCGGCGTGAACCTCGCCTTGACCGCTACCGGCCTCGAGCGCCTCGGCCTCGATCCGGATGCGATGTCGACCTTCCCGGCCGAGTTCGTCGAGGGCATGGCGACACCGCACCGAAGCCGGATGCTGGGAGATATAGGGGACAGCGCCCCCACGAGCTGGCGATGGGGCGGTGACGCCGGGGGTGCCGTCGACGTGCTGCTGATGCTCTTCGCCGTCGACGCGGCGACGTTGGGACAGCTTCGTGCCGACCAGGCCCTCGATTCGGCGAGCGGGCTCGAAGAGGTCGCCACGCTGCATACGTCCGATCTCGGCGGCCGGGAGCATTTCGGCTTCAACGACGGCATCTCCCAGCCGACGATCGACGGCCTCGGCCGGCCGGCGCCGGACAGGGACCTCGTCCAGCCGGGCGAGTTCGTGCTCGGCTATCCGAACGAGTACGGGCTGCTCCCGCCGAGCCCGTCCGTCGGCGGCCATGACATCGGTCGCAACGGAACGTACCTCGTCTTCCGCCAGATGCGCCAGGACGTCGCTGCTTTCTGGAACTTTGTCGCCGCCTCGGGCGATGGCGAGCCGGAGAGGCTCGCCGCGAAGATGGTTGGCCGGTGGACGAGCGGCGCTCCTCTCGTCATGGCGCCCGACGCCGATCAGCCGAATCTTTCGTCCTTCAACGACTTCGCCTACCACGCGCTCGACCCGGGTGGCGTGCGCTGTCCTGTCGCCGCGCACGTGCGCCGTACCAACCCCCGCGATTCGCTCGACCCAGCGCCTGGCTCGGACAGGTCGGTCGCCCTGGTCAAGCGCCACCGCCTGCTACGCCGTGGCCGCGAATACGGGCCAGCGATCTCGAGCGCCCCGGGCGGTCCGCGTCCACCCCTCGCCGACGACGGACAGGACCGCGGCCTTCACTTCATCTGCCTCAACGCCAACCTGGTCAGGCAGTTCGAGTTCGTCCAGGCCACCTGGGTGGCGAGCCCAAAGTTCGCCGGCCTGTACGACGATGCCGATCCGCTCATCGCCGCCCGCGACGCCGCGGGCGCGACGTTCGACATCCCCGCCTCGCCGGTGCGCATCCGGCTGCGCAACCTGCCGCGGTTCGTGACGGTTGTGGGCGGGGCCTACTTCTTCCTGCCCGGCATCGACGGGATACGCCGTCTCACCGCGCCGTAAAGCGCGTCAAGCGTGCACTTGACACCGTTCTGCGCTCTGTCAATATGACCGCAAGTTTCGGAAGGTTGGGGCTTTGGAGGAGCGATTTGCGCAGCTCTAAGGGCGAGTTCGCGTGGAAGGCGCTGGCCGCGATCATGTTCGTCAACGGCTCGCTCGGAGTATTCGCGCCTCGCGTCCTGATCCGCGGGCTCGGCATCCGTCCGGAGCTCGAGCCCGGGATGATCTACGTGTTCCGTATGTTCGGAATCCGAACGCTCTTTCTCGCCATCGACCTCCACCGGGCCCCTCGCCAACGCGGTCGCTCGCTGCGTGAAGGCGTGCTCGTTCACGCCACCGACATGTCGGCCGCCCTTACCGGTGCGGCGCTCGGCCAGCTGCCGTGGCGCAAAGGACTGGTCGTGGCGGGAATCTCATTCGTCAACACGGCGCTGGCAATCAAGGGCGCGCTCGCCTACAGGGGCAGGCCGTGAGCGTGCCGAAGTTCCGACCCAGCCTTGCGGAGCGCGTCTGGGCGGCCATCGCGGAGAACATCGACCGCACCAGCGGCTGGGCTCAGCTGCCGGCGCTCACCGGCGCGCTCGTCCTCGCCGGTATACGGACTCGGCTTCGCCAGAAAAACCTTCACGACACCGAAGGTATGGAGCGAGTCAAGCCGCAGCCGAAGCTCAACCCCGCCTATCGCTCGGTCACCGCGCGCAGCGTCGACGGCAGCTACAACGACCTGTCGGTGCCCGAGATGGGGCGCGCCAATACGCGCTTCGGCCGCAACGTGCCGAACGATGTCACCAAGGTCGGTAGCGACGAGGAGCTGCTGAGGCCGAACCCTCGTCTTGTCAGCCGCCGGTTGTTGACGCGCGACCAGTTCATCCCGGCCACCACCCTCAACCTTCTTGCCGCCGCCTGGCTGCAGTTCAACGTCCACGACTGGCTCTCGCACGGCAAGAACATCAAACGCGATCCATGGCGCATCGATCTGGCCCCGGACGACCCGTGGCCGCACCACCCGATGACGATCCTGCGCACGAGGCGAGACCCCACCAGCGCGCCCGACGCCAATCCGCCGACCTTTGTCAACATCGCCAGCCAGTGGTGGGATGCGTCGCAGCTCTACGGCAGCGACGAGAAGACGCAGGACAGCGTTCGCGCTCACACCGAAGGCAAGCTCAACGTAGGTCCCGACCGCCTGCTGCCGATGGATCCGAAGCTCGGCGTCGAGGTCTCAGGGGTGAACGGCAACTGGTGGCTCGGGCTCGACCTGATGCATACGCTCTTCACCCTCGAGCACAACACCATCTGCGACCACCTGCTCCGCGAGTACTCGACATGGTCGGATCAAGAGGTCTTCGACCGGGCGCGGCTGATCGTCGCCGCGCTGATCGCGAAGATCCACACCGTCGAGTGGACGCCCGGCATCCTCGGGCACCCGACCCTTCACCTGGGGATGCGCGCCAACTGGTTCGGACTCGCGGGCGAGGCGGTGCACCGCATGAACGGCCGGGTGAGCGCGAGCGAGCTGATCAGCGGCATCCCCGGCTCGGCGACAGACCACTTCGGCGTCCGCTACTCGATCACCGAGGAGTTCGTCGCCGTCTACCGCATGCATCCACTGGTGCCGGACGACTACGAGTTCCGCTCCGCCGCCGACGACTCGGTGATCGACCGCTGCGGGTTCGTCGACGTCGCGTTGAAGAACACGCGCACGAAGCTGGAACAGGTCGGTTTCGAGAATGCGCTGTACTCGTTCGGCCGGATGAATCCCGGCGCGATCACGCTGCACAACTTCCCGAAAGCTATGCAGCACCTGGTCGAGATCGACGGCACCGAGGTCGACCTCGCCGCGCTCGACCTGATGCGTATACGCGAGCGAGGCGTGCCCCGCTACAACGCCTTCCGGCAGTTCCTCCACAAGCCGCCGGTGAGACGCCGTCGACCTCATGGTCGGTCTCTTCGCCGAACCGCTGCCGCCCGGCTTCGGCTTCAGCGACACCGCCTTTCGCATCTTCATACTGATGGCGTCGCGGCGGCTCAACAGCGACCGCTTCTTCACGACCGACTTCACACCCGATGTGTACACGCCGCTCGGCATGAAGTGGCTGGACGACAACGGGTTCGCTTCGGTATTGCTCCGCCATTTCCCGGGCCTCCGTCCCGCTCTGCGCGGGGTCGCGAACCCATTCGCGCCGTGGGCGTCGACGGACCACACTCGCGGGGCACACAACCCATAGATATGGTCGGGCTCCTGCCGGCCGCGCTCTACTCCTATTGAGGAGGCGTCGCACGGCGGGCTCGCCATCTTCAGCATCGCCGCACTGCTGAGCGCCACCGCCCTTTTGGCCGGCGGGTTTGCGGGCTTCCTCTTCGGGGTGCCGAAGGTTGCGGCGAATCGCGCGTCGACGTTTCGTGGCAACACCAACCTGGAGCAGGTGTCCGACTGGGTGACCAAGATCCTGATCGGGGTCGGCCTGACGCAGATACTGCAGATCCCCGGCCAGGTCCACCGCCCGATCGCGTTCCTGGCACCTGCGCTGGGCGCTCAGCACAACAGCCAGGTCTTCGCCCTAGGCCTGGTCGGCTATTTCTCGATCGCGGGTTCCTCATCGGATACCTGACCACGATTCTGCTGCTCGGCCGGGCGCAGGAGGAGGCGCTGGCCCGCGCCGGCGGCTAAGAGATCGCCTAGACCGGCGCCCACAACTTGCTCGCGAACGCGCGCAGGGTCGAGTAGAAGAGCCGCGGCTCTTCGAGCTGAGGCAGGTGCCCCGAGCGTTCGAACAGCGTGGTATCGCGTGCGCCCAGCAATGTCCTCGCGCGCTCCATGTCGGCCGGCGGATGCACAGGGTCGTGGCGGCCCCACACCAGCCCGGTTGGCACGGCCGGCGGCCGCTCGGCTTCGACCCGGTAGGCGGCTGTGGTCCTGCCGAACCGCATCCCCATCCGGACCTGGCGAAGGAAGCTCAGCCGCTCGCTGAACGGCGCCTCGGCCAGCTTCCAGATCTCGGGCGGGAGCGTGCGCGGCTCATACAGCACGGAGCGAAGGAAGATGCGCGAACCCAGGTTTCCCGTTCGAATCATCAGCTCGCCGGCGACGGGAAACGAGAGCAGACGCAGCAGAGGATGCTTGATCTGGCCGAAGCCGCCCGGAGCAACAAGAAACATGCCGCCGATTCCCGGAGCGCCGAGGATCGCGGCGTTGGCGGCGACAAAGCCACCGAGCGAGTGCCCCACCACCAGGGCCGGCCCGGCATCGAGCCTATCGATCACACCCGACACCAGTTCTCCGCACGCCTGGCGGATGGCGGGGATCGAGGTCGAGGCGTCGCCGACGGCGGGCAGGTCGATCGCGCAGACGAGGTTTTCATGGGACAGTTCGGCGATCGCCGGCCGCCACCACTCGAGCGACATGCCCAGACCGTGCAGGAAAAGGACCGGCCGGCCGCTGCCGGCGACCACAGCGTTCAGCGTCCATCGACCGACCTCGAGGCGGCGCGGCGACTCGGTCCTATAGGTCACGCGTCGACTGTTGCCGGTTTCGGCGCCGTGCCCGGCGACGGGGGCGCGCTGCCCGCGGCGTAATCGGCGAAGTGCTCGAGGAGGAAACGGTGGAGGAACTCATAGCCTCCGCCACGGCGCTGGATGACGCGGACATTGCTCAAGTGCCTGAGGAATAGCAGGT
>WNGH01003724.1_pt1 | contig 21210 bp, 20 predicted proteins | sample 5400631 | NCBI WGS metagenome assembly WNGH01 (sample SAMN13153373, study PRJNA577476) | soil metagenome | isolation source: 115 cm soil or saprolite under Garry oak tree replicate 1 | place: USA:California | collected 2016-06-15
GGCCTGGCCCCCGCCCGGGGGAGTGGATCTGCCTGGTTATTTCAAGGCCGTGGCCGGCGCGGCCCAGGGCCGCCCGGTGCTGGCCTACCACTTTCCGCGGGTGTACCCGCCGGGCATCCCGGTGGAGGCGCTGGCCGGGCTGCCCGTGGCCGGGCAGAAGGACTCCTCCGGCCAGCCGGACCGGCTGCTGGACGAGCTTGAGCACTATTCCGGGGCCACGTACGTCGGCTCCTCGGCCGTGCTCCTGATGGCCGGCCAGCTCGGTGCCACCGGGGCCCTGCTGGCCCTGGCCAACGTCGAGCCGGACCGGTGCGTGGCGGCGTTCGCGGGAGACGCCGCCGCGCAGCGCGAGATCACCGAGCGGCACATGGCGGCGAGCCGGGGCGGGGTTCCGGCGCTCAAGCGGATCCTGGCCGAGGACCGGGGTCGGCCCGTCCCGGTACGGGTCGGCTGATCGCTCACGGCGTACACCACCTAAGGCATCTCATATTCGAGATATCATTGGGCGTATGGAGGAGGAGCCGCCCGGGGCTGGCGGGGTGCGCGAGCCGGACGAGGTGCCAGAGGTGCCGGAGTTGCCGTTGCTGCCGGGGTTCCGGGAGATGGCGCTGCGGCGGATGTCCGCCGAGCGCCGCCGGCTGGTCGCCGACCTCAGCGCGCAGCGCCGGGCGGCCGGGCTGTCGCAGACCGAGGTGGCGGCCCGGATGGGCACGTCCCAGTCGGCCGTCGCCCGGCTGGAAACCGGCGACGCGGACGTGCGGGTGTCGACGCTGGAGCGGTACACGGCCGCGATCGGCAGCCAGCTCGCCTGGCAGGCACGGCCGCGGCCGCCGGGGGAGGACCCGGACCCGATGGTGCCGGGACCGGCCGGGCCGGACGTGACCGGGCCGGGCCTGGCGTCGCCGGGATATCTGCCGCCTGGATATCCGCCGCCGGGGAACCCGCGGGCAGGACTAGGGCAGGAGGATCACTGATGATCACGCCGCGCATGCACGGCTCGCCGCTGCGGCCGTTCCCGCCGGAGCCCACGCCGCCGGAGCCTGCGCCGCCGGGGCCGCAGCCGCCGTTCCGGCCCGGGCCGCCGCTCCGCCCCGGGCGGCCGGGGCGCTCGCCGGAGCCGGGCCGCCCGGCGCAGAACCCGGTCATGGCGCCCACCCGGGTCTGGATCGACCCGCGCGGCTGGCCGGAACAGCTCTACGAGCGGTTGCTGGACCGGCGCATCGTGATGGCCCACGGTCACCTCGACGGCGACGCGGCCACGCGGCTGGCCGCCCAGTTGCTGACCCTGGACGCCGACGGGACCGCGCCGATCCGGCTCGAGCTGCAGAACCTCGGCGCCGACCTGCCCGCGGCGCTCAGCGTGATGGGCATCCTCGATGTGGTCCGCGGCCCGGTGACCGGCTACGCCGGCGGCCGGATCGACGGCCCGGCCCTGGGCATCCTCGCCGCCTGCCGGCACCGGCGGGCCTACCCGAACGCGCTGTTCGTGCTGTCCGAGCCGCAGGTCAGCTTCGACGGCACGGTGACCGCCCTGGCCTCCCGCGAGGAGCAGGCCCGCGTCATGCTCGACGAGCTGTTCGGCAGGGTGGCCGAGGTCACCGGCCGCGACACCGGCCAGGTGCGCGCGGATGCCCGCAGGGACAAGCTGTTCAACGTGGCCGAGGCGATCGCCTACGGGCTGGTGGAAAGCCAGGTCGAGCCGCGCGGCCTACCTGGGCTCCCCGGGCTCGCCGGGCCGCCGCGGCAGGGCGACGGCGGTGGCGGCGACGGCGGCCCCGGCGCCGGCGACGAGTAGCCAGGCGGAGACCGGGACCGGAACGGCGAGCACGACGAGCACGGTGGCCGCGATGAGCGTGCCCCACAGGACGGCGGGCAGTTGCAGCCGCAGCCAGCGCATCGTCACGCCGGCCGTCATCCGGTACGGGGCATCCACGAACAGCAGGTAGCCGAGGATCAGCAGGCCCTCGCCGGCCAGCACGGCGAGGCCCGGTTCGCCGAGGGCGGACTCGATGACCGCGGCCGCGGCGGCCAGCGTGCCCACCACCCGCCACTGCGCCGCCGGGCCCGCCAGGCTCGCCGCCACCAGCACCAGGCCCACCGGGAGGAGCACCAGGGAGCGCCCGGTCAGTTCCGGCACCGGCAGGACGATCATGCCCGCGCCGAGGCAGCCGGCCACCGCCCGCATGATCACGCCCGCGAGCCACGGCCCGCGGGTGCCCGCGCTCCCGCGGCCGGCCGGCGCGGCCATCACCGCACCGCCCGGATGGGCCTGCCGCGCAGTGCCGCCTGCGCTCCTTCAAGCCCGGTGCCGCGGTCCCAGCTCAGCACCGGCACGCCCAGGCGGGTGAGGCTGCCGCGCAGCGCACCGCGGTCCAGCCGCCAGAGCCGGACCGCGAGCTGTGCCAGGGGCAGCCGTGGCTCGGCCGGCGGCTCGTGCTGGAGGACGTCCACGACCACCAGGGACACGCCGCGCTGGCGCAGGTCGGTCACCGCGTTCAGGGCGCGCCGGTCGAGCAGCGGCGAGAACAGCACCACCAGGGCGCGCGGCGGCAGCGCGGTCCTCGGCACCCGGTCCAGGTCGGGGGTGGCCTCGCTGGCGAAGCGGACCCCGAACGCCATCTCCACGATCCGGAAGAACTGCCGGTTACCCGGGGCCGGGGCCAGCCACTTGAGCACGCCCCCGAGGACCACGATGCCGACCCGGTCACCGGTCCGCAGGTAGGCCGTGGCCAGTCCGGCCGCGCCGCGGACCGCGGCGTCCAGCGTGGTGTCCCCGGGCGGGCCGACATCGGAGAACGCGTCGATCATGATGACCAGGTCGGCCGCGCGCAGCGCGGCCCGCTGGTTGACGTGCGGCTGGGCCAGCCTGCTTGTCACCGCCCAGTTCACGTCGCGCAGCCGGTCGCCGGGCTGGTAGCCGCGGATGCCGGAGAACTCGATGCCCGCGCCCGGTACCGCCGCGGTGTGCTCGCCGATCCGCCGGAGCAGGTCGGCGGGCAGCAGCGTGGCCCGGGCCGGTGGCGGGTGCGGGAAGACCTCGACGGGCCCCGGCCGGAGCGTGAGGCCCGCCCGGCCCATCCCGTCGGTGCACCGGGCCGTGACCACGGCGAGCCGATGGCGGCCCCAGGCGTGCGGCTGGAGCACCCAGCGAGCGCGGGCCGGCTGCCCGGACACCGCGACCTGGGTGGCCGCGCCCTCGGCCAGGGTCACCGCCGGGCCGGGCGCGATACGGAACGTCACCTCGTCCACCGGGGTTTCCACGGTGGCGATGATCTCGACGTCCTCGCCCTCGAAGCAGCGCGCCGGGGCCGCGGTGACGCCCGCGTCCACCGCCGCGGGCCGGGTGCCGCGCCGGGTCGCCGCCACCGCGGCCAGGGCGGGCGCGCCGAGCAGCAGCAGGCTGGCGTGCCTGGTCACGACCGCCGCGATGACCACGGCGACCCCGATCGCGGCCAGCCTGCGCAGCCGGGGCGCCGCCTGCCAGGTGGCCGGCACCGGCGGCACCTTCGTCGGCGGGACCGGCGCGGCGGCGCGGCTCAGCGAGGCCGGTGGCCCGGGCTGCCCCGGTGCCGCGGCCTGGCCCTGGGTCACTGGCCGGCCCGGGGTACCGGCTCGGCGGTGAGGATCTCCGCGATCAGGTCCTCGCCGGTCACCCGGCGGACCCACATCTCGGGCCGGAGCACCAGGCGGTGCGCGAGGGCGCCGACGGCGACCGCCTTGACGTCCTCGGGGATCACGTAGTCGCGGGAGTCGAGGGCGGCGTGGCCGCGGGCAAGCTGGATCACCGCCAGCGTCCCGCGCGGGCTCGCGCCCACGGCGATCTGCGGGTGGGACCGGGTGGCGGCGACCAGGCGGACGACATAACCGAGCAGGTCGTCGTCGAGGTGCACCTGCTCCAGGGACTCGCGCATGGCGAGCAGGGCGCTGGCGTCGAGTATCTCCGCGGGCCGCGGCGGCGCCGAGCCGCGGTCCAGCCTGCGCCTGGCCATTTCCGCCTCCCCCGCCTCGTCCAGGTAGCCCAGCCGGATCCGGGCGACGAACCGGTCGAGCTGCGCCTCGGGCAGCGGGTAGGTGCCCTCGTACTCGATCGGGTTGTCGGTCGCCAGCACGACGAAGGGCTGGGGTAGCGGGTGGGTCCGGCCGTCCACGCTGACCTGGCCTTCCGCCATGGCCTCCAGCAGGGCCGCCTGGGTCTTCGGCGGCGTGCGGTTGATCTCGTCGCCGAGCAGCAGGTTGGTGAACACCGGCCCGGGGCGGAAGACCACCTCGCCGGTGCGCGGGTCGAGCACCGGGGCGCCGGTCAGGTCGGAGGGCAGCATGTCCGGGGTGAACTGGACCCGGGTGAACTGCAGCCCCAGCGTGTCGGCGAAGGTGCGGGCGAGCAGCGTCTTGCCCAGCCCGGGCAGGTCTTCGATGAGGATGTGCCCGGACGCGAGGATGCCGAGCAGCACCTGCGCCACGGCTTCCCGCTTGCCCACGATGACCCGCTCGACCTCGGCGAGCACCTGGGCGCAGCGCTGCGCCGTCGCGGATACCGAGGGGGCGAGGGTCCCGGTCATAGCTGCTCCAGCCGGTCCACGATGCGGGTCAGGGTGCGCAGGTCCGCCCCCGGCGCCTTGCTGTCGAACGAGGGCGGCCTGGATGGGTCGATCAGCAGCCAGATGTCGTCGCCGACCAGGTCACGGGCCCGCGCCGGGTCCCTGGCCAGGTCCACCCGGTGACGCTCGGCAAGCACCGACTCGGCCAGGCGGCCGAACAGCGTGCGGATCCCGTGATCGTAGTGCCACGCCGAGACCGCCGCCCAGCTCAGGTCGGAGCTGATCTTGGCGTAGCTGGGGAAGTCGGCGGCCCGCACCGTGGCGGGCGCGCGGTGCCGTGGCCAGAGCCGGGCCCACACGGCCCGCGCCCAGGCCGCGGCCTGCGCCATGCGGTGCTCGCGGGCGCCGCCCGGGGTCCGGGCCAGGGTGATGACCAGGGCCAGGGCGGCCAGCGATTCGGCGGCGACGGCCAGGCCGAACGGCCCGCCGACCGCGAACGCGGCGGCCAGCGCCCCGAGCGCCGCGAGCGTCACCGCCGCGGGCCGGCGTGCCGCCGCCAGCCGGTCCCACCTCATCTCATGGCCTCCCTCGCGGGACGTCGTGCCGAAGGCGCGCCAGCGAGCACCGCGCTTGGTCGTGCCGGAGGCGCGCAAAGCAATGGCGCGGGAGGCACGGGGGCCCGGGGGCTTGCCCCCGGTTCAGCAGAGTCTCGCCGCCGGGATGCCGCAAGCGCGGAGCGCTGCGGCGTTCGGCCCGGCGGCTGCGGCGTGACACTGCCCGTGGCTGACAGCGGGTATCTCATGCGGTACCGCCCCGGTCGGCCTGGGCCAGCGTCCCGCTGTCCAGGTCGGCCCGCACCCGCGCCAGCGCGTCGATCGCCGCGGCCCGGTCGGCCTCGGTCATCGGGTGGCTGCTGTAGCGGGCCTGCCGGAACAGCCCGGTCAGCGTGGCCGCCCAGGCGGACCGCACCAGGCCGCTCGCGGTGGCACGGCCGAGCACCTCGGCGGGCGTGTCCGCGACCCGCGGCGGCAGGCCCGCATCGGCCAGGCTGCGTTCCATCGCCGCGTAACAGCCGATGATGGCGGTGCGCGGATCCGGGTCCTCGTGCAGTGCCCGGGCCCCGGCCGCCAGGGCCGCCGCCAGCGGCCCGGCATCCGGATCGGCGTCCGGTCGCGGGAGCGGGGGCATGGCACGGCGGCGGCGGTACACGGTCAGCGCGGCCGCCGCGAGCGCCACGACGACGAAGAACACCAGCAGCGGCCACGGGTTCCCGACGTGCACGTGGGTGGTGCCCCCGTTCCCGGGGCCCGCCTGCTGCGCGGCCGCCGCGGCCGCGGCCTGGCGTGCCCGGAATCGGTGCAGGATGCGCGACAGCCCCAGCGCGGCGAACGGGAGCAGCAGCAGCCACCACAGTGACCGCCGCTGGCGGCGCAGCGGCACCCCGCTCTTGCGGGCCCAGATCGTCCGGGCGATCAGCAGCGCGATCCCGGCCAGCGCCATGACCGCCTCGGCGCTGGCGATGAGCCAGTAAACCACCCGCCCGCTCAGGCCCAGGATCTCGCTGCTGCCGGCCGCCGAGAACGCGCCGCCGGCCCGCAGCCCTACTGCGGCGACGGCGACAAGCAGCAGGACGGCAGCCGCCCGGCGCATGTCCGCACCGCCACGATCCCCCTTCCCCGGCATGGCACCTCCAGGCCCTCGGCCAGGAACGTCCGCCACCGACCTGACCTGGCGGCGGAGCGGCCCACCGGGGGCGCCGCCACCTGCGCCCAGTGTGCCAGCCGTCCCGCCCGCTGCCCACTGCCCGAAACGGCTCTGTCGCCTTATCGACGCTGCGAGGTAACATCGGGACACCCACACGGGAGCTCGGGCTAACCGGGCTGAGAGGGTGGCTGGCTTCCGCCTGCGCCACCGACCGTCTGAACCTGACCGGGTAATGCCGGCGTAGGGAGGCAGTCATGACCGCCACATCCACACCAACATCGACTCCGGGCACCTTTGTCACGGTCCGCGGAGACCGCCACTCCGAGGTGGCCCACACGCTCGCCGAACCGGTGCCGCAGGCGCTCAGCGTCTTCGACCAGCTCGGGCTGTGGGGCAACCTCGGGGTGAGCCTGCTCGGCTTCACCGGCGCGATCTTCGTGCTCCAGCCGGGCGGCACGGGAACCCCGGAACTGTCGCTCGCCGCCGGCCTGACCGCCATCGTGCTCGGCACGGTGCTCGGGACCCTGCCGGTCGCGCTGGCCGGGCTCCCCGGAACCCGCACCGGGGCGCCGGCCATGGTGCTGCTCCGCGGCCTGTTCGGGGCCAGGCTCTCCTACCTGCCCACCGCGCTCAACATCTTCCAGTGCGTCGGCTGGGGGATCTTCGAGCTGGTCACGATCGCGACGGCGGCGCATACCGTAGCCCCGGCGCTGCCCCGGTGGGCGTACATCCTCATGGCCGGGGTGATCACCGCGCTGCTCACGATCCGGCCGCTGGGCTTCATCCGGATCCTGCGCCGCTACGTGACCGCCGCGGTCATGATCGTCCTGGTGTACCTGTTCATTCAGCTTGTCCGGCACCCGCTGCCCCCGTTCACGCAGGGCACCTGGGGACCAGGGTTCTGGGTGGCGATGGACACGGTGGTCGCGGCCGCGATCTCGTTCGCGCCACTGGCCGCGGACTACACCCGGCACTCGCGCAGCCGGGCGGCGGCCTTCAACGGCGTGTTCTTCGGCTACGGCACGACCCAGGTGCTCTGCTACGTCATCGGCCTGCTCGCACTGGTCACCGTGGCCAGGTCGGGCAACATCTACGGTGCGTTCATCGCGCTGCCCGCAGGTGCGATCGGGTTCGGCATCCTCGCGCTGCGCGAACTGGACCAATCCTTCGCCAACGTGTACTCGACCGCCGCGTCGACCCAGAACCTGCGCCCGCTCTGGGACCGCCGGGTGCTGGCGATCGTCATCTCCACGGTGACCACGGCCGGGGCGCTGTTCCTCACCATCAGCGACTACGAGAACTTCCTGATCCTGCTGGGCTCGGTGTTCGTGCCGATGTCCGCCGTCCTGATCGTGGATTTCTTCATCCTGGCCAAGGGCCACTGGGACCTGTCGCCGCAGGCTCCCACCCGGTGGCTGATGCTGCTGCCGTGGGCCGCCGGGTTCGTCACCTACCAGCTCATCAACCCCGGCTACGTCTCCTGGTGGGTGTCGGCGTGGACGCACGTCGCGCAGGCGATCGGCTTCACACCGGCGGTGTGGATGTCCGCGTCGATCTGCTCGTTCGCGGTCGCCGCGGCGGTCACGCTGCTGGCCGGCGGCCTCACCGCCGCGGCCCGCCGCCGCGCCGCCCGGGCCGGGCAGCACGCGCCGGCGGCCTGACCGCGGATGACCACACCGCCCGGGGCGGCCGGCGGCGCGCCGGATAGCGCGTTCCGCACGCACGGCATGGGCAAGACGCTGGTCGAGCCCGACTGGCCGCCGCTCACCGGCGAGGAAGTCGGCGCGGTGCTGGCCGCCTACGGGCGGCCGGGCGGCGCCGTGGCCATCCGGTGGCGCAGCCCCCGGCCCATGTCCGCGGCGGCCCTGGCCGGCCTGCGCGGCGAGGAGGTGTTCGTCAAGCGGCACCACGTGCTGGTCCGCTCGCCCGCGCAACTGGCCGCCGAGCACGCCTTCGCCGCCCATCTGCGCGCGCTCGGCGTGGCCGTGCCAGCGGTGCTGCGGCTGCCCGACGGCACGACCACGGTGCGGTCCGGTGACTACGTCTACGAGGTGCACGACCGGGCCGAGGGGATCGACCTGTACCGGGACGCGGTGTCGTGGTCACCGTTCACTTCCGCGGCGCACGCCCGGGCGGCCGGGGCGGCGCTGGCCCGGTTCCACCTGGCCAGCACGAGTTTCGGGCTGCCGGAACGCCCGCCGGGGGTGCTCATGAACTCGTGCGCGGTCATCGCGGCGGCGGATCCGCTCGCGGCGGTGGCCCGGCTGGCCGCGCGGCGGCCGGGACTGGCCGGGTACCTGGACCGCCGCCGCTGGCGGGACGACCTCACCCGGCACCACCTGCCCGCGATCGGCCGGCTGGCACCGCTGCTCCCGGCCCTGGGACGGCTGTGGGGGCACGGCGACTGGCATCCGTCCAACCTCACCTGGACCGCGCCGTCCCCGGACGCCGGCGTCGCCGCCGTGATCGACCTCGGGCTGGCCAACCGCACGTTCGCGGTCCACGATCTCGCGCTCGCGATCGAGCGCAGCGCCGTCGCCTGGCTCGACCTGGCCGACACCGGCCGGGCCGCCGCGGACATCCCCGCCGTGGACGCCCTCCTGGACGGCTACCGGGCCGTCCGGCGGCTCAGCCAGGCGGAGCTGGCGGCGCTAGCGCCGCTGCTCCCCGTCGTGCACGTCGAGTACGCGCTGTCCGAGGTCGAGTACTTCGCCAGCGTGGTGCGCGCACCGGAGAACGCCGATCTCGCCTACGACGGCTACCTGATCGGGCACGCCCGCTGGTTCACCGGGCCGGAAGGCACGGCGCTGCTCAGCCACCTGCGGCAACGGGCGGGCCGGCGGCCAGCCGCTCCCTGACCACCGCGCCGGGATCCGTGCTGCCCTCCGGCATCTGCCAGCGGTTCTCTATCCACCAGGTGCACCCGGCCCGCGCCCACGGCGTGACGTGCGCCGAGGCGGCGGCCCGGTCGTCCGCCGGGGTCTCGCCCTCGGCCACCACGTCCAGGTCCGGCCCGGCGCCGTGCTCGGCCAGCCACGCCCGCACGGCACGGGCGTCGTCCGGCCCCCCGTCCCGGCCGCCGAGGTCGTATTGCGGGATGATCCCGTCGCAGCGCAGCACCCGCCGCATCGACTTCGGCCGGGGCCACACCCCGACCACCCAGACCGGGATCCGCCCGGCGGCCGGCCGGACCGCCCTGATGAGATCGTCGCGGTCGCACTCGAAGTCGTAATACGACCCGTGGTAGCTCAGCCCGCCGTCCCACAGTGTCCTGAGGAGATCGATTCCCTCGTCGAGTCGTTCGGCACGCAGGCGCTTGTCCGTCTCCTCGCCGGTGTCGGGCAGACCTGTATCGACGGCGCCGACGCCAACCGCCAGAATCGCCCGCCCGCCGGAAAGCTGGTCCACCGTGGCGACCTGGCTGGCCACCTTCCACGGCCGGCGCCACGGCAACGGCGTGAGCAGGGTGCCCAGCCGGATCCGCTCGGTCCGGGCGGCCATCGCGGCCAGCAGGCTCCACGCGTCCACGCCGTAGGCCGCCTCCCAGACGAACACCCCGTCCCACCCCGACCGCTCGGCGAGGACCGCCTGCTCCAGTTGCTCGGTGGCCGATCCGCCAGGCAAAACGAAACCAGTCAGCATGGTTTCGTCCTACCAGCCGGCTCCGACAAACCGGCCGGGCCGCACCGGTCGCCCGCCGGGAGGTTAGGGTCAGCCATGATCCGCTCGCACGTGTCCATCAGGGATTCGCTGGTGGTGCTGCTCACGCTCACCACCGGCGCGGTGGACGTCACCTCGTTCCTCGCCCTCGGCAACGTCTTCAGCAGCGTGGTCACCGGTGACATGGTGCTGCTCGGCGCGGCGGCCGGGACCGGCAGGCCGGAACTGGCGGTGCACAGCGGCGTGGCCCTGGCCGGCTACCTGGCCGGCGTGGCGGCGGGGGGCCCGCTGGCCGCCCGGCGCCACCATGGCACCGGAGCCTGGCCGCCCAGCGTGACCGTCACCCTGGCGGCGGAACTGGTGATCCTGGCCGCGTTCAGCGCCGGCTGGGAACTGGCCGGCACCCACCCGTCCGGCGGCGGTCAGCTCGCCCTGGTCGCGGTGCTGGCGGCCGCGATGGGCCTGCAGGCGGCCGCGGTCCGCCGCCTGGGCCAGATGTCAACCACCTACCTGACCAGCACCCTCACGGCCCTCGTCGCCGGGCTGGTGACCGGCAGCAAGCCGGACGGGATGGCCCGCAGCCTGGGAGTCCTGGCCACCCTCATCATCGGCGCGATCACCGCGAGCATCCTCCTGGAGGAGGCCCGCGCCTGGGTGCCGCTGGTGATCCTGCTGCCGCTCGGCCTGGTCATCGTGGCGTCGGTGGCCGGGTTCGAGTGGGTCAGGGACCACCTCACCCCCGGCCGGTGAGCCCCTGCGCAGCAGCAGCGTCAGGGCCAGCGCCGCGGCGGGCGGCAGGGTGATGAGCGCCGGAAGCTGGTAGCGCCAGTTGAACTCGAACACGTCGGAGGACAGCAGCGCCGCGACGCCGGTGGCGAAGAAGAGCAGGCAGGCGAGGGCGGCGGCGCGCCGCGCCGGGGCGGCCCGGCGGCGCAGCGCGGCGAGGCTCCCGGCCAGCCCGGCGAGCACGGCGAACGCGAGCAGCGGCCCGGGGGTGTAGCCGCCGCCGCGCTGGTAGCCGCGCAGGAAACTCGCCAGCGGACCGGCCACGGCCGGGTGCCCGCCGCGCAAGTCCGCAGAGGTGCCGATCTGCTCCTCCGCGCCCTCGTGGTTGAACGTGCCGAAGACGAACGCCCCGTGGCTGATGACGATGTACGGCGGGTACTGGGGGTAGTACGCCTGGAACTGCCAGCGGGCGATCGGCGGATCCCCGGTGCCGGCGGTGCGGGCCAGCGCGAACATCTTGAGGGTGTCCCTGCCGATCGAGGCAAGCACGTTCAGCGGCTGCTGCTTCAGCACCTGGCGGTCGAATTGGCTGGTGGCCCGGCCGCACATGCTGGCCACCACGCGGCCGCGCACCCCGGTGCCCGCCGTGACCGCCTCCGTCTTGGGACAGAGCTGCTTCATGGCCTGGTAGTCGGCGGTGCTCAGGCCGGGGATCCAGTTGCCCCGGATCGGCGAGGCGGGGTTGTGGTCCAGGCCGTCCGGGCCGAGCAGCCGCTTCTGCGTGGCGTCCGGGCAGAGCGGCCGCTCGTAGCCGGGCAGCCGCAGGGTGGCGCAGTTCGCGGCCTCCGCCATCCGGCCGTAGATGGAGCCGGACGCGTACGGGGCCAGCGAGAAGCTGTGCAGTTGCGGGTCGGCGTAGTTCCGGTAGCTGGCGCCCGCGATAGGCAGCGCGAAGGCCAGGCACAGCAGCGCGGCGTGCTTGGCCCGCGGCCGCCAGCCGGGCGTCACGATGAGCAGGTAGCCAGCGGCGGGCAGGATGAAGATCTCGCCGATCTGGCGGGCGGTGGCCGAGGCGCCCAGGGCCAGGCCCGCCACCACGACCAGCCACGGCGACGGCGTGAGCCGCCAGAGCAGGGCGGCCAGGCCGGTCACGATCAGCGCCTCGAACATGACGTCGGGCATGACGTTCTGCTCGATCTGCAACTGGTAGGCGTCGAGCAGGACCGGGGCGGTGGCCAGGGCCGCCAGCCAGCGCGGCGCGCCGCGGCGCAGCAGCACCAGGTACAGGGCGACGGCCATGCCCAGGCCAAGCAGGTGCTGGATCACCGGGATCAGGTCCAGGCTGCCGAGCGCCAGCACCGGCTTGAGCGCTAGCTGGTAGCCGGGCGGGTCGTCGCCGGGGTAGGCGTTCAGCAGGTACTTGGTCGAGTCGATGTACAGCAGCGCCGGGCGGTAGGCGACCTGGGTGAGGACGCGCAGCACCAGGCCGGCCGCCAGCAGCGCGGTGAACAGCCAGTGCTGCCGGGCCAGTGCCGGGGCGTGCCTGGCCTGGCACCGCAGCCGCGCCAGCGGCCCGGCCGGCCGGCCTGGCTGGCCGGGTGCGGGCACGGCGTCACCCGTGGCGGTCATCGGCATTCGCATGAGCGTTGTCCCGGCACGATGGAGGCTTTCGTCCGGGCGGCCCCTGTCTTCCCGCCGCGAACGCTGACACTGCGTCACGCTAGCCTGCTCAGGCTGACCTGCGGGAAGAACTGCCCCCCGAACAGCTCCGAGTAAGCATAGCGAAACACGGGGTAGCCGTACGTCCTGGCCGGCTGCCTGCCGGAGGACCGGCCATGACGGCGCGGCCGTGCCCGCCGCTCACGCCACCGGCCGCCCGGCCACCCCGGTCCAGAATATTCGGGCCGCCGGGCGCGGCGGCCTGTCGGTGCCGCTGCCTAGCATGACGGCCATGATTGCGGCCGCGGCGAACGGCCCGTCCTGGGAGCTGGTGCGGGCCCGGGCCCGCGCGGCCACCGCCGGGCTGCCCGCCGTTCCCGGGCCGGGCCCGGGGGTGTGCGCGGCCTGCCGTGGCCCGGCCCGCCGCGGTCTGGCCCGCTGCTACCACTGCCGCCTGCACGCGGAGACCGCGCCCGGCCTGCTCGCCGATGTCGTGGCACCGGTGGCCTGCGCGCCGAAGGACAGCCGCCTGGCCACCGATTTATGGATGTACAAGTCCGGCCGGAGCGGCTCGCGGGAGGCCGGGACGGCCCTGCTCGCGATGCTGCTCGTGTTCCTGCACGATCAGGGGCCACGGGTCTGGCAGCGGGCGGGTGCGGCGGTACCGGACTGCGCCTGCGTGGTGCCCAGCGGGCGCGGGCGGCCCGGCCCGCATCCGCTGCGGGCACTGCTGGGCGGCTGCCTGGCCCTGCCGTGGGCGGCGCTGGTGGCACGTCCCGGCGGGGATCCGTGGGCGCGCGCCCTGGATCCGGGCCGGTTCCGCGCCCCGCGGCCGGTCACCGGGGCCGCGGTCCTGCTCCTGGACGACACCTGGACCACCGGCGGCACGGCCCAGTCGGCCGTGGTGGCGCTCAAGCGCGCCGGTGCCCGGTCGGTGGCGCTGGTCGTGCTCGGCCGCCACCTGCCGCCGGTCCGGGCCCGCCACGGGCCCGCTCGTCAATAGGCTGGGCTGGTGACGCCCGAAGCCCCTTCGCGGACCGCCCTGGTCCGCCGCGCCCGGCGCATCAACCGTGAACTGGCCGAGTTGTACCCGGACGCGCATAGCGAGCTCAACTTCGCCACGCCGCTGGAGCTCCTCGTCGCGACCATCTTGTCGGCGCAGACCACCGACAAGCGGGTCAACCTGGTGACGCCGGTGCTGTTCGCGCGGTACAAGACCGCCGCCGACTACGCCGCGGCCGACCGGGAGGACATGGAAAAGATCATCCAGTCGACCGGGTTCTACCGGGCCAAGACGGCCAACCTCATCGCGCTCGGCCAGGCGCTGTGCGACCGGTACCGCGGTGAGGTCCCCCGCCGCCTGAAAGACCTCGTCACGCTGCCCGGGGTCGGCAGGAAAACGGCCAACGTGGTGCTGGGGAACGCGTTCGGCGTGCCCGGCATCACCGTGGACACCCACTTCGGCCGGCTGGCGACCAGGTTCGGCTGGACCACCCAGACCGACCCCGTCAAGGTCGAGGCCGAGGTGGGAGCGCTGTTCCCGCGCTCGGAATGGACCATGCTCTCGCACCGGCTGATCTGGCACGGCCGGCGGGTCTGCCACGCCCGGCGGCCCGCGTGCGGTGCCTGCGCCATCGCCCGGCTGTGCCCGTCGTTCGGCATCGGCCCGGTGGACGAGAAAGAGGCGAGGAAGCTGGTCAAGGAGGGCCCCTTCTCGTGACCCCGGCCTGGCTCACCGAGCTGGCCGAGCGGGCCGGGGAGATGCGGGTCCCGCCGGGGCTGCGGGCCCCGGCGCGGGGCGGCCGCGCCTCGGCGGTCCTGCTGCTGTTCGGGGAGACGGCGGGCGCCCCCGACCTGCTGATCGTGCAGCGCGGGCCGCACCTGCGCCGCCACGCGGGCCAGCCGGCCTTCCCCGGGGGCGCGGTCGAGCCCTCCGATCAGGGGCCGGTGGGCGCCGCGCTGCGCGAGGCGGCCGAGGAGGTCGGGGTGGACCCGGCGGGGGTGGAGGTCCTCGCGGTGCTGCCCGAGCTGTTCATCCCGCGCAGCGGCTTCCGGGTCACCCCCGTGCTGGCCTGGTGGCGTGCGCCAAGCCCGCTGGTGGCCGCCGCGGACGGGGAGATCGTGTCGGCGGCCCGGGCCCGGCTGACCGACCTCGCCGACCCGGCCAACCGGCTGAGCGTGCGGCATCCCTCCGGCGCCGCGGGCCCGGCCTTCCGCGTGCACGGCATGCTGATCTGGGGCTTCACCGCGCTGCTCGTGGACCGGCTGCTCGCGCTCGGCGGGTGGGAGCAGCCCTGGGACACCGGCCGCGAGGAGGCCGGTCGCCGCTGCCCCGCCGCTGCCGCCCGTCGTCGCAGCTAGTGCCGCTAGTGCCGCCGTGGCGCGGGCCCGGGGCACGGTGAGGACGCGGTGCGGTCACGACCAGTGCGCGGGCCTGCGGCGGCCTATACCGTGGAGATATGCCGGGAGATCTGCTCGATCTGATCTTGATCGTGCTGGCGGCCGCGTTCGCGGTCGCCGGGTACCGGCAAGGCTTCATCGTCGGCGTGCTGAGCTGCATCGGGTTCCTGGTCGGCGCGGCCGTCGGCGCGGCATTCTCGCCGGGCGTGGCCAAATTCTTCGTGCACGGGTCCTCGCAGCAGGCACTGGTGGCCATCATCCTGGTGTTCATCGCGGCCATGATCGGGCAGTTGCTCGCCTCGCTGCTCGGCGTGGTGGCCCGGTCCCGGGTGACCTGGCGCCCGGTGGCGATGGTGGACGCCCTGGGCGGGGCCGGGGTGAGCGTGGTCTCCGTGCTGCTCATCGCCTGGTTCATCGGCTCGGCGGTGGTCAACGCGCCGTTCCCGGCCGTGGCCAGGCAGGTCCGCAGCTCCGAGGTGCTCCGCGGGGTGAACGACTTCATCCCCCCGCCCGCCCTCACCATGTTCTCCGACTTCCGGCAGTTGCTGGACAAGAGCCCCTACACCCAGGTGTTCGGCGCGCTCGGCATCAACGGCTCGGCGAACGTGCCCGCACCGGACAAGGCGGTCCTGTCCTGGCCCGCGGTGACCAGGGACCGCGACAGCGTCGTGAAGATCTGGGGCGAGGCCAAGTACACCTGCAACCGGAGCCTGGAAGGCTCCGGTTTCGTGATCTCGCCCGGGCATGTGCTGACCAACGCCCACGTGGTCGCCGGGATGACCGTGGGCCCGTACGTCAGCTTCGGCGGCGGTAACGGCCTTCCGGCCACGGTCGTGCTGTTCGACTGGGACAACGACGTGGCGATCCTCTACGTGCCCGGCCTGCGCGCGCCCGCGCTGCGGTTCGCCGCCACGGCGGCCAGGGGCAGCGGCGCCGTGGTCGTCGGCTATCCCGAGAACGGGCCATTCCGCGCGGTCGCCGCCCGGGTCGGCTCGCAGTGGGCCGCCAACGGCCCGAACATCTACAGGACCGGCACGGTCACCCGGGAGATCTACGCGGTGCGGGCGACCGTGGAGCCGGGGAACTCCGGCGGCCCGCTGCTGGCGAAGAACGGCAAGGTCTACGGGGTGATCTTCGCGGCCTCGACGACCGCGCGCGACACCGGTTTCGCGCTCACCTCCGGCGTGGTCCGGCCGGATATCCGGCGCGGGAAGTCGGCCACCGTGCAGGTCTCCACCCGGGGCTGCCCGCGGCCCGGCTGAGCCTGGTCAGGAGATGACCAGCCGCACGGTCAGCCGCTCGGGCCCGGCCGCGGCCAGGCCATCGGCGTCGATGCGCGCGGCCGCGTCCCGCGCTGCCCGCGAGACGCCGGCCGCGTCGATGCCGTACGGCGCCCCGTCCGCATAGCCGGCCACCCGCCCCGCGCCCCGGCGCAGCAGCGCCGCCGCGCCGTGGGCGTTCCCCCGGCGCGCATGGGTGAGGCCGACCGCGATCTGGGCGAGCCCCTGCCACAGGTCCCGCTCGGCCGGGGGCGCGGCCTTCCACGACGCCTCCAGCACCTCGTGCGCGTGGAACGGGCGGCCGTCGTCGAGCAGTTGCTGGGCGAGCCTGAGCGAATCGGCGGGCGGGAGCAGCAGGTCGTCCGGGATCCGCTCGTCCCCGGCCGCGCCGCGCGGCAGTGGCCGACCCAGGGCGTCCCGCGGCCGCGCGTTGCGCGCCCGCCCGGCCGCGTCCCTGTCGCGCCGCGCCGCGGGAGTCTCCGGCGGCCCCTGGGTCATCGCTCCGGCTCGGGGTCCGTCAGCCAGTTGTGCAGGGCGGCGTCGAACTTGCCCGGCTGCTCCTCCGGCAGGAAATGCCCGGCACCCTCCAGCAGGCGCCACCGGTAGGGCCCGTCCACGTAGCGGGCCGAGGCCTGCGCGCTGCGGGTCGGCACGCACGGATCCATGGCCCCGTGCAGGTGCAAGGTGGGCGCCCCGATCGGCGCCCGCATCCTGCGGGCGTACCTGATGCCGTCCGTGCGCAGCCCGGACCGGAGGAACCAGCGGTGATACTCCAGCGCCGAATGCGCCACCGACGGGATGACCATGGCGGCGCGGTACCTGGCCTCGGTCTCCCGGTCCGGCCACCCTGGCCCCGACCATGCGTGCAGCATCCGGCCGACCTGCTCGGCGTTCTGCCGGACCAGGCGTGACTCGGGCAGCACCGGTAGCTGGAAGCCGAGCGTGCTCCCGCCGCGCCAGCCCCGGCGCAGCGGGCCTGCCAGCATCTCCGCCCGCATGCGCAGCGGGTGCGCCGCCGACACGATCGCCAGCCGCCGCACCACCTTGGGGTAGTAGGCGGCCATGGTCCAGGCCACCAGGGCGCCCCAGTCGTGGCCGACGACCACCGCGTTGGCCTCGCCGAGCGCCCGGATCAGGCCGGCCGCGTCCGAGGCGGCCGTGATCAGGTCGTAGCCACGGGGCGGCTTGTCGCTCCCCCCGTAGCCGCGCAGGTCGCTGGCCACGGCCCGGAAGCCGGCCCCGGGCAGCGAGGTGAGCTGCCGCCGCCAGGTCCACCAGAACTGCGGGAACCCGTGCAGCATGAGGACCAGCGGCCCCTCACCGCCCTCCGCGATGTGGAACCGGCTGCCGTTGGCGCTGACGGACCGGTGTGACCACGGTCCGTCGAGGTAAACGGCTGAGCCTCCGGTCACGGGCATGGGATCACCGCGGAACGGTCGCGGGAGGCCCGGCGTGCTCGTCCCGGCGCAGCAGCGCGAGGCTTTCCTGCACCGACTCCCTGGTCTTGCGCAGCCGGTCCAGGCGCCGGACCTTGAGGTAGATGATTCCGGCGAAGGCCCCGGCCAGCAGGATCAGCGCGACGGTGACGAGCAGGAACGAGGCCCAGTCCCAGACGCCGAGCGTCTGCAGGCCGTAGGCCAGGGCGAAGCACAGCATCACCAGCATGAGGAAGCCGGTGAACACGATGGTCGCCGCCAGCGCCGAGGACACGCCAATGCGCCGCACGTCGGCGAGCAACTCCGCCTTGGCCAGATCGGTCTCATAGCGGACCAGCCGGGTGAGGTCCCCGATCGCCTCGGAAACGAGGTCGCCGACCGAGCGGTCATCCACCTCCGCCGGCCTTGCGGTTCCGGGCTCGGCCATCGCGCTCTCATCCCTCCTGCGCCCGGGTACCGGGTCGCGCTGGCGCCCTCCCGTGCGGCACGCACCGCGCGGCGCGCGTCCGCCGCTCCATCCGGGTGGCCGGCCATACCGGCCAGGCGCCGTGCGCAGCGGTGACGAGCCGCCTACGGCAAGAGATCCTACGGGATCATCATCGCGCTGCCGCTCAGCACGCAACCGCTGCTGCTCCACTGGCGTGGCCGGCTGCTCACGGCAAAGCGAACGGCGCTCCCGCAGGAGCGCCGTCGCTGGCACGTCAGGCCCGGGTTACCAAGCGCACATTTAATGTGCCGGGCGGCCCGCCACGGCGGGCACCGGAGGCCGGTGCCAATGCGCTGTGGCCGACTGCCCTGGCTCGCCTCCCGCGGCTGGTCGCGCGTGGGTGCCCGGTTGCCGTGCCCGGACGCTAGGTCCGTACCCCCTTTCTACGACGGATCGGCCGGGCTGCCTAGATGCTGCGCGGCATGAATTGGTGATCTTGATTGATCACCCCGCTTCCATTCCCACCGACGCTCGCCACGGCCTCACACGGTGCTGAACGAGAGCACCGGCCACTGGCGGATCGTCGCGGCCCGGCGGAGTGCCCGGTCGGGGTTCACTACCCGCGGATGCCCGACGGCCTCGAGCAGGGGCAGGTCGGTGACCGAATCGCTGTAGGCGTAGCAATCCGGCAGCGAGTAGCCGCGCTCGGCGGCGAGCCGCCGGACCTGGACGGCCTTCTCCTCGCCGTAGGCGTAGCACTCCATCTCCCCGGTGTACCGGCCATCCGCGATCCGCATCCGGGTGGCGATCACCGACTGCGCGCCGAGCAGCGCCCCGATCGGCGCGACCACTTCCTCCCCGCTCGTGCTCACGATCACGACGTCCTGCCCGGCACCGCGGTGCTCGCTGAGCAGCGCCCGCCCCTCCGCATACACGTAGGGGAGGATGAGGTCGGTCAGGTAGCGGCTGACAATCTCGGCGACCCGGTCGGCCGGCCAGCCCTGGCAGGCCTTGCCCACCTGCGTCCGGAGCTTCTCCATCTGCCGGTGATCCGCGCCGCTGACCCAGTACCGGAACTGGGCAACGGCGCCGCGCACCATGTCGGTGCGGCTGAGCAGGCCATGCCGGTAGAACGGCGGCCCGAACGCCAGCGTGCTCGACCGCGCGATGAGGGTTTTATCCAGATCGAAGAAGGCGGCCGTTGCCGGAAAACCAGACTTCGGAGGCCCCGCGGCCTCGACGGGAGTGCTCACGATCCGGCACCATAGCCGTTAAAGACCCGCAATCCATGGCATCTCCGCGTAGCCGATTGGTAACTTGGTCCTACACACATCTAAGCTTTCATGGAAGACGGTTCTGGCGTCCGCACCCGGACCTGGACCGTGCGGCGACCCCCGCTCTCCCCCCCGGCGGGGGTCGCCCCCTTTGCGGGGGCTGGTTTCCCCTGCTCGCTGCCCCTCCCGGGCGGCTTCGCGGTAGGCCCCGCAAACCTTTTGCCCGGGGGCCGAGCCCCCGGAACCCCCACGTTCGCCAGGCGCGCGGTGGGCGCGCGCTGGGCGCGCGGTGTGGGCGCGCGCTGGCGCGCGACGGGCGCGCGTTAGGCGCGGGGGGGGGTGGTTGCTGGGGTCGTGTCATAGCGGGACTGCGGCGGCCGTTCCTGTCGGTTCACAGATTGCACTTCACAGATTCGCACGAGACCGATACCGACTTTCGAGTGACAAATGGCTTGTATGTCACGCTGAGGTCCTTTGCTTACGGAACCTTTCGCCGATCTGTGGCATATGGCGGCGGGGGGCTGGGACCTAGGGGGCTGATGGTGCGGCCGGGACCGGCTCGGCGGCTTCGCCGGGGTCTGGGCTGGTCACCTGGCCGGCGGCCGATGTGGGGGCGGCGGACGGCGCGCCGGCCAGCAGGGTTTCCAGCAGCAGCACCGCCCCCTGCTTGGCCAGCGGCTCGTTCCCGGTGCCACATTTCGGGGACTGCACGCACGACGGGCAACCGGCCTGGCACTCGCAGCTCATGATGGCCTCCGCCGTGGCCCGCAGCCAGGACTCGGCCACGGTGAAGCCGCGCTCGGCGAACCCGGCGCCGCCCTCGTTGCCGTCGTAGACGAACACCGTCAGCAGCCCGGTGGCGGGGTGCAGGTCGGCGGACACGCCGCCGATGTCCATCCGGTCGCAGGCCGCGAACAGCGGCAGCAGCCCGATCGCGGTGTGCTCGGCGGCGTGTGCCGCGCCCGCGAGATCGACGCCGCGGCGCAGCAGTTCCTCCCGCTGGCCGTCCGAGATTGTCCACCAGACCGCCCGGGTGCGCAGCGCGCGCGGCGGCAGGTCGAGCGCCTCCTCGCCCAGGGGCTGGCCGGTCTCCGGGTTGCGCCGGGTGAACGAGGTCACCTGCCGCACCACGTCGACCTCGCCGAAGGACACGCTGGCCGGGCCCCAGGCGGCCTGCCGGAGTTCGCTGACCACGTCGATCCCGGTGACCTCCCGCGCCGAGGTCAGGTAGCCGGGGTCACCCGGCTCCACCAGCGCCACCCCCTCGGCCAGGTCCAGCGCCGTCACCAGGTACAGCTCACCCTGATGGAGGTAGACCGCGCCGGCATGGACGAAGATGTGCGCCGACGGCTGGTCCACGGTTCCCACCAGCCGCCCGGTGCCCTTTTCGACGATCTTGACGGGGTAGCTGCCCTCGCCGCGCAGGCCGGGACCGTGCCCCCGGCCGCGCCGGGTCCAGTACAGCCGGTGCCCGCGGCGGCGCAGCATCCCCGCCGTCACCAGATCCTGGGCGGCGCTGGCGGCGGACGAGCCGAACAGGCTCAGATCGGCCTCGGTCAGCGGCAGCTCGGCCGCGGCGGCGCACAGGTGCGGTGCCAGCACATAGGGGTTCTCCGGATCGAGGACGGTGGCCTCGACCGGCTGGTGCAGCAGCATCTCCGGGTGGTGAACCAGGTAGGTGTCCAGTGGGTCGTCCCTGGCGATCAGCACCGCCACCGCGGGCTGGCCCTCCCGCCCGGCCCGGCCCGCCTGCTGCCACAGCGCGGCCCGGCTGCCCGGCCAGCCGGCGATGAGCACGGCGTCAAGACCGCAGATGTTCACACCGAGTTCCAGGGCGGTGGTGGCGGCGAGGCCGAGCAGCGCGCCGGACCGAAGTGCCTCCTCCAGTTCCCGCCGGTCCTCGGGCAGGTATCCCGATCGGTAGGCGGCCACCCGGCGGCCCGCCACGGCGCCATTCCACTGCCGTGGCACGACGGCGGCCACGGCGGGCTCCGCCGTCCCCGCGGCGGGGTTCCGCGCTGCCCCGTCGGCCGGCTCGGCTGCCCGGTCGGCTGGCTCGGCTGCCCGGTCGGCTGGCTCGGCTGCCCGGTCGGCTGGCTCGGCTGC
>WNGH01001593.1_pt1 | contig 21204 bp, 23 predicted proteins | sample 5400631 | NCBI WGS metagenome assembly WNGH01 (sample SAMN13153373, study PRJNA577476) | soil metagenome | isolation source: 115 cm soil or saprolite under Garry oak tree replicate 1 | place: USA:California | collected 2016-06-15
TCCCAGCCCCAGCCGCATGCCTGCCGCCAGAACGCCTCGCCGTGAGTGTTGCGGTGCGCGGTGAAACGGAGCGGGCCGGTGAACGAGACCAGCTGGCGGAGCAGGCCCTTCCGCTCCCGCAGCGGCAGCCTCCTGATGTCGTGCCCGCTGACGAACATCAGGTCGAAGAGATAGAAATGCACGCGCACGGCACCGACCAGCTCCGGCTCCGGCCTGGCCACCTGCATCCGCTGCTGCAGGCGGGCGAAGCTGGTGCGGCCACGCTCGAAGGCGACGATCTCGCCGTCGGCCACGAAGTCGACGTCCGGCTGGGCGGCCAGCGCCGCGGCCACCTCGGGGTACGTAGCGGTGATCTCCTTCTTGTTGCGCGTCAGCAGCCGCACCCCGGAACCGTCGCGGAATGCCAGGCAGCGCTCGCCATCCAGCTTCCGCTCGAAGATCCAGCCGGGATCGGAGAACCGGTCGCTGGTCAGCGTGGCGAGCTCGGGCTCCAGCCACGCCGGGAGCGATGCCGGGGCGCCGTCCGGCGGTTGCACCGGACCATCCGTTTCAGCCATCTGTCCTCCGGCCCCGCCGGAGAAGTTCCTGCGATCATGGCGGGCGTGACGGTGACGCAGGTTCCCGGCTGCACGCACAGTCATACCCACCTGGTGACCGACGCCATACCCGCCTGCTGACCGACGCCGCGAGGGTGCCGCCCCCGTCCCGGCCGGGAGATCTCGCGGATGAAAACGCCCCTGCATGTGTCCTGACCGGGCAGTTCCGTAGTGGCGGCGCTGAGCTATCCGCTCAGCGGCCCGCTACCCCTGCGATGTGGTGGATCTGGTAGATCGGGACCGCGCCTGAAGTCAGCAGGATGATTGCCACTATCGCTGCGACCATCACGGCGATCCCGAGCCGCAGTCAGCTTAAGGAAGCCTGGGCAGCGAGCCGGAGAGCCCTGATTGGCTAGTACGCTGTACTAGCACGTACGATGTACGATAATGCTGCCCGGCCGTTCGAACGGAGGGAGCAGCCGATGGAGAACCCGGACGACCTGTGGCCGCCCTTCGGCCCGCAGGCTGGCGATCGAGCCGCCCGGGCACACCGCCTGCTGCACGAGCGCGCCCGCGCACTGGAAGCCCGTGACCAGCGGGCCCGCGACCGGCAGGACCGTGACCAGCACGGCGGTGAGCAGCGCGGCCGGGGGCGCGGCCGCATCGCGCCGACCCTGTCGCGCGACGAGATCGTCGACGCCGCCATCGCCATCGCCGACACCGACGGGGCCGACGCGGTGAGTATGCGCCGGATCGCGCAGGTGCTCCGCTCCGGCACGATGTCGCTGTACTGGCACGTGGCGAACAAGGAGCACCTGCTCGACCTGATGCTCGACCGGGTGGTGGGCGAGGTGACGATCCCCGACCAGCCGGCCGACTGGCGCTCGTTCCTGCAGGCGACGGCGCGGGAGAACCGCGCGGTGCTGCTGCGGCACCGCTGGGTGATGGATTTCATCGGCGGCCGCCCGCCGCTGGGGCCGAACACGATACTCAACGCCGAGCGAGCGCTGGCCGCACTTGAGGACCTGCGCCTCGATACGGCCACCGCGATGAACATCCTGATGACCGTGAGTACCTACGTGATGGGCGCGGTGCTCAGGGAACTGCGCGAGATGCGGGCGCAGCGGGCTCTGGAGCAGACCGGCTTCGACAAGGCCGAGGCAATGGCCGGAATGGCCCAGTGGTGCGAGCGGCTTGCGGCGGACGGCCGCTTCTCGCATTTCCTGCGGATCATCGAAGACGGCGTCGACCCGGATGCCGAGGAGACCAGGGACGAGCGGTTCGAGTTCGGCCTCGACTGCGTGCTTGACGGCATCGCGATACAGGTGCGGCGGATCCGGGACGGGGCGCCAGGGTAGCGCGGTCCGCGGCGCTTGCCGGATCTTGACCCAGCGCGAATCTGCCCGTTACCGTTTCGCCAGGTCTGCTGCCGGGTCGTCCGAGACGCCGGGGCGGGTGGCTGGAGCTGAGTGGACGGGACATTCGACCTGATCATCAGGGCACCCCGGGTCATCACCGGCGGGGCAGAGACCGCCGCCAGCATCGGCATCGCCGGCGGGCGCATCGCGGCTATCGGTCCGCCGGACGCCCGCATCAGCTCGGCGGACGTGCTCGACATCGATCCCGGCGTCGTCCTGCTGCCCGGCCTGGTCGATTCGCATGTGCACGTCTGCGAGCCGGGCAACACCGAATGGGAGGGCTTTGCCCCCGCGACCAGGGCGGCGGCGGCCGGCGGGATCACGACGCTGGTCGACATGCCGCTGGACAGCGTCCCGGCGACCGTGAGCACCAGGGCCCTGGAGGTCAAGCGGCGGTCGGCGCGCGGCCAGTGCGTTGTCGACGTCGGCTTCTGGGGCGGCGTCATTCCCGGCAATCTCGACGAACTCGCGCCGATGCACGACGCGGGTGTGGCCGGCTTCAAGTGCTTTCTCGCCGATTCCGGGTCCGACGACTTCCCGCCGGTCGACAGCCGTCAGCTGACCGCCGCGCTCCGCGTGCTGCACGGGCTTGACGCCCCGCTGCTCGTGCATGCCGAGAGCGCGGAGGCCGCGGCGGCCATCTCGCAGCGGGGCGGCCGCGGCTACGCGGACTACCTCGCCGCCCACCCCCGCGGGCTGGAGAACCTCGCGATCGCCCAGGTCATCGAGGCAGCCCGGGCGACCGGCGGGCAGGCCCATATCGCGCACCTATCGAGTTCCGACGCGCTGCCGATGATCGCGTCGGCCCGCGGCGACGGCGTCCGGCTGACCGCGGAGACCTGCCCGCATTACCTGACCCTGACCGCTGAGGAGATCGCGGACGGCGCGACCGCGGCGAAATGCTCCCCGCCGGTCCGGGAGGCGGCCAACCGCGAACTGCTCTGGGCCGGCCTGCGCGACAAGGTACTCGACCTCGTCGTCTCCGATCATTCGCCGTGCACGGCGGCGATGAAGGAACTCGGCACCGGCGACTTCGGCGTCGCCTGGGGCGGCATCTCGTCCCTGCAGCTCAGCCTGCCGCTGGTCTGGACGGAGGCCCGGCGGCGGGGGTTCTCCCTGGCGGATATCGCCGGCTGGATGGCCGACCGGCCAGCGCAGCTCGCGGGCCTGGCCGGGAAGGGGCGGATCACGCCCGGCTTCGACGCGGACTTCTGCCTGTTCGCCCCCGACGAGTCGTTCGTCGTCGACGCAGGCCAGCTGCATCACCGGCATCCGGTCACGCCTTATCACGGGCACACCCTGACGGGCGTCGTCCGCGGCACGATGCTCCGCGGCCGGGAGACCGACCCGCGGCGCCCGCAGGGAAGGCTCCTGACCAGAACCGCCACCAGAGGGACGGTGCGATGAGGATCCTCGTTATGAACGTGAACACCAGCGAGTCGATGACGGATGTCATCGACGTGGCGGCCCGGCGGCATGCCTCGGCCGGTCCGGTGATCGACGGCGTCGGGGCCGCGGTGCGGCTGGCGGAGGCCCTCGTCGGGCTCGGCCTGCGCACGAGCAAGGTGTCGACCTACGCGCCGCCCGGCGCTAAGAAGATCATCGCGTGGCCGCTGTCGGCGGCGCTCGGCCTCCGCGGCGAAGCCGCCGCCGGGACCGCCGGCCAGGCCGGTGACCGGGCACGGGAGGGACAGTCCGGTGGAAGGCCCCGTTAAAAATCTGAATGATGCCGCCAGGACGGAGACGGACCTGGCGTCGCGGTGGCTGGGGAGCAGCGTTATTGCCGCGAGCGATGAGTCGTTCGGGGAGAAGGAGAACCTGCTGACGCCGGCCGCGGCCGCGTTCGAGCCCGGACATTACGGGCACCGGGGCGAGATCGTCGACGGCTGGGAGACCAGACGGCGGCGCGATCCTGGGCACGACTGGGCGATCGTCCGCCTCGGCGCGCCGGGAGTGATCACCTCGGTGGAGATCGACACGAGCTTCTTCACCGGGAACCATCCGGAGTCCTGCCAGGTTGAGGCGTGCGGCTGGGACGGATACCCGAGCCCGGCCGAGCTGGCAGGCCCGGCGGCGGGCTGGACGATGATAGTGCCTCGCTCGCCGCTGCCCGGGGATACGCGCACTACGTTCGCCGCTGCGGATCCCCGGCGCTTCACTCATTTGCGCCTGTCGATCTTCCCGGACGGCGGCGTGGCCAGGCTGCGTGCGTACGGCCATGTCGTGCCCGATCCCCGCGAGCTTGACGGGCTGACCGTTGACCTGGCCAGCCAGCGCTATGGCGGCGCGGTTGTGGCCAGCAGCGACGATTTCTATACCGCCGCCCGCCTGCTGAACCGCCCGGATACGGCGCGGTCCATGGGCGAGGGCTGGGAGACCCGGCGGCGGCGGGCTGCGGGGCACGACTTCGCGGTGCTCCGGCTGGCGTTCGCCGGCCATATCAGGCAGCTGATCGTCGACACCGCGCACTTCAAGTACAACGCATCCGCCGAGATCGCCGTGCAGGCCTGCACGCAGGAGCCGGTCCCGGCGGCGGATTCGGCGGCCTGGACGCCGCTGCTCGGCCGCACCCGGCTGCAGCCGGACACCCGGCATGTGCTCGCCGGGCCGGCCAGCGGCGACGGCGACGGCGACGGCCAGCCGGTGACAGCCATCCGGCTGGACGCGTTCCCGGATGGCGGCATTTCCCGGCTGCGGGTGATCGGCCGCATCAGTCCGGCGGCCCGCCGCCTGGCCGGGTACCGCTGGTTCAACTCGCTGCCCGCCGACCAGGCGGTGCGATGCCTGGCCGGGGCCGGGCTGCCGCCTGAGCTGGCTTCGGAGCTGGCCGGCCGGCGGCCGCTGGGCGGCGACTGGCTGGCCGGCCCGGGGCAGCAGAGTGGGGCAGCCCGTCCTGCCAGGCGGCCGGCCGGGATGTCGGCCGGAGCTCTTGGTGCGATCACCGCGATGCTGGCCGGGCCAGCTGCGCCTCCGGCGGAGCCCGCGGGCTAGTGGCTAGGCCGCGACGATGCAGAACTGGTTCCCGTCGGGATCGGCAAGCACGATCCAGCCGCCATCGTCGGCGGGCACGCGGCGCAGCTCGGTCGCGCCGAGGGTCAGCGCGCGGGCGGCTTCGCCCTCCATGTCGTCGCTGAAGAGATCAATGTGCAGGCGGTTCTTGCCGACTGGCGGCTCGGGTACCAGCTGGACGAAGATGGCCGGCCCGGCCTTCGCCGGGTCAACGAGGTAGTTGTAGTCGGCATTGGATGAGGACACCCGGTAGCCGGTCAGCTGCTGCCAGAACGCGGTCGCGGCGGCGAGGTCGTTGGTGTCAATGCCGATGCCGCCAACCCTGATTCCCATCCCCGACCTCCTGATCGCATCCTGCGAGCAGGCTACGGCTTCTCCGGCCAGAAGGGCCACTCCTCGAAGGCCGCGCAGCCTACGAGGCCCGGGGCGGCGGCGCGGCCGGCCACGGCGATCCGGCCATGCTGCCACGCCGCGTGCTGCCGGACGGATCACTTCCTGGCAGTATCGGCGCAGTGAGCGAACTCGATTTCCAGGCCACCGTCGATGCCCTCACCGCCGTCTACGGGAAGGTGACGACCGTTGCCAGCGGGCTCGGCGAGGCGGAGCTGATGCTGCCGACGCGATGCGCTGGCTGGGTGACCGGTGACCTGCTGTACCACCAGCTGCTCGACGCGCGGCGCGCGCTCAGGACCTTCGCGAGTCCCGCCGACGGGCCGGCCGACGTGGATGACGTGTCTTACTGGCGGTCCTACTCGCCACGATCCGGCGAATCTGCGGCACTGGGCAGTTCGGGGGCAGCGGCGCACGCACGGCACGTCCGCATCGTCGCCGCGGCCTACCCGCCGGGCGACCTCGGCTGGGAATGGCGCGAAACCTCCGGCGCCGCCTGCCGTGCCGCGCGAGCCTGCCCGCACGAATTCGTCACCACCCAGGGTCACGTGCTGGAGACGCCCGGATTCATCGCCACGCTGGCCGTCGAGGCGGCCATCCACTACCTGGACCTGACGGTCAGCCTGCCGTCGGCGCCGACGCCGGATGCCGCCTCGCTAGCGCTCGTCCGGCGCGTTCTCGACGGGCTGCTCGGCGCCGGTGCTCCGGCCGGGTGGGACGATCGCAGCTATGCCCTGAAGGGGACCGGGCGGGTCCGCCTGTCCGGCGACGACACCGCGGCACTCGCGGGCCTGGCCGAGTTGTTTCCGCTGTTCGGCTAGCGCGAGCCCAGCGTAAAGCGCGCAGGTCAGCACCGTGATAGCGACCGAACTGACGATATTCGGAGCAGCCGGCCGCGTGATGGTGTTGGATGAGGCTGGTTGCAGCCGGAAGACTTCTTTTCGCGCACAGGTGACAACGTCTGCCGCATCGGCAGCGGGCTCCCGGAAACATCGGTGGCCCGGCCTTCAGTTAAAGTGGCACGTTGCCATGGCAACCCGGGATCCTCATCCGTGGAACCCGGAGATCATTCAAGTAGGAGAGAGTACATGCCTCAGGGCACCGTGAAGTGGTTCAATGCCGACAAGGGCTATGGTTTCATCGCCCCCGACGATGGCACCGCCGATGTCTTTGTTCACCACTCCGCGATCCAGGCTGACGGTTTCCGCAGCCTTCAGGAGAACCAGCGGGTCGAGTTCACCGCCGGCCAGGGCCAGAAGGGCCCCCAGGCTGAGCAGGTCCGCCCGCTCTGACCTACCTGGCCGCACAATTGTGACAGCCCGTCCTCGGGCAGGCTGTCCAGACGAGTGCGGGTGACTCGGTCCGAGTCACCCGCACTCGGGCAGGTTCGGTTCAGCATGCGAGGCCGCCCCTGCGCGCGCAATTTTCCTTCCTGGCCCGGCCATCACCGGCCGCGGCTGCGGAAGGCCCTCGCCTTGGCCCGGTTGCCGCACAGTGCCATCGAGCACCAGGCTCTCGACCTGTTCCGGGAACGGTCGTAGTAGGCCCACCGGCAGTCCGGGTTCCGGCATATCTTCAGCCGCTCCCAGCTGCCGCTGGCCACGGACTCCGCGACGGCCGCGAGCAATGTGGCGAGCACAGTGTCCGCCGTTCCCCTGCTGAGTGGCAGCAGCCGCGGCTGGCCGCCGTCGACGTCGAGCACGAGCGGCAGCCGCCGGGCCAGCCCGGCAAGGTCCGCGAGAGCAAGCCCGCCGGTAGCGCGCCGGGCAGCGCGGCTGCCGTGCGCATGATCGCCAGCGGCCGAGCCCGCGCTGTTCGCCCCGATAAGTTCCCGCAGGCCCTCGCGGATCCGGACAGTGCGATCGTGCTCATCGGCAGTCACCGGCACCCCGCCCGGCAGCAGCCGCCGGTCTCGCAGCCAGCTCCCTAGCTGGGCGGGCGCCGGGATCTCGTCACTGCCAGTCTCGACGCTCCCGGTGTTGACAAGTTCCTCGATCCACCGCAGCTTGCCAGGAGCTGGGGCAGGTGCCGCCCGGGCTGGCGCCTCGCCGGCCGGCCACCCTTGGTTGTCGGACATGTCCACTCCCGGCCGATCGTCGCTTTCCAGCATTTCATCACTGGCGTTCGCCAGACGAAGGTTATGCCAGCGCGCCACCGGGGCTCGCCCACCCCCGGTGGCTGGCCGGCCGTGCTGCTTCTCCGCATGCGAGCCGCCGGCCCGGGCGTCGTCGCGGCAAGCTGCGGCGATCGGCCATCATGCGCCCAATTGTTCCGATCAGCAAGATTTATATTGTTATGCCAGAAATAGCCATTTCACTTCGGTACAAAACCATAATAGCTGCCTATAGTGAGCTAATGAAGTAATTAATCCTACATTTAGCTACCACCAGCTCTAATATTCCCGACAGCTCTCGTGAAATTGCACGCAAGGCGACCCAGCCGTGCTATATATCCGTCGTATCGCTGCTGCCCGGATTGCACGAAGGGAGCATTGTGTTGGCAAAAGCGGTTGCTGCGGGTGCCGGAGCTGCCAGATTACGAGCTGAGGCAGCATGACTGGCATGCCGCCTGGAACCGCACGGCAGGCCAGGCTCCGCAGCTGGGCCCGCCGGCACCCGGCGGGCGGCATCCCGGCCCAGCTGACCGACTCGGCCCTGCGGCTGCTGATCGGCGCTTCTGTGTACCGCGAGCCGGCCGGGCCTAACGCACTGCTCTTCCAGATCGGCCAGGCGGACACGGCAGGCGCGCCCGGCTCGGGCGGGTCCGGCTCGGGCGGGTCCGGCTCGGGCGGGCCTGGCCCCGATGTGCCTGGCCCCGGCCGCCGCGCACAGGGCCCCGTGCCGCCCTTCCGCATCCCGGCCGACATCGCCGAGCTGATCTCCGAATGCGAGGCGGCTGGGCTGCTGGTAACGCACCGGCTGCCCGCCGGGAGCGGGGCCGCGGCCGCGGAAATCCCGCCGGTCTTCGTCGACCGGCGGATTGCGACCGCGCTGCACCAGGACCTGGCTGCCGCCCTGCGCGGCGACGAGATCATCTGTGCTCATCTGAACGCGGCCGAGTACTGGCAATGGCGCGCCGCCGGCTGGCCCCAGGACCGGCACGCTGACCTGCACGACTTGCTCGAGGCCAGGCACCACCTGCGCGAGGCGGGCGACAGCGACCAGGCCGGGGCCCTCACCGAAGTCGTATGCGCGCAACTGCACGCCTGGGGGGAGCTTGACCTTGAGGCCGCCCTCGTCCAGGAAACGCTGGCCTGGCTATCCCCGCAGTCGCCGCTGCGCGCGGCATGGATCCACGAGATCGGCAAGATCGCCCAGACCAGGGGAAACTTTGTCGAGGCCGAGCGCCGTTACCGGCAGGCCCTGGCGATGTTCGCCAGCGCCGGGGATGCCGCCGCCGCTTCCCGCAGCCAGCACCGTCTCGGCATCCTGGCCCAGGCCAGGGGCGACTACGCCGAGGCGGAGCACCGCTACCAGCAATCTCGCGACCTGGCCGGGAATCCCGGGCGGACCGGGGACGCCGAGGAAGCCGAGCGGACCGGGGACAACGGGCGGACCGGGGACAACGGGAGCGGGGCCCGGAGCGCCGCAGCGGCCAGGTGGGCGGACTGCGAATGGCCAGCTACCTGTCCGCCCGACCTCGGACTGCTGGACGCGGCACTGCCCGCAGACGGAGCGCCGGACCCGGGACAGGGAGATGACTGGCTGCCCGGCGCCCTGCTGCCCGGTGCGCGGCCGCGGCGGCCCAGGCGGCTGGCTAGAACGGGCAGTGAGCGCATCCGCCTGCTGAGCCTGCTGAGTTCTGTGCTGGCTATTGCTACTGGATTGGTGGGGCTATCCGCAGTGGGCCTCATCGGTACGCCGCACAGCGACCATGTGCCTCCTGTTGCAGCCGCAGTCCGCCCTGGCACCGCTGCGACGGTCCGCCCCGGCACCGCTGCGACGGTCCGCCACCTGGCCGCGATATGGCTGGCCCGCCAGGTCAGCCGGAGCGCGATCGTGTCCTGCGATCCGGCGATGTGCGCCGCGCTGCGCGCTCAGGGCCTGCCCGCCGGGAACCTGCTCATGCTGGGGCCATCGGCTGAGGATCCGCTCGGCTCCGACGTAGTGGTGGCAACGGCGGCCGTACGCAGCTTGTTCGGCGGCCGCCTGGCCGCGGTTTATGCGCCGGCCGTGGCGGCTGCCTTCGGCCTCGGCAAGAACCGCATCCAGGTCCGGGTTGTCGCGCCCGACGGAGCGGTGGCGTACCGGGACGCGTTCCGCACCGACCTGCTGGCCCGCCGGACGGCCGGCGCACAACTGTTGCGGAATAAGGAGATCGGCGTCACCAGTGCCGCCAGGAAGGAGCTGGTAGCCGGGGCGGTCGACGCCCGGCTGCTCACCACGATCGTCGCCCTGGCCGCGCAGCACGCGCTTCGCATCATTGGCTTCACCGACTCTGGTCCCGGCGCTGCCCCCGGAACGCCGCTCCGGTCGGCCGAGATCTCAGCGCCGATCGGAAGCTCAGTGCCGGCCGGACGCTCAGTGCCGGCCGGAAGCTCAATGCCAGCCGGAAGCTCAATGCCGGCCGAGCCGGCCACTGCCAGGTTCATTAGCTCTGTGCTGGCTTTCCTGCGCGCGCAGCGCCCGCCCTACCTAGCCGCGAGCCTGCGCCCCGGCATGGTCCACGGTCAGCGGGCAGTACGGGTCGGATTTGCCGGCCCGAGCCCGCTCGGGCTGCTCACCACTGGCGCTGCCAGCACCGATACCAGTCCCTAACCAACCCGCGACCCCCGGGCCGGCCGCCGATGCCGACCGGGTCAAGAAGACAAGGAAAGAGGAGTTATGACATTGCCCGCATGGGCCCTGCGCATGGTGCGATCGCTCGCCGCGCTTGGCCTGTCCGTAGGCCTGCTGTGCTGCGCCGTTTCCCCGGCGTCGGCCGCGTCATCCGCACCGGCTTCGCATCGCATCGGGTGGCTCCGGCTGGCCCACCTATCCCCCAATACCCCTGCCGTTGATGTGTACCTGTACTCCTTCGGCAACTCCCGAGCCATGATCGTGCTCAAGCACGTCAGTTATGGCACTGTGTCCCCCTACCAGGACGTGCAGAGCGGCGACTACACGGTCGCCATGCGCTCGGCTGGCGCGTCGGCTAGGGCCAAGCCGGTGCTGTCCACCAGCGTCAACGTCACCGCCGGGAATGCCTACACGGTGGCCGGGATGGGGCCGCTGTCCGGACTGCGATTGCAGGTAATGCGGGACAGGCTCAGGACGCCGCCCGGCAAGGCGCTGGTGCGGGTGATCCAGGCGTCGTTGCAGCAGCACCGGGTGACCGTTTCCGCCGGGCAGCAAGTCCTAGCGGGCAATGAGGCGTTCGCGCGGGTCAGCTCGTACCAGACGGTGTCGCCCGGCAGCTGGCGGGTGCATGCCGCAGGCGCGAGCGAGAACGCCTCATCCGATGTCACGCTCGCCGCGGGCAGCATCCACACGCTCGTCATCCTCGATCACCCCGGCCACCTGTGGATCGCCAGCCTGGAAGACGCCGCGGGCAGCAAGGTCTTGCCGCATGGCGGAGCCGCTACCGGGTTCGGCGGAACCGCGCCGCGACCTGGCTCCTCGCCGGCGCCGTGGCTGGCCATGCTGGCGGCCGGATTGGCCCTGGCGCTGGCAGGCGCCGCGTTGCTACGCCGGCCCGGCCGGCGGTAACGGACAATCCTGGCCTGCGCCTGCTGTCCGCCGGCACCGGTGTGGCTGGCCTGATCGCGGTCAGCCACACCGGGCACCGGCCGCTGCTGCCGGAGCGGCCGCGAGACCGGCGGACAGCGCGCGATGGGCAGACACCGCAGTGCCGGGTCGGCGGTGCGGGAGCCGACGGCTGGCATTCTCCGCCGGCGTGTCATGACGCTCCGTTAGCAGGCGCGCTTCCCCGGGGAACGTAGGATCGTGCTGCGCCATGACACGCTGCGCCATGACACTCAGATCAGGGGAGGCCCGGTGACGCAGGACACCATCGATCCGGCCGCGCAGGCTCCGCAGGCCGGGATTTATCGTGCCGCCCGGCAGGACAAGCCATGGGGGCACGAGCTGATCTTCGCCGCTATCGAGGGTAAGTATGTCGGCAAGATCATCCAGGTCGAGGCCGGGCATTCGCTGAGCCTGCAGTTTCACCGGGAGAAGGAAGAGACGATCAGCGTGCTGACCGGCGATGCGCTGATGTTGCACGGCCCGGCTGCGGACCAGCTGACCGAGCAGCGCTTCGGCCCAGGCGACACCATCCACTTGCCCCCTGGCGTCCTGCACCGCGTCACGGCCGTCACCGACGTGACGTTCGTGGAATCGTCGACCGCGCCTCGCGGCTGGCGGGAGGACGTCGTCCGGCTTGAGGACGCGTACGGGCGCTCGGGCACGAGCGCGCCCTGACGGCCGTCCCTGCGCCAATCCAGGCCCGCCTAGCCAGTCCCCGCGCCCACCCTGGCCAGGTCCGGCTGGCTGATCCGGAACCTTGCCTCCACCGTGGCTCGCACGGTCTGTTTCACCGGGGCCAGGTCGAACGTGAATTCCTCGGGCGCGGCCACTCGGGCCCGCTGCGGCAGCCTGGCGGTGAACCGGGGGACGTGCTCGCCTTGCGCGGCCCCGTCCGACAGCAGCCGCGCGTCGGCCAGTTCGACCAGGCCGACCAGGTCCGTCCCGAGCGCGCCCGCGTAGTCCCTGGCACGACGGACCGCATCACCGGCCGCCGCCACCCTGGCCCGCTGGTAGACCGGACTGTCCGGGCGAAGCTCCCACCATGGCCCGCCGACCTCGGTGTGCTCCTGGGCGGCCAGCTCCGCCATCAGCTCGCCGATCCGGTCGAACCCGGTCACCGCGACGGTCTGCCGCACCAGGCCCAGGTAACCCGCCACCCTGGAGGGTGCATTGGCGTTGCTGAGCTGCGGGCTCACCCGCAGGCCCGAGGTATCGATCCGGTCGATCGTGTCGGGGAAGCTTGCCAGGATCTTGTCGCCGGTGGCAGCCCGGTCGGCGAGCAGTTGCATGGCCCGCGCCCGCTCGGTGTCGCGAGCCACGATGCTCACCTCAAGCCGGGCGATCTCCGGCTCTACCTCCAGGATGACTTCGCCACGGACAGCGATCATGGGCTGTTCTTGCATATCCACCACTCCACGGGTCCGGAAGCGACGCTACCGTGCCTGACCGGCCGCCACCCGGGCAAGCGAGGAACATCCCGCCGTACTGATAGCGTTAGGACAGCTGTGGCACATGTTGCCGCCACTCCCGCGGGCGAGCTGCCCGCGCGGTCGCTTCTGTGAGCAGTTCGCTTCCCGGCGAGCCTAAGGGCCCGCCGCCGTCGCCGAGATCTCCTCCCGCTACGCGGCCCCGAACTGCTGATGGAGTTCATCCATGCCCCAGAGTCCTGACCGCCATGCGGTCGCCGCGCGCCGTGGCCCATCCGAGCCGCGCCGTGGCCCATCCGAGCCGCGCCGTGGCCCATCCGAGCCGCGCCGTGGCCCATCCGACTCGCGCCGCCGCACCGCCCCGCCGCGCCGCCGCGGCGGCGACTCCGCAAGGAACGGCCCCGCCGTCCGCCGCGACAACAGACTTGCCGTCCGCCGCGACGATCAGGCCGCCGAGCTGGATCGCGCGCTGACGGCCGCTCTCCAGGTACCGCCGCCTGAGCCGACGACCTTCCGCGAGCTCGGCCTGGCCGCCCGGCTCGTCGATGCGCTGGCGGCCCGCGGCATCGACATGCCGTTCGCCATCCAGGCCAGGGCACTGCCCGAGGCCCTGGCCGGCCGTGACATCCTCGGCCGCGCACAGACCGGCTCAGGAAAAACGCTCGCCTTCGGCCTCCCGATGCTCACCAGGCTGGCCGACTCTGCTGGCCGACTGCACGACAAGGCCCCCCGCGGCCTCGTTCTCGTCCCGACCCGCGAGCTCGCCCGGCAGGTAGCCGATGTGCTGACGCCGCTCGGCAGGACCCTCGGCGTCAGCGTGACCACGGTGTACGGCGGCGCGCCGATCGGCCGCCAGATCGACCAGATCCGGCGCGGCGTCGACATTGTCGTGGCGACCCCAGGCCGCCTGATCGACCTGCTTGACCGCGGGGCGCTCACCCTCGCCGACATCGACATCACCGTGCTCGACGAGGCCGACCACATGGCCGACCTCGGCTTCCTGCCCGCAGTGACCCGGATACTCGACGCCACCCCGGCCGGCCGCCAGCGGATGCTGTTCTCCGCGACCCTCGACCGCGGCGTCGCGCAGCTGGTGCACGCGTATCTCAGTGATCCGGCTGTGCATGCCGTCGCTCCCGAGGTACTCGACGGCGGGGCGGCCGAGCACCGCGTGCTCGTGCTCTCCGCACAGGACAAGGTGCCGGTCGCGGCGGAGATCGCCGGACGGCCGGCCCGCACGCTGTTCTTCGTCCGCACCAAACACGGCGCGGACCGGCTCGCCAAGCAGTTCCGCCGGACCGGTGTCGACGCCGTTGCCATTCACGGCAACCTGAACCAGAACCAGCGACAGCGGGCCCTCGCCGCATTCGCGGCAGGCCACCCTCGCGTCCTGGTCGCCACCGACGTCGCCGCCCGCGGCATCCACGTGGACGACGTGGAGCTAGTCGTCCATTTCGACCCGCCGAATGACCACAAGGACTACCTGCACCGGTCCGGGCGCACGGCGCGGGCAGGCGCCAGCGGCATGGTGGTAGCGCTCGTCGATCACGCGCAGGCGCGCGATGTCGGCCGCATGCATGACGCGGTCGGGGTCACCGCCAGCAGGGATGACGTGCAGACCGGGCACCATGTGGTCCGCCAGATCGCGACCTCAGGAACGCCGGTGCCGCCGGCCCCTGACCTGCCGCCCGCCCGCGCCCCGCAGGCACAGCGCCCGCCGCGCCAGCCGCGCGCGGCCCGGTCAGCCGATGGCGGGCACTACCGCAGGGCCGGTCAGCCGCGGCAGGACGGCCAGCGGCGGCAGCGCGGCCAGGATGGCCAGCCCGGCCCGGGAAAAACCAGCACCGTGACAGCCGGCCAGGTCAGCCGGTCCCACCGCCAGCGTCCCGGGCACCGGCGCGCAGCCGGAACAGCTCAAGGGTGACCCCGAAGTAGCGGTCCGTCTGGCCCAGGTGCGTCATGCCCAGCCGGCTGCACACGGCGATGGACCGCACGTTGTCCGGATCCACGACGGCCAGCACCTCGGTCAGGCCGCACTCGCCGAAAGCCTGGCCGAGCGCGCCGCGGGCAGCCTCGGTGGCATAGCCCTGCCCCCAATGATCGGGGTTGAGATGCCAGCCGATCTCGACCTCGCCGTTGCCGCCGGGCAGCGGGCGCAGCAGCACGGCGCCGATCACCGCTCCGGTGCCGCGCAGCTCCAGCGCCCACAACCCGTACTGCGGCTGCCGCGCATCGCGGGCGATCGTGGCGGCCAGGCTCGCGCGCATCGCCTCGACGGATGCCGCCGGGCGCCGGGGCGGCGCGCCAAGCCAGCGGGCGACCTCATCCCGGCCATAGATGGCAAACGCGCTTTCCGCATCGGCGTCGGTCCAGTCGCGGGCGATCAGGCGCGGCGTCGAGAAGTGCTCCATCGGCCCATCGTCGCAAAAGCTGACGCCAGCCGACTGCCTGGCCGGCCAGCAAACTGCACAAGATCCGTAACGGAGGCTCAGCCGTCAGTCCCGCCCGGCTGGCTACCCTTCCTGCTCCGTGGGCCGGACCATCAGCTCGCTGACGATCACGTGCCACGGCCTGGTCACGATGAACCCGATCGACTCGGCGATGTCCACCGCCTGCAGCCGCTTGATGTCGCCGAAGCGGCGGTTCATCTGCTCGAGTATCTCGGGCCGGTTGTGGCCGGCCAGCTCGGTCTCGGTCACGCCGGGCTCTATCAGCGACACCCGGACATGCCGCGCGGCGACCTCCTGGCGAAGCGCCTCGCTGAACGCTCCGACCCCGTGCTTCGTGGCGTTGTAGGCGGCGCTGCCGTTACGGGCTATCCTGCCCGCCACGGAGCTGAGGTTGACGATGTCGGCGACACGGCGCGGGCCGTCCTGCGCCGCGCTGAGCAGATGCGGCAGGGCGGCGTGCGCGCAGTACATCAGGCCAAGCACGTTGACGTCGACCATCCGCCGCCAGTCGTCTGTCCGCGCCCCGACGACCGGCCCTAGCAGCATCAGCCCAGCGTTGTTGATCAGCGTGTCCAGCCGGCCGAGCTCGGCCACCGTTCGCTCGACGAGCTTGCCCGCCTCGGACTCGCTGGTGACGTCCGCGGCGATCACCGCGACGGTACCGCCATCGCCCCGGATCCGCACCGCCAGCTCGTCCAGCCGGTCGGCGCGGCGGGCGGCCAGTGCCACTGCGGCGCCATGGCGGGCGAGCTCAACCGCTGTCGTCGCGCCGATCCCGCTTGAGGCGCCGGTGACCAGCGCAACCGTCCCATCAAGCCGATCCGGCATCGAGCCTCCTGCGATGTCGGCGCCGCGGCTCTCGCGGTGCGCCTTCCGCCGAAGCCTACGGCGGGACCCCTGCGATCTTGAAACTCAGGTGCTCTGGCAGCCGGAAGGCCGCCGGCCGGGCGGGCATCGCGATCCGGCTCAGCCGTGAGAGCGTTGGCGGTAGCTGGCTCGATCACTGAAGGCGGTCACCACGATGCGATACGCGGCACTCCTCCGGGGCATCAACGTCGGCGGCCGGAAGAAGGTCCCGATGGCAGCGCTGCGCGAGCTGCTGGCGGATCTCGGCTACGCGGAGGTTGTCACTCACCTGCAGAGCGGCAACGCCGTCTTCAGCAGCCCGGGAAAGTCCCCGCATTCGCTGGCACGCACCATCGCCGACCGCATCGCCGGCGAGTTCGGCATGGACGTGCAGGTCGTCATCAGGACCGGCGGCGAACTCGCCGACATAGTCCGGCGCAGCCCGCTGCCGGACGGCCCGGAAAACCCGTCCCGTTTCTTCGTCGCCTTTCTGTCGGCCACGCCAGAGCCAGCTGAGACCGGGGCCGTGGAGTCGATGTCCTTCGGCCCAGACCGGATCTGGATCAGCGGCACGGAGGCATACCTGTGGTGCCCGGGCGGGGCCGCGGACACCCTGCTCACCAACAACTTCGTGGAGAAACGGCTCAAGGTCACCGCGACGTCGCGCAACTGGAACACCGTGCTCAAGCTGGCGGATCTGACCGGTGGCTGAGGGTTCCCTGGCCGGCCGCCCAGCGCCCGACGGGCAGGTAGCCGGCCGCCACGATCCCCGGTTCGCGGCCGTGCGCGGTGAGTTCGAGGCGAACTTCACCGACCGCGGCGAGACCGGCGGCGGGGTTTGCGTCGCGGTGGGCGGGACAGTGGTCGCCGAACTGTGGGGCGGCTGCTCGGACGCCACGGGCAGCCGCCGGTGGCAGCGGGACACGCTGGTCAACGTGTTCTCCGTCGGCAAGGCCATGGCCGCGGTATGTACCGCACGGCTGATCGGCCAGGGCAGGCTGAACGCGGATGCCCCGGTCGCCAGGTACTGGCCAGAATTCGGCGCGGCGGGCAAGGACGCCGTCACCGTGCGCCAGCTACTCAGTCACCAGGCCGGGGTGCCCGCGCTCCGGGACAAGATGCGCGACGGCAGTCAGTTCGACTGGACGGCGATGACCGCCGCGATCGCGGCGGAGCCGCCGTGGTGGCCGCCCGGATCGGCGCACGGGTATCACGTCAACACCTTCGGCTTTCTGGCCGGTGAGCTGATCAGGCGCGTGACTGGGCGCACCATCGGCACAATGCTGCGCGAGGAGGTCGCGCAGCCGCTCGGTGCCGACATTCACATCGGGCTGCCGGCCAGGGAGCATCACCGGGTAGCCGATTTCCGATGGCCTCCAGAGTGGTCCGACGGCCCCGTTAATGCCGATTTTTCTGCTGGCCGGCCGATGGCGTGGCTTGCCTATGCCAACCCGCCGGGCCTCTCCGGGTTCGGCGTGATCAACACCGCGGCCTGGCGAGCCGGGGAGATCCCGTCGGCGAACGCGCACGCGACCGCGGCCGGGGTGGCACGGATGTATGCCGCGCTAGCGGGCGGCGGCGCGCTAGGCGGGGTGCGGGTGGTCGACGCCGGTGCGCTCGCCGCAGCCACCGCCGAGCAGGTCTACGGCAATGACCTGGTGCTGCAGCGGCCTTCCCGGTTCGGGCTCGGCTTCCAGCTAACGCATCCAGAGCGGCCGTTCGGGCCCGGCGACGGCGCCTTCGGTCATTTCGGCGCGGGCGGCTCGGTTGGCTTCTGCGACCCGGATGCCGGGCTGGCCTTCGGGTACGTGACCAGCCAGATGGGCCCACGCTGGCAGAACCCAAGGAACCGGGCGCTGATCGACGCCGTATACGCGTCGCTGTGACGCCGGGCGCCCGCTCCGGGGATCGCGGACGGCCAGGCGCCGGCCCGGGAATCGCGCAGCCGGCCAGGCGCCGGCCCGGGGATCGCGCGGGCGCCCTGGCGGCGACCAGCTGCCCACGATGCGCGGCAAGCGGCCCGATGGATGTGCACATCCATCGGGTTCACCGGGCGGCCCAGGCGGCTAGTCGTCGCCGGCCCGGCGCATCCGCTTGACCTGGGCGCGGCGCTGCTTGTCCGCCAGCCGTCGCTCCCGTGCTGCCCGGCTTGGCCTGGTCGGGCGCCGGGGGCGGGGCGGCGGCGCCGTCGCCTCGGTCAGCAAGGTCGACATCCGGTCGGCGGCCGCCTGCCGGTTGCGGAGCTGGGAACGGTGCTCGGAGGCGGTCACCGTGACGACCCCGTTCGCCAGCCGGCCGGCCAGCACCCGCATGGCCCGCTCCTTCAGCGCCGGGTAGAGCGCATCCGAGGCGGCCATATCATAGCTGAGCTCGACCCGACTCTCCGTCGTGTTCACCGACTGGCCACCCGGGCCTGGCGAGCGGGAGAACCGCCAGGAGAGCTCGTCCGGCGGGATCGTCACGCCGCGGACGCTTACCGGGAACCGGTCGCCGCTCATAGCGCGCCGGTCAGCTCCGCTCGCTGCCAGCCGTCCCAGCCGACGTCAGCGAGCACCCTGCCGCCGGCCGACCCGATGTCGTCCGCCATGCGTCCTGCCTACCACTAGATGCGCCAGCCAGGGCTCCATGCGGCGGCATGGGTAGCCGGGCAACGGCCGACCCGGCGCCTGCTGGCAACGGCAAAGCCGGGTCGCGCACCGCGAACGGCGGGCACGACCCGGCTTCCTCAGGACAAGGCGCGAGAGCGCCATGAGTCGCTCAGCTAGCCGCACTCCTGGCCCGGATGAAGGGCACGGCCAGCGGAACTACTGCCGCGATAGCGCAGATGAGGCCCACGAAGGCACCGAAACCCCAGCCTACTGAGAGCCCGAAGTCCCCGGCGGACGGCTTCAGCAGGAAGGCGATGAGCACCAGGATCAGGTTGATGCCGGTAAGCCCAAGCAGCAGCTGCACAGGACTGACCGGAAGGTTGAACGGCAGCTTCTCGAATCCGGCCTTGATAACCATAAAGGCCACGATCGCCAGGGCAAGGATAAAGACGATCCACAGGTAACCATGGCCCGTCGTGCCACTGGCATGCACGCTACCGCCGCCCACCTGCTTACCGAGGATGGACACACTTGGCGCGCTCACTGTGTACCAGGGCAGGAACACCGAGATCAGGAGCAGCAGTGAGGCTCCTCCGACGATCTGGTCGTCCCGCGTCCACCGCTTGGCGTCAAAGTTGAAAGCAGGGCCTGCCGTCGATGCTGCGGGTGCCCCGCCTGCCCCTGCGGGGGGATAGCTTCCGCCGGCTCCCTGGCTTACGTTGCCGGGCTGCTGTGCTCCGCAATTGGGGCATGCAGCCGACCCTGCGGCGATGTTGCTGCCGCACTGCGAGCAGATCATATTTCTCCGCCTCTCGAATTGGCCGAAGCCGCGCTTCGTGCCGTCCCGTCAACCCTTGCTGCCCGTCGCCACCCCCCACAGCCGAGTTGGCGAGCACTTGGCAGGCGCCACAGCGGGAAGCAGCGCCGCGGCAATCTTCGCACAGCAGCGCCGCTGCGGAGCCATGGTCCGCCCAGTGCAGATCATCGACCAGTCAGCACTACGAGGCCCCCGGTCGTCGCGTGCGCCCGGCCAAGCAGCGCGGCGGGATCGGCACCGGCGACCGGCGGGTCGGTTGTTGCGGGCGGCATATCCCCTGCGCCCAGGTCGGCGCTGGCCAGCAGCTGACCGATCACCCCGTACGACAGTGGCAGCTCGGATTCCGCTCCGCTGCCGCGTATCAGGCAGGCGTCAGGAAGACGCTGGAGGAACCTGGTCAGCAGTGAGGACTTCCCCGTCCCCGCACGCCCTTCGATGACAACGACACGCGGCTGGCCGTGCCTGGCTTCGGCCGCGCAGTGCTCCAGGACCGCCAGTTCCCGTTCGCGACCCACGAACGCGGCGTCGGATCCGGTCAGCGACGAGGCGGTCATTTGCCGAGGTAACTTCGGCACCGCCGGTCGCGTGGCGGATGACCATGCTCAGCAGGCCTGATTCCCGGTCTCCGCCGATCGGCGGATGCCTCTTTCTGGCGGATCGCGGAGTCCCTACGATGAGGCCCATCGCGAGACCGCAGAGAGGCGAGGACGAGCAGATGCCGTGGCCGAAGGACGTACCCGGCACGGACGATACGCCCGACGCCCGCCCGCACGCCGACTCGCGTGACCAAACGGCAGGCGCGAAAAACCTGTTACAGCACCGAGGCGACCGGCTGCAACGCGGTCACCCGTCATCGCCCTATGACGAAGATGGCACCATCCGGCCGGCCGCCATAAGCCTCAAGGAACTAGAGGCAGCTGATGAGACGGACGATGGCGTCAGCGAAGGCTGGCGCGCAGCGTTACCCCGGTTGCAGGGACTGTGGGAGCGCCACAAAGAGCGCTGGCCAGCGGAGCAGCGATCGCCGATCGACCGGCCGAAGGATGAGGAAGGCTCCTGGCGTGGGGACGGCCCCGGTCAGTACCTCAACGCGGAGGAGAATCTCGTAACGGAGCACGCACTCGACCGGGTGCATGACGCCGAGCGCGAGGTGACCGGCACGCTGCAGGCAGTCGAAGCCGAGGTACCAGGCGCCCGCCTCGTCGGACTGGAGCACCGCCTCAAAGGCACGGAGCGGTTCAAGGAGAAGGTTGCAGATGACCATCGGGCAATGCCAGATCGTTCCATAGGCGAGATAGCCGGACACGTTCATGACGCCGTCCGGTATACATACCAGTTTGCCATGGATAGATATGCCGATGGCTACTGGGATCTGTGCGGACGCGTGAAAGGAGAGGGTTACAAGCTGGAGTCCAGCCATAATTTCTGGACTGGCACCCAGTACAAGGGCATCAACACTAGGTGGAGAACAGAACACAACCAGCTATTCGAGATTCAATTCCATACGCCCGAGAGCTTTGAAGCCAAGCAGCTCACGCATGAGGCATACGAGCGCATCCGCCTCCCGCCTACTGCCATTGGTAATGCTGAGCGGAAGGAACTCCGCGCGTTCCAGGCGGATGTCTCGGCTCAGGTAACTGCACCAAACGGAGCCGTCGGCATCGCCGACTACTCCAAGGACGAAGGCTGACTATATGGCTGAAGCAGTTAAGCACTACGCCATAATCGACCATCGAGCAACTCGAAGCGATCCGGCAGGAATCGCGCGACGTCGAATGCACGATAATGGCGAGTTCCATGACGAGGCGCTGGCGCAAGATATGACTTGGCTGTTCACCCCGCTAATAGTGGAGTGGGAAAGAGGAGAATCAACTCCTAATCTGGTCGAGGTCACGGAGGATGAGGCGAATCGGATCATCGAGCGCTTCCGCGCTCGGTGGGGCACGCCTGACTGACCTGAGCACCGGCGCGCTGCGTGACAGGCTGTGCGGCATCGC
>WNGH01001594.1_pt1 | contig 21200 bp, 21 predicted proteins | sample 5400631 | NCBI WGS metagenome assembly WNGH01 (sample SAMN13153373, study PRJNA577476) | soil metagenome | isolation source: 115 cm soil or saprolite under Garry oak tree replicate 1 | place: USA:California | collected 2016-06-15
CGACACCGACGAGCCCAAGGCCGGCGCCGCCACCGAAGCGACCCCCATGCCCGCGCCCGCCCAGCCGGCCACACAGGCCACATCCGCCAGGCCCGAGAAGCCGGCCGCCAGCGCCGCGGAACAGCCACAGGGCAGCTCGTCCCGCGGGCCGGGCCGCCAGCGCGGAGCCGCCAACGCCGCCGCCAGCACGGCCCCGGCCGCCGACGCCGCCACCGACGAGGCGACGCCGACCCGGAGCAGGGGCCGTGGCCGGCGCCGCGTCGGCTCCCGCTCCCAGGGCGAGGCGGCGGCCACCACCGTCACCGAGCCGGCGCCCACGCGCACCCCCGCGCCGGCGGAGCGTTCCACCAGGCTGGAGGCCTCCAAGGCCCGCGGCACGCGCCAGGGGCAGGCGGCCGACCGCGGTCGCCGGCGCCGCCGTGGCGGTCTCACCGAGGACCAGAAGCGCGTGCTGCGCGAGGGCCCGGAGCGCAGGATGCTGGTCACCGAGGGCGCCGAGCGCACCCAGATCGGCGTCATCGAGGGCCGCACCCTGGTGGAGCACTACGTCACCCGCAAGTCCGGCCGCTCGATGGTCGGCAACATCTACCAGGGGCGGGTCCAGAACGTCCTGCCCGGCATGGAGGCCGCCTTCGTCGACATCGGCAAGGGCCGCAACGCCGTGCTGTACGCGGGCGAGGTCAACTACAACGAGGAGGACCTCGACGGCGAGGCCCCCCGCATCGAGAAGGCGCTCAAGCCCGGCCAGGCGATCCTGGTCCAGGTCACCAAGGACCCGATCGGCGCCAAGGGCGCCCGGCTCACCACCCAGGTGTCGCTGGCAGGCCGCTACCTGGTGCTCCAGCCCGAGGACTCGACCTTCGGGATCTCGCGGCGCCTGCCGGAGAACGAGCGGACCCGCCTGCGCGAGATCCTCAAGGAGGTGCGTCCCAAGGGCCTCGGACTGATCGTGCGCACCGCCGCCGAGGGCGCCACCGCCGACGACCTGCGCGCCGACCTGACCCGCCTCCAGGCTCGCTGGGAGACGATCGAGCGCAAGGCCAAGAAGGCCTCGCCGCCGGCGGTGATCTACCAGGAGCCCGAGCTGGTCGTGCGGGTGATCCGCGACATCTTCTCGCCCGACTTCGTCGAGCTGGTGGTCGACGCGCCCGGCCTGTACGAGCGGGTCAAGAGCTACCTCGAGGAGGTCGCGCCGGACCTGCTGCCCAAGGTCCGCGCGCACGACGGCAGGCTGGCGCTGTTCGAGCAGTACCGCGTCACCGAGCAGATCCACAAGGCTCTGGAGCGCAAGGTCTGGCTGCCGTCCGGCGGCTCGCTGGTGATCGACCAGACCGAGGCGATGACCGTGGTCGACGTCAACACCGGCAAGTACGTCGGCAAGTCGAACCTCGAGGAGACGGTGGTCGCCACCAACCTGGAGGCAGCCGATGAGATCGTCCGCCAGCTCCGCCTACGGGACATCGGCGGGATCATCATCATCGACTTCATCGACATGCTGTTCGAGAAGAACCAGCACGCGGTGGTCGAGCGGCTGCGCTCCGCCCTGGCGCGCGACAAGACCAAGAGCCAGGTGATGGAGGTCTCCTCGCTGGGCCTGGTGCAGATGACCCGCAAGCGGGTCTCCGGCGGGCTGCTGGACAGCTTCTCCGAGACCTGCCCGGCCTGCGAGGGCCGTGGGGTGGTGATCACCCACGAGGTCTAGATGCACCGGGGGGCTAACGCTCGGCTCTGCTCGGTCTCCTTGGTCCCGTGGTCGGGGCCTCGCTCTTGAGCCCCCCGAACCCCCGGAGTTGACGCTCTTCCGGTCGCACACCTACTCTGTCCGTTCGGTGCGCCGCGCCAGCGGTGAGCTTCCCGCTGGCGGCCCCACGAAGTCTCCAGAAGCGAAAGGACCACACTACGGTGTACGCCGTCATCCGCACTGGCGGGAAGCAGTACAAGGTCGCCCCCGGGGACGTCATCGACGTCGAGCGGCTCGCCGGTGACGACGGCGCCAGCCTCGAGTTCGAGCCACTGCTCGTGGTCGAGGACGGGGGCAAGGTCACCATCGCCGCCGACGACCTCGCGAAGGCGACCGTGACCGCCACCGTGGTCGCCCAGCACCGCGGCAAGAAGTTGCTGGTCTACACCTACAAGAGCAAGTCCGGCCAGCAGCGCCACCAGGGCCACCGTCAGTCCCTGACCAGGCTCAAGGTCGAGGGCATCGAGCTTGGCGCCAAGCGCGGCGCCCCGCGCAAGCAAGCCAGAGAGCAAGAGCAGGAGAGCTGATCCGAGATGGCCCACAAGAAAGGCGCCTCTTCCAGCCGCAACGGCCGTGACTCCGCGGCCAAGCGCCTGGGCGTGAAGCGGTTCGGCGGCCAGGTCGTCACCGCCGGCACGATCCTGGTGCGCCAGCGCGGCACGCGCATCCACCCCGGCGCCGGCGTCGGCCGTGGCGGCGACGACACCCTGTTCGCCAAGGTCCCTGGCCGCGTCGTCTACCACCAGGTTCGCGGCCGCAAGCTCGCCAGCATCGAGCAAGGCGAGTAAGCCGCCCCGAGCCTCGGGGCCGGCGGCCGATGTTCATAGACGAGACCACTCTCGAGGTGACGGCAGGTCGCGGGGGCGACGGGGTCACCGCCTTCCACCGTGAGAAGTACCGGCCCAGGGGTGGGCCGGACGGTGGCGACGGCGGTCACGGCGGGGACGTGGTCCTGGTGGCCGACCGCGGCGTGGCGACCCTGGTCGAGTACCACTTCCACCCGCACCAGCGCGCCCGCAAGGGCACCCACGGCCAGGGCAACAACCGCAAGGGCTCCCACGGCGACGACCGCCTCCTGCCCGTGCCGGTCGGCACCATGGTCCGCGACGAGGATGGCCGCCTGCTCGCCGATCTCGCCACCCCCGGCGCCCGCTTCGTGGCCGCCAGGGGCGGGCGCGGCGGGCGCGGCAACGCCGCCCTGTCGGCCGGCAGGCGCGTCGCGCACTTCCACGAGCGCGGCGAGCCCGGGCAGCAGCGCCGCTTGCGGCTGGAGCTGCGGCTGCTCGCCGACGTCGGCCTGGTCGGCTTCCCCAACGCCGGCAAGTCGAGCATCGTGGCGCGCGCCTCCGCCGCCCGCCCGAAGATCGCCGACTACCCCTTCACCACGCTGGAGCCGGTGCTCGGGGTGGTGCGCATGGACGGCCGCGACTTCGTGCTCGCCGACGTTCCGGGCCTGATCCCGGGGGCCGCCCAGGGCAAGGGCCTCGGCCACCGCTTCCTGCGCCACCTGGCGCGCTCAGCCGTGCTGGTGCACGTCCTCGACCTCGTGCCGATCGAGCAGGGCCGGGACCCCGAGCGCGACCTGGCGGCGCTGGAGGCCGAGCTGGAGGCCTACGACCCGGACCTGGCGACCCGTCCGGCGCTGGTCGCCGGCAACAAAGTCGACCTGCCAGAGGGGCGGGCGCGCCTGCCCGAGGCCGAGGCGGCCGCCGCCCGCCGCGAGCTGCCCTTCTTCGCGATCTCGGCGGCCACCGGCGAGGGCATGTCGGCACTGCTGTACGCGATCGCCGACGCCGTCGCCGGCGCTCGGGCCGAGGAGCTCGCCGAGCGGCCGGAGGACGCCGCCGCGGTGGCGGAGCCTGAGGCGCCGATCGAGGTCGTGCGCGAAGAGGGTGGCTGGCGCGTCCTCGGCGACCGTCCGGCCCGCTGGGTGGCCATGGCCGACCTGGACAACGCCGAGGCGGTGGAGTATCTCCAGCGGCGCCTGCGCCGCGCGGGCGTTGACGACCTGCTGGCGGAGGCCGGCGCCGAACCCGGCGACGAGGTCATGGTCGGCGACGCCGCCTTCGAGTACGAGCCCGACGCCCTGGCGGACCCGCCCGGCCGGCGCGGCCCCGGCCGGCGCTGACGGCCCGCCCCGGCCCGGCCGGCGCGGCCCCGGCCGGCGCTGACGGCCCACCTCGGCCCGGCCGGCGCTTCGGACCCATCCAGCCCGCCTTGGACCCACCCAGCCCTGGAGGACTCGGGAGAACATTCCGGCGACGGTTTGACCTTCTCAAAGCCGCGAAGCTGGGGCAGAATCGCGCAAGAGCAGCGGGGAGAGCGTTGGCGGTAGCTCCACCGCGAAGGTTTCATGCGGGACGAGCTGGGAAGGAGCCGGGCGAAACGGCTCGACTGTCGTTCTGCTCTCCCGGCAGCGGCGCCGAAAGGGAGGGAGTGATACATGCCGGATCTGCGGGGTTTGGTGGGACTTTTGGCGGTCGGGGCCATAAGTTACCCGCATCCCTGACTCCTCGGCTCATGCGCCGCTGTCGCGATGCCAAGCCGCACCGTCTCGATCCCGTTCGGCCGCTCCATGTGAACGGTCCGACGCATAGAAGGAGTCACCATTGATCAGAGCGAAAGGGTTAATGGCCGCCTCGGCGGCGTTTGCGGTCGGTGCGCTCCTGCTGGCCGCATGTGGTGGTGGTTCGAGCTCCGGCGGGGGCTCCAATCAGGGGCTCACCTCTCGAGGACCCATCACCTACGTCGCGGGCAAGGACAACAACAACGTCAACCGGCCGACCATCGACAAGTGGAACGCTGCTCACCCGAACGAGAAAGTGACGTTCAAGGAGCAGTCCGACCAGGCCGACCAGCAGCACGATGACCTCGTGCAGCACTTCCAGGCCAAGGACGCCAACTACGACGTCGTCAGCGTGGACGTGATCTGGACGGCGGAATTCGCGGCCAAGGGCTGGCTACAACCGCTCAAGGGCGACTACGCGGTCGACACCTCCAAGTTCCTGCCCGCGACGGTCAAGACCGCCACCTACAACAACACCCTCTACGCGCTGCCCTACGCCAGTGACGGCGGCCTGCTGTACTACCGCAAGGACCTCGTCCCGACCCCGCCGAAGACCTGGGACGAGATGATGTCGGACTGCTCGATCGCCAAGAAGAACCACATCGACTGCTACGCCGGCCAGTTCGCGAAGTACGAGGGCTTGACGGTGAACGCCGCCGAGGCGATCAACACCGCTGGCGGCCAGATCGTCGGCGCCGACGGCAAGACGCCCACCGTCGACTCCCCGCAGTCCGCGCAGGGCCTCAGCAGGCTCGCCGACGCCTACAAGAATGGCAACATCCCCAAGCAGGCGATCACCTTCACCGAGGAGCCCAGCCGGCAGGCCTTCGAGGCGGGCAAGCTGCTGTTCCTGCGCAACTGGCCCTACGTGTTCAGTCTGGCCTCCACCGACGGCGACTCGAAGGTGAAGGGTAAGTTCGGCATCGCCCCCCTGCCGGGCGTCAGCGGGCCGGGCGCCTCGAGCCTGGGTGGCCACGACGCCGCTATCAGCGTCTACTCCGCGCACAAGGCCACCGCCTTGGACTTCATCAAGTTCTGGACGAACGAGGAGACGGGGCGGTACTTCGCGACCCAGGGCTCCCTGGCGCCGGTCATCGGGTCCCTCTACGACGACCCGACCCTGATCCAGAAGCTGCCGTACCTGCCGACGCTGAAGACGTCCATCGAGAACGCCGTTCCCCGCCCCGTGACGCCCTTCTACCCGGCTGTGACCAGGGCGGTGGAGGACAACGCCTACGCCGCGATCAAGGGTGACAAACCGGTTGCGCAGGCGTTGACAGACATGCAGAACGCCATCAAGGCTGCCGGATCCTGAGACTGCCGCTGGGGCCGGCGAGCCCTGCCCGCCGGCCCCAGCGGCAGCGTTCCACCCGCGCACCTGCCCCAGCGTCGCACCCTTCGGAGGCATCATGTCCGCCACGTCTGACACCGGCGCCCCGGACACCGCGAGAGCCCCAACCGCCTCGCCCGGTCGCAAAGGGCGGATCTCCGGGCTCACCGCCGGCCGGAACCGGCTCGGTCTCTACCTGGTCACTCCGACCCTCGTCCTGCTGGCGATCGTGATCCTCTACCCGGTCGTGCGGGGCGTGATCATGTCCTTCCAGAAGGACCCCGGCCTCGACCCGGCGACCGGGCTGTTCGTCAGCGGCGGCTTCGCGGGCCTGAAGAACTACACGCACTGGTTGTTCCAGCGGTGCAGCAGCCCGGGCGGCGGGACCGTCCGGTGTCCGCCGGGCTCACTCGGCGCGCTGTTCTGGTCTTCCATGGGGGTGACCATCTTCTTCACCGTCGCCACGGTGGTCATCGAGGTCTGCCTCGGTATGTGGATGGCAGTAATCATGAATCGTGCGTTCAGGGGTCGCGGACTGCTGCGCGCGAGCGTCCTGGTCCCCTGGGCCATCCCAACCGCCGTCACCGCCAAGCTGTGGCTCTTCATCTTCGCGTTCCAAGGCATCGCCAACAGCTTGTTTCGCACCCACATCCTCTGGACCGGCGACCAGTGGGCGTCCCGGTTCGCGATCGTCTTCGCCGACGTCTGGAAGACCACGCCCTTCATCGCCCTGCTCATTCTGGCCGGCCTGCAGATCATTCCCAACGAGGTCTACGAGGCGGCCAAAGTGGACGGCGCGAGCGCATGGCAGCGGTTCACCCGTGTGACGCTGCCGCTGGTCAGGCCGGCGCTGCTGGTGGCGATCCTGTTCCGGACCCTCGACGTGCTGCGCATCTACGACCTGCCGGCGATCCTCACCCTGGGAGGTGGCGGCAGCGGCCACGCCACCACCTCGCTGTCGATCCTGGTCGTCGACCAGATCCGGCAGGGCTTCAACAGCGCGGCCGCGCTGTCCACCCTCACGTTCCTGTTCATCTTCCTGGTCGCCTTCGTCTTCGTGAAGGTCCTGGGGGCCAACGTGGTCCAGACGCAGCAGCGGCAGCGGAAGGAGGCGCGCTGAAATGGCCTCGACGACCTCGGTTGAAGCCGGCCGCAGGGCCGCGGTCGGCGCAAGGGTCCGGACGCGGCGACGCGGAGGCCTGAACGGCGCGGCGGTGCGCAGCTACCTCGGGATCGTCGCTATCGTCGTCTTCTGCCTCGCCCCGTTCTACTGGATGGTCGTCACGGCCTTCCGCGACGTGGGCTACACCTTCGACACGACCCCGTGGCCCACCCATGTCACCATGGACAACTTCCGGACCGCGTTCTCGACCAGCCTGGGCAACCACTTCGCCCGCGCCCTCATCAACAGCGCCATCATCGGGATCTGCACGACGGTCCTGGCGGTGATGGTCGGCGTGTTCGCAGCATATGCGCTGGCTCGCCTGGAATTCCGCGGCAAGTACGTCATCCTGGGCGTCGTGCTCGGCGCCGCGATGTTCCCAGTGGTCGCCCTGCTGACCCCGCTATTCCAGCTGTTCACGAACATCCACTGGATCGGCGGCTACCAGGCGCTGATCATCCCCGACATCTCGTTCGCCCTGCCGTTGACCGTCTACACCCTGACGGCCTTCTTCAGCGAGATGCCATGGGAGCTCGAGCAGGCGGCCCTGGTCGACGGCGCTACGCCGGGCCAGGCCTTCCGCAAGGTGATCCTCCCGCTCACCGCGCCGGGCCTGTTCACCACCGCGATCCTCGCGTTCATCGCATCCTGGAACGAGTTCCTGCTGGCCAGCGAGCTGTCCAGCGACCGGACCCAGCCGGTGACCGTCGCCATCGCGCAGTTCACCGGCAGCCTGCCGCACCAGGAGCCGTATACGGCCGTCATGGCCGCGGGGACCATCGTCACGATCCCGCTGGTCATCTTGGTCCTGATCCTCCAGCGGCGGATCGTGGCCGGCCTCACCGCGGGCGGCGTCAAGGGCTGACGGTCCGGGAGGGAAAGGAGCGAGCAGGTGCACCCGAGGGCCCGCGCCCAGCGGCTCGAGATGGTCATCGGGGCGCTCGGGTTCTTCACGGCGATCGCGTTCGTGATCACCGTCGTGGCCGAGATCCGGGGACAGCCGGCCCTACGTCCCGCGCTGGTCCTGCTGCTCTTCGTCGTGCTGCTCGGCCTGGCCATTCGAGCCCATCGGCGGACCTGAAGGGCCAGGCTGAGCGCTCAGGACCCCTGGCCGTCGGGGGTCTGCTGCGCCAGCAGCGGCGCCATGCTGGCCAGGTAGGCGGCGACCGCGGAGTAGTCCTGGTCCGCCAGCCCCTGCCCCTTCGCGCCGGCGAACAGGTCGGCGACCCGCTCGGCGCCCGGCAGGGCCGCGCGCGCCGCTCTGGCGGCGTCCAGCGCGAGCCGCAGGTCCTTGTGCATCAACGCCAGGCGGAACCCGGGGTCGTCGAAATCGCCCGCCAGTAGCCGAGCGCGCTTGCCGCGCACGGTCTGCGCCGCCACCGAGGCGCTCTCCAGCACGCCGAGTGCGACCTCCGGGTCCAGTCCCAGCACGCGGCCGAGGGTGTACCCCTCGGCCACCGCCGTCATCACGCCCCCCAGGACCAGGTTGACCATCAGCTTGGCGGCCTGGCCCGCACCGACCGGTCCCACGTGGAAGGTCCGCTCCGGGTCGCCGAGGACAGCGAGCAGCGGCAGCGCGCGCTCCACCGCCTCGGCCTCACCGCCGATCATGATCGCCAGCCGCCCCTCGGCCGCCGGGCCGGTCGAGCCCGCCACCGGCGCGTCCACGAAGGCGATGTCGCGCGGCTCCAGCGCCTTGGCGACCCTGCGGGCCGGCGCCGGGCCCGTGGTCGACATGTCGACGTGGAGACCCCCGCTCGGCAGCCCCTCCGCCAGCCCGTCACGCCCGAGCGCGACCTCCTCCAGCGCGCCGCCGTCGAGCAGCATGGTCACGGCGATCTCCGCCTTGGCGCCGGCCGCGGCCGGCGAATCGGCGACGGTGGCGCGGTTGGCCAGCGCGTCGGCGTGCGCGCGCGTCCGCGACCAGACGGTCAGCTCGTGGCCGGCGGCCACCAGGCGCCCCGCCATGGGGGCGCCCATGCGTCCCAGACCGAGAAAGGCGATTCGCGTCATCAGTTGGGACTGGGAGCGCCGTGCGGCGCCGGGATCGCCTGGCCGCTTTCCGGGTCGAAGTAGTGCAGCGCGAGCTGGTCGATGGCGAGCTCGATGGTACGCCCGGGGCGGGCCTGGGTCTTCGGGTTGACCCGGGCGGTCCACAGGCTCTGGCCCTCCTCGGCGGTGAGCGCCTCGGTCTCGTCCGCCTCCCGCGCCTGCTTGTCGAACTTGGCGAGCATCACGTCGTGCTGGACCGGCTTGGAGTTGATCGGGAAGATCACGTTGACCTCGCTGCCCAGCTCCTCGGCGATGGCGACGTCCGCCTTGATCACCGGGCGGCCCTGCTCCTGCAGGAAGGCCGCGTCCTCGAAGTCCGAGGGGCGCACGCCCACGATCACGTCGCGGCCGATGTAGCTGTCCAGGCCGCGCCGCTGCTCGAAGACCTCCGGCGGGATCGGCAGCTTGTGGTCGGCGAAGACGATCGCGGTCCCGTCGTCGCGGACCAGCTTGGCCTCGACCAGGTTCATCGACGGCGAGCCGATGAAGGTCGCCACGAACAGGTTGGCGGGACGGTCGAACAGCGACTGCGGTGTGTCCACCTGCTGGAGCTGCCCGTCCTTGAGCACCGCCACGCGTGTCCCCAGCGTCATCGCCTCGATCTGGTCGTGGGTCACGTAGATCGTGGTCGTGCCCAGACGGTCGTGGAGCTGCGCCAGGTTGGCCCGCATGCTCACCCGAAGCTTGGCGTCCAGGTTCGACAGCGGCTCGTCCATCAGGTACGCCTGCGGCTCGCGCACGATCGCGCGCCCCATCGCCACGCGCTGGCGCTGGCCGCCCGACAGCGCTGCGGGCTTGCGCTTGAGGTAGGGCTCCAGGCCGAGCATCTTGGCGACCTCGGAGACACGACGCTGCTGCTCCTGCTTGGGCGTCTTGCGGAGCTGGAGCCCGAACGCGAGGTTCTCCTCCACGGTCATGTGCGGGTACAGGGCGTAGTTCTGGAACACCATCGCGATGTCGCGGTCCTTGGGCGGGAGGTCGTTGACCACGCGCTCCCCGATGCTGATGGTCCCCGAGGTGATGTCCTCGAGCCCGGCGATCATCCGCAGCGCCGTCGACTTGCCGCACCCCGACGGACCCACGAAGACCATGAAGTCCCCATCAGGGATGTCGAGCGACAACGAGTCGACCGCCCGGGTGTTGCCGCCGTACACCTTGGTCACGTCGTCGAGCACGATCTGCGCCATGGTCGCCTTCCCTCCCACCGGACTCTGCCGGCATCCACCAGCAAACCTCGGATCTCGATCGATCCTGGGGACGCTAGCGTAGCCGCCCAGGAGGGCATCCTTCCAGCCGCAATAGGCATCCGGCAGCCAGGAGACCATACCCGTCCGATCGGCCGATGCTGGACTCGTCTGCTTTGCCCATTCTAGGACCGGTTCGCCGCGGCCGAATCGGACGTTCCCGCGGTCGCGGCGCCGCTGCTCGCTACACTGCAACCTCATGACCAGGCAGCGACGGATCGGCCTCATGGGCGGCACCTTCGACCCCATCCACCACGGCCATCTGGTGGCCGCCGAACAGGCCCGCTGGCAGTTCGAGCTGGACCAGGTGCTGTTCGTCCCCACGGGCCAGCCCTGGCAGAAGCCCGTGGGCGTGAGCCCAGCCCAGGACCGCTACCAGATGACCTTGATCGCCACCGCATCCAATCCCGCGTTCTCGGTCAGCCGCACCGAGATCGACCACCCAGGGCCGACCTACACCGTCGACACCCTGCGGCGGCTCCGCGCCGAGCTGGGCGACCAGACGCGGCTGTACTTCATCACCGGCGCCGACGCCGTGCTGCACATCCTCACCTGGAAGGACCGCGAGGAGGTGCTTGCCCTGGCCGAATTCATCGCGGCCACTCGACCTGGCTACGACCTGGCCAAGCTGGCCGAGCGGCTGCCCGCCCCCAGGGAGCGGCTGCATTTGATGGAGATCCCCATGCTGGCCATCTCGTCGACCGAGATCCGCGCGCGCGTGGCCCGCGGCGCGCCCATCCAGTACCTGGTGCCCGACGGTGTCGTTCAGTACGTGATGGACAAGGGCTTGTATCGGCCGGAACCGGCCGCAACCGGCGATAGGAGGCTCAGCCGCGACACCGGATCATGAACGCGGCGAGCTTCAGCGCGCACCGGAGGTGGCCGATGGTTGCATCGCTGCACACCGCCAGTTGGCTCGCTACCGTGCAAGTGGCAAACTCTGCCAGGTCGGTCGCTGTTCGTCGGCGGCCGCCGGCGGCAATCCCGTAGTGAAGGAGCTGACTCCCTGCCCAGCACCCTTGACCTGGCCCTGACCGCTGCGGCGGCGGCCTCAGACAAGCAGGCTCGTGACGTGGTCGTCCTGGACGTCTCCGAGCCGCTGGTCATCTGCGACTACTTCGTCATCTGCTCCGGCTCCAACGATCGCCAGGTCCGCGCGATCGCCGAGGAGGTCGAGCGCGCCTGCCGCGCGGAGGGCTCGCGACCCTTGCGGCGCGAGGGCGAGCGCGAGGCCCACTGGATCCTGCTGGACTTCATCGACGTCGTGGTGCACGTCTTCCACCAGGAGGAGCGCGAGTACTACGACCTCGAGCGGCTCTGGCGCGACGCTCCCGTGGTGGCCCGCAGCAACGAGCTCGGCAGCTTGGTCACAGCCTGACGGCGCTCAGGTCACGCACGGCGCGCCGCCGTTTGCGTCAGGCATGCGCGGGGCACATCTTCGCCGTCCGAGCAAGACAGGCCAGGGGGGGTTGAAGGAGCTGAGCCTCCGTGCGTCGCGTCAGCCTGCTCGCCCTGATCTACATCGTCATCGGGATCTACGTCGCGTGGACGCATCACTACCTCACCGTGGGCGTCCTGAAGACCGTCCTGCAGGTGCTGCTGGCCATCTTCCTGTGGTTCCTGATCCTCCTCGGTGTTGACCTGCACGTCCGCTGACCCGTGGGGGACTCCCGTGCCCCGCCCCCGCCCTTTGCGCCATCCGCCCCCGCTCGCTATATTCAGCGAGCCCAAGGGCCCAGGGGCTGTAGCTCAGTTGGCAGAGCGCTTGCATGGCATGCAAGAGGCCAGGGGTTCAAATCCCCTCAGCTCCACTCCTCCCGGCACGGCGTTCCTGCAGCTCAGCAGGGGTGATTTCCGAGCAGCGTTTGCTCCGGTGGTCTGACCCCCAATGGTCAGGTGTCAGCAAATCCTTCGCGGGCCGGACGCTGGCCGCCTTGCCACGTCGGCGTCCGAGCTTCGTGCCGTACAGCCCGTGCCGGGGTCGACACAGTCGCAACCTCGATCAGCAGGTCCAAGCGAATCGGCAGTGGACACAGACACCCTCAATGGAACCGATCCTCCCCGCGGCGCGTAGAGGCGGAAGGAGACAGCATTGCCGGGGTGGAGGTCGTGAACATGCGCTGGTGGCGGCTGTTGGCAGTGCCGGTGGCCGCGGCGCTGGTCGTCGTCGGCGGCTGCGCGGTCGGGGGAGGCCGCGATGCGTCGACCAAGTCCAAGGTGGTCGTGGTGCCGCCGATGCCGCTGTCGTCGGCGCCGCTATCGCCGGCGCGGGTGGGCGGGCCGCTGGTCGGTGTGGTCTCGAGCGCCGACATGGCGACCGAGCTGGCCCGGCTGGACCCGAGGACGTTGCGGCCCCTGCCGGGAAGCCGGCTCAAGCTGGCGGGGACCTGGCCGATGATGGCGGTCGCCTCCGACCGCTCCATGGCCGTCCTCGGCAGCGAGGTGGGCGACCTCACCGTCGTCGACCTGGTGCACCTGCGCCGACTCGGCGCCGTGCGGACCGACGTTGCCGGCGAGGCCGCCTTCGGCTGGAGCTGGGTCGGGCCGTCGCGCCTGCTGCTGATCGGCACCTCCGGCGAGACGGCCACGGAGGTGCTCGCTGTCGACGTCAGCACCCGCCGCGTGGTCCGCCGGCAGCGCTTGGACGGCGTCGTACAGGGCTACACACGCCTGCCGAACGGGTTGGCACTGCTCGTCACCCCTGCGAACGCGATTGGCCGGGCGCGGCTGGTGGTGTCGGACGCCAACGCTGGCCTCCGCACGGTGACGCTCGCGGAGATCAAGGCCGGCTTCAAGCAGCTGGACGACACCGACGGGTCGGGACCGCGGATGGAGCAGGCCGTGCCAGGGATCGCTGCCGACCCCGCCGGCCGGCGCGTCTACGTCGTCCCGGACGGCGCGCCATTGGCCGAGGTCGACTTGGCCAGCCTGAAGGTCACCTACCATCGGCTCGGGCGGTCAGCGTCGCCGTTGCAGCGGCTCGCTCGCTGGTGGGCTCCACCGGCCGAGGCGAAGATCATCTCAGGTCCTTGGCGCAATGCGCTCTGGCTCGGCGACGGCCAGCTCGCCGTCACCGGCTACGACGGGTCCGCCAAGGGGCACCACATGGAGATCCCGTCCGGGCTGGAGCTGATCGACGCCGCGAACTGGACCGCGCGCCAAGTCGACCGGCACTCGACCAGTGCCATGCTGGCGGCCGGCAGGCTGCTCGCCTTCGGGACCGCCTTCGGGACGGGCCAGGACGGTGCCAACCAAGGCTACGGGCTGACCCTGTACGGGCCGGGCGACCGCCAGCCCGTGCACCGGTTCGGCGCGAAGCAGGTGGGCTGGATCCAAGTCAACGGCGATCTCGCCTACATCCAACTGATGGATGCCAACCTCAGCAATATGGAGGGCTACGCCGTGGTGGACCTGCGCTCGGGGCGCGTGCTGCACAAGGACACGGGGACCATTCCCGAGCTGCTGGTCCCCGACCGGATGTAGAGGCCTCAGGCGGGCACGGGCACACCGGCGACGGGCTCGTCGGCGATGCGCTCGATGACCGCCTGTCGTGGCCTGGCCGCCACCGCGGCTTCTGTGTCGGGCACACGGTGATCGTGGGCATCGACACGCAGGCGCACCACGGCGGGGAACTCGGGTCCGCGGCGCCGCTGGATGTGGTGCGGCGTGGCCCGGCATTGACGCGACTTCGCCGTCACCGACGCCGGCAATATCTCTACCGCCGGTGTTCGGACCAAAACATCCGCGGCAGCGCGGATGTGAACCGCCCTGGACCGGCGGGCCGAGTCCTCGCCTGTTGGTGGGTGGCACGCGGATGTTCCGCTACAGCGCCGGCGCTAGGAACGCACGATTCGCCGCGAGCCCTCTACTCGGCTGCCGCGCCGAAGCCGGTCGCCCGCACGCAGATAGGGCAGCGCCGATTGAGGATCGAGACTCCCTGCTCCCAGTCGCGCTCGAAGATCGAGACTCCCCGCTCCCAATCGCGCTCCATGAACGGGACAAGCACAGCAAGCGGCAGGCCGCAGGCGACCTGCTCGGTGGCAACGTCGAGCGCATGCACGACGCCCGACGGCACCAGCTCGGGTGGCCGAGCCCGCCAGGGCAGCCCTCGGCTCCGTAATTCCTGGCTGCCTTCCGCGGCGACTGCATAGCGCATTGGTGTCTCCTGTTGTCAGGCTCCGCCGGCGAGCCAGGCAGCCACCGCGTAGGTGGCGTGCCGGTCGAGCGAGTGTCGGGCGCGGTCGTAGCGGCGGGTGGTTCGCGGGTCGGCGTGGCCGGCGGCGTCCTGGACGTCTCGCAGGCTCACGCCGGCGTCCAGGGCGGCGGTCACGAACGCGTGCCGGAAGCTGTGCGGGCTCAAGGTGTCGGCGCCGTCCACGCCGGCGGCCCGGGCGAGGCGGCGGATCATGCGGAAGGCGGCGGGCTCGTCCAGGCGGCGGGCGGTGGCGGTGGTGAACAGCGGCCCGGTGGTCCGGCCGGCCAGGTAGTCGTCCAGGGCGCGGGCCGTGACCGGGGCGAGCGCGATGGTGGCCCGGCGGCCGCCCTTGCGGGTGATCCGCAGGACCCGGTGCCCACGCTCAGCGCCGAGATCCTCCACGTCTGCGGCGAGGGCCTCGCCGATGCGCAGCCCGTTGTGGGCGAGCAGAGTGACCAGAGCCAGGTCCCGGCGGCTCTGCCCGGCGCCAGTTGTCCCGCGTCGGCGGGCCGCCTGGAGCAGCGCGCGGAGCCGCTCACGGTCAAGCCCGGTGGTCTGCGAGTCCTCGCCGACGCGGGGCCGGCGGACGTGGGCGACCGGCGAGCGGGCGAGCAGGCCCTCCTGGAGCGCGTAGGCGTAGAAGCCGGCGAGCGCCGCCAGCCGCCGGGCGACCGTCGCCGGCGCCAGGGCGCGCACCTCGGCCAGCTCGCGGGCGTAGGCGTCCACGTGCACACGTCGGGCGTCCAGCGCCTCAACGTCATGGCGGTGCAGCCACTTGAGCCAGTCGGCCAGGTCCCGCGCGTAGGCGGTGCGGGTGTTGCCCTCATAGCGGAGCAGGAACGCGGCGAGCAGGCCCCGGAACTCGTCGCTGGTACCTGTGGCCAGCGCGCTTGACGGCACCGCCGGCGGCGGCGGCGTCCACGACTCGACCTCGGTCACAAGCACAGACCTCCTATCGCCGCGCGGACGCTTGCCGAGCAAGCAGCTGATTCGTGAGTTCCACGGTGCCGAGATACCAGCAAAAGAGCCAGTCGAGAAAGGCGCTGTCGTGGCCGCAGGCGGCCCCCCCGGCGGAATCCCAGATCCGCCAGCCCACGGTGATCGCCTCGGGCGAGCTCGACCCGGTCATCCCCTCGGTCTGGACCGACCACCTCGGCGAGACCTTCGTGGATCACGAGCCCTCGCTCCTCCCCGGGATCGGGCCTTCGTCCCGCTCGAGGCACCGGAGCGGGGCCATCGAGACGATCCACCGCGCGCTTTCCCTGGCCCAGCGCGAACGGGGGATGGGCGACGACGGAACGACAACGTAGGAGAGAGCTTCGCCATGGAACCCAACCACGAGCGGATGAGGAAGCCACTACCTGATCAAGGCGCCAGGTCGTAGGCTCGTCACCGGCCGGGTGAGTCCTTCCTCCAGGACGAGCGTGCAGATCCGATGTGCTAGCAGAAGGAGGCGTTGCCAATGACCCTTGGAACGCTCTGGATGTTCCTCGCCCAGTACGGTGGAGGGGGGAACGGAGGCGGCGGCTCCTCCGCGCTCTATTGGGTGGCCGTCGCCATCGTGGCCGTTGTGATACTGGCGGTCGGCGCGTGGGCGGTGAGCCGACTCAGGCGTCGCCGGAAGACGCCTCCGTAAGCCCAGCCGGAGTCCCGCAGGACGGATCCTGCCCCCAGCTCCTGGCGTGAGATGAATCGACGGTATCACGTGCGATCCTTAATGTACGGCGTTCCCACAGCTCAGCGGGGTGGCTACCGAGCAGTGACTGCTCCGCTGGTCTGGCCCCCGAGGATCATGTGTCAGCAAGTCCCTCACGACCCGGACGCTGGCCGCCTCGCGAAGGCGGGACGCAGGTAGGGGAGTGGCACATGCCGGCGTCCCGCTTCGCTCAGCAGAGCAAGCTTCGGGTGCTGTGAGGAGTTTCTCTACGACCTCAAGCCGCCCGGCGGGCGGACCCTGCGGCGACACGTCGCCTCCAGTCCGCCGCCAGCCGGGGCGCGGCGGGGTATACCTACTATCAGCGTGTACACGCCGCTATCGCGGTGCGCACCTCACCCGCCCTGCTTCGCCACGTGACCGCCCGCCGCTCGGATAGCGCCCGAGGCTTGGATCAGCCTTGCCGTGCCCGGCCGGCTGATGCGGTCCCTGGCCGCGGAGGGACCGGGAACGCCGGACGGCGTCCGCGACCGAACGGGACCGCGAGGACCAGAGCGTCGCCGAGGACGAAGCGCTGGCCAGATGGCGAACCGCGACCCGGCCAGCACGTGACGTTCATCTGCCGAGATCCCGTCGTTGCCGAAGACTCACTTCGAAGGCCGGTTTTGCCGCCGTGCGTGCAGGATGTTGATCGTCACGATGCCACCCCAGGCGGCGATCGTAGCGATGACACCCCCGGCCCCACCGCCCCTCATCGCCACGCCCGTGATCGGGAAACCCAGGGCGATCGAGCCGAGCGCGATCCACACCGTCGGGTCCGGCTGCCGACCCCGGACGACCAGCGGCTGCTGCTGGCCGAGCCGCGACTCGATGCGGGCGTCGATGGTCTTCTCGAGCCGCTCGGCGAACGCCTCGATGACCTCGGGCTCGTACTCCTTGCCCAGCTCCTGCCGGACCGCCATGGCCGAGGCCACCTCATCGCGTGGGATATCGGCAGCGCTCATCGCGTTACGGTTGTACACCCCAAATGGTCTGCTTTTCCAGGGACGAACTCACGAGAGCGCCTAACGACGCGACACTTCTTCCCTTCATCACCGAGGGAGCAGCTCCGGCCGGACGGCGGACCCACGATCGTCAACGCTTCGACCCGGCCGGCACGAGCCCATCCGTGCCCTCCGCGTGCCCTTGCTCCGGCGGGTCTCCGCTCTGTCAGCAGGGTGTCAGCAACAGGACCGTGCGAGCCCACGCAAGGCAGCACGGCAAGGCCCTTGACCGCTCAGCCGACCTGGTGCGACGTGGTGTCAGGGGAGGCGTAGTGGGGTCCTGGCTGCTGGTGCAACGGGGATGGCATGCAAGGGGTCAGGGGTTCAAAATCCCCTCAGCTCCACTCCCACGAAACCGCAGGTCAGAGGCCTACTCAGCGCCCGACCGAACCGGGATCGTCGCTGCCGCGCAGCAGATTCGCAGCAGGGGGCCGGGAGGGTGGGCCGTCGTGCTGATCCAGACCAATGTGCCTTGATCGGTCCTGAGGCGTGCTCTGTCACGACCGCATCAGGATGGCCGGCTGACTTGGCTTCTCCGGATCCAGGACGTGATTGCGATGACCCGGGTCGCCCACTGATGAGAAGGCGGCCATGGTCAGGGAAGGCCCATCTGTTGACGCATCCATGCCGTCCCCAGGCTGACAACGACCTCGCGGCCCGCGGTCGTAATGGCGGCGAGAAGCGCCTCGAGCTTCGACCGCTTCTCGGGCTCAGTCTCCTTCACCAGTTGCGCCTTCAATAGATCGACCAAGGCAGCGTAGGGATCCTCGGAGGGCCAGACGGCGACCTGGCGGAGCCCGCGCTCGAGGAGCTTGATCTCGTGCCGTCACCATCTCGCTCTGCCAAGCGGTCATGATCGAGGCCTTGACGTAGCCGGCCTCGCAAAGCCGGCGCAAGGTGAGCTCCACCAGAGGCTCGTCCAAATCGAGGGGGTCGATTAGTGAAGCCAGCGTGACCTCCTCACCGGCCTCCTCGCCATCGCAGATTGCCTCAAGCATCCGCTGCTCGCGGTCAGCCCAGGTCTCGCTCACCGGTGGCCCCCCTACTCATGTGGTGCTAACGGACGGCCCCGGATGGGGGGATCAGACGAACCCTACCCGAAGCGCCGCTCTGCTCGACGCGGATTTCCCTGATGAGCCTGAGCTACGGGAACCCGACGGTCGGACGGGCACTGTGGCCTTCCAATCCGACCTCCCTAGACTAGGGCCGTCGCAGGGCATCGACCCATCCGAGAGCTTCGCGAGGATTCTGTCGGGCGTTGGCATGCACGTCGTTGTAGTACGCGAGATCGAACGCCATTGACATCGAGCTGACGCCCTTCTCGCGGAACAGCGGACGGGTATCGCGCTCGTACCCGACTGCTTCTCGCTCGATCTCGACCTCCGTTCAGTGTCGTGTGTTCATGAGGAGACGAACTGCTGCCCACCGTCGATGTCGTACGTCGCGCCGGTGACCGCCGTGTTGCTCATGATGTGGACGGCGAGCGCGGCGACGTCGGCGGGGCCGACGACGCGGCCGATCGGGAGCATCGCCCGCAGCTCATTGCGGCGCTCCTCGAGTCGATCTCCGAGCAGCGATGCCGACAACGGGGTGTCGACGAAGCCGGCGGCGATGAGGTTGACGCGAACCGGCGCGAGCTCAAGCGCGAGGGCCGCCGTGAACGGAGGCAGCGCGGCGGTGGCGGCGGAGGCGATCCCGAGGCCGTGACCGCCGCGCCGGCCGCCGGTGCCGCCCATGAGCAGCAGCGTGCCCCCAGGCCTCATCTTGCCGGCGGCGTTGCGCGCGACCTCGAGCGCCTGCACCACGTGCTCGCTGATCGCCTGGCGCACCTGGGCTGAGTCCATCTCGAGCAGGGGCCCCCGTAGCGCGGGCCGCCGTCCCGGCGCTCGGATCGACCGAAGCCCGGAAGGTCCACGGCCACCAGGCGAGCGACGTTCGCGAGCGACGGCCAGATCGGCGCGAAGGCATACACGCTCTCGGGCCAGGGGCTCGTCAGCAGGATCGAAGGCGCGGAAGGGCCGGTGCTCTCGGCGCAGCGGACCCGAACTCCGTCGACGGTCCGGAAACCGACTTGCATGGCGTCCGCCATCGTCCGATGCTACGCCGCCACCCGCAGGCTGGGGTGTAGGTCGCGGTCGTCAAGGAAGATCGCGCCCGGCGCGATGTCAGCGCATATGACTTGCTCCTCTTCTGTTCGAGTGGCCGCCAAGATCGCTACGGGTCTCAGGGTCCCGCCCCGAGCGACCGGTCGCGCCCGTTGACGCACTGGTCGATGCCCTGGGTTGGACCTCGGGCCAGCCCTGTAAACGCCTGCATGACGGTCATGCGCGCCACGCGTGACCGTCGCGAGCACGTCGCCCCGAGGTGGCCGGTCGATCATGCCCGCGACTTCCTCAGGCGCCTCACGGTGCGGAAAGTCGGCTCGGGATCCGAACCGGTTGCTGCTCGACGGCCTCGCTCTGCTGACCACCGAGAGACGCGCCGCCGCGGCCGGGAGGGTTGACGCTTTCGAAGACGACGACGTTGAGGTCCGGATCCTGCTCGATGAGGCCAGCGAGCTCGGCGAGCTCCGCGACGGTCGTCGCCCTGCGCGGAGCGGTGAATGTGTCAGTCAAAGGGTTCTCCATCGAGGATCGGCTACGGCTTCACCGGAGACCCCGCCGGGTGCCGGGGTCTCCGGTCGGGGCGACGAGTGCCGGGGTCAGACGACGACGTGCTTGACCTCCGCCATGTAGCGCCCGGCGGCCACGGAAGCCGCCTCCGGGGTGCTCCCGCGCTCGCGAGCGTCCATGTACGCCGCATACCAGTCCCACCAGTCATGCGGTGGGGCCACCGCCTCAAACGAGCCGTGATGGTCGGCCGTCTCATGCAGGAGCTCGGCCAGAGCCGCAACGTCCACCGGCCACACCCGGCCCGGGAGCCGCTCCGTGATCTCCTGCAACAGCCAGCTGTTCCCGTCAGGATCCGCGAACGTCGCCCAGCTACGGTACGAACGGCGCTCCGGGTCGGGACCGGGCACGCGCCGCTCGATGTTGTTCAGCCCGGCGCCGTGCCAGACCTCGCTGACGTCCACGCCGTGGCTGATCAACTCGTCCCGGGCGGCCTCGATGTCCTCGACGATCAGCATCAGGTCCTGCACCGAGCCGGGTGTCATCGTCGTCGTCCCCTTGCCGAACTGGATCGAGGCGGGCGAGTCCGGTGGGGTGAACTGCACCACCCGGTGGTGCTCGTCTACGGATATGTCGGCGTCCAGGCGCCACCCCAGGCCCTGGTAGAAGGCCTTCGCGCGCTCGACGTCGGCGACCGGCAGCACCGCGACCTCGAGCTTCATATCCACGATGTCGGCTCCTCTCCCTGCGATGCCAGTGACTTTTGTCCATGTCTCCGGCTCTTGTGATTCCGGGTGTCCTGATGTCCACCCTCACGCCACTCATCGCCGAAGTCGCATATGTCATTAAATCGCTCTGGAAAGTCTGGTTGGCAAGGCAGTGACAGCGTCGATGTCTTCGGGCCGGGGACCAGCCCGGCCCCGATCGGCGCACCGCCGGCCGGACTGCAATCCTCTTCTCGCGGACGTCACGCACTGTGCAGCCGGCCCGGGCGCAGGCCCCGCCCGGGCCGCGAACATGATTCCCGGTACCAGCCAGCAGATAACCAGTGATTGTGGAGGAATAATGAGACAGCCCGCCGCCCCGCCAGGCCGCGGGTCCGCGAGCAAAGGTCTTGGACATGTCCATGCCGAGCCATGCCGACGTCATCGTTCTCAACCGCCGGCCGGGTCCCTCGCTGGGTCCCGGCGGCTTGGTGGCCGAGCGCCGCCCGCTGCTTCCCCCAAAATTAGGCGGCTCTCGATCGCTAGCGCCGGAGGTCTGTGGTTGCTTATGGGAGCGAACGGCCTCGGCATCTATGCGCCATGTACGGCCCTCCCGGCGACCCGTCAGGAGACCCTTATGCAGCATTCGCCGTATCGTGCTCTCGGACAAGCCAAGCAGGACCGCCAGCTCGCGGACCGTCAGGCTTGGATGCTCAGGTGCTACATCCTCGCGTCGCCGCTCGTCCATGTCCTCTCAGCCTCCACGACCAATCACTCTAGCGCTCCTTGGGGGTTGCGACTTTGGGGTTTGTCCAAGCTTGTCAGGCGGCCTTGAGGTGGGCCTGGCGGATGTAGTCGCGGACGGCCTGGTCGATGACCCCCAGGGCATCACGCAGGGCT
>WNGH01005281.1_pt1 | contig 21185 bp, 16 predicted proteins | sample 5400631 | NCBI WGS metagenome assembly WNGH01 (sample SAMN13153373, study PRJNA577476) | soil metagenome | isolation source: 115 cm soil or saprolite under Garry oak tree replicate 1 | place: USA:California | collected 2016-06-15
GCACGACGCCCCCGCCCGAGGGAATCGTCGCGCGCGCAAATGTCTGCGTGCGCGGATCGAATCGGATAAGGGTGTTCGGCGAGACGCCGGATTCGCTGTACCAGACCATACCATCTGCGGACACGGCTATGCCGTAGGGCTTCGAGCCAGGGCCACCCGGAGATGGCCACTCCTCGGCCTTGCGAGTGGCGGGATTAAAGTGTCCCAGATAGCCCCGGGCATAGTCGCTGTAAAAAATCGTTCCGTCGGACGCCAGAGCCAGGCGACGCGGGTGGGCGCCTTCCGGCATGGTGTACTCCGTGATGGCCAGAGTCTTCGGGTCAATGCTGGCCAGTTTGTTCGTCCCGAACTCGCAGAAATAAGGCACTCCTGCCGGCGTGACGACGATCCCGTAGGGGATGGCGTGCGGTGTTGGGACTTCAATCAGCTTGATTGCGCCACTGTTCGGGTCGAGCCGGCCCACCACGTTTGCTCGCTCGGTGGTAAACCACAGAATTCCCTGCCGGTCAAAAACCGGAGTGTGCGGGTCCGCCGTGCGCGAGTCTGGCATGCGGTATTCCGTGACCTCTCCGGTCGTTGGGTTCAATTTTCCGACGTAGCTCTGGGCGATCGCGGTGAACCAAATATTGCCCTCGCGGTCGGCCACTAACCCGTGCGGGCCCGAGCCGGGAGTCTTCAATGGAAACTCTTTGATTTGTCCGGTGCTTGGGTCGAGCCGGCCCAGCTTGTTGGCCACCTGTCCGGTGTACCAGAGCGAGCCGTCAGGCGCCAACGCCGGATCGTGCGGCCGCGAATTCGGAGTGGGCACATCCCACTCGCGGATGGTGACCTTCAATTCCGCAACGGCCGCCTTCGGCGCCGCCGCCCCCGCCGCCCCCGCCGCAAAGAATATCCCAAGCACGGCCCCGCTCAGCGCCGCCACAAACCCCGTCATCCTCCACCCATTTCTGGTCCGCATGGTGATTCCCCCTTTCAACGTCGAATCTTTTCGGATAAGGAAGTGTCGCGTCCTGGTGAGACTGACGTCCCTGCCTCTATTCCGGTTTCTCTTTGTTTGTTCTTCAGGACCTCGCCCTATTGCCTCCCGGCTGGGCTTCTGCTAGCGTAAGACTTGAGCGGGCGTCGTACAATGGCAGTATAGAAGCTTCCCAAGCTTCGGACGTGGGTTCGATTCCCATCGCCCGCTCCAGTCTACCGAATCTTTGGGCGCAGGCCCTCCGTTTTCCCCTTGACAGAATATGTATTCCGTGGAATATTCACTGCATGGCGTGGGATGTCGAGTACACCGATGAGTTCGAGGAATGGTGGAACGGCCTCTCAACAACCGAACAGGAAGATGTCGCAGAGAAGGTGAAACTGCTTGAACTGGGCGGCCCGGCCCTCGGGCGACCGCACGCCGATACGCTGGCGAAGCAGTCGCGCCACCCAAACATGAAGGAGTTGCGCATCATGCATCGCGGAGACGCTTACCGCGTACTGTTTGCCTTCGACCCCCGCCGCGTTGCGATTCTGCTTCTCGGTGGGCGGAAGCCGGACCAGAAGTGGTACAAGACGGCAATTCCGAGGGCGGACAGGCTCTACGACAAACACCTGGAGGCGCTTAAGAGGGAGGCATCCTAGCACAGCGCCCCACAGTAGCAGAGACGTGCGGCATTGCCGCTCCTCGGGAGGATGAGAATGGCAAAGAAGTTTGAAACATTGTTCCGCAAACTGCCGGAGGATGTGCAGAAGCGCGCCGAAGCGCGCGCTCAGAAGGAGTTTGAGGCGCTTCCTCTGGCCGAGCTGCGCGAGGCACAGAACCTGACGCAGGTTGAGCTGGCGAAGAAGCTCGGCGTAGACCAGGGCGCGGTCTCGAAGATCGAGCACCGCACCGACATGTATCTGAGCACGCTCGGCAACGTGATCCGTGCCATGGGCGGCAACTTAGAACTGCGTGCGACATTTCCAAGCGGCGACGTGCACGTCGTGACATTGCAGGGCAGCGCTTCGGGCGAGCGCCAACACGTAGCCGGCCGCCGGCGAAAATAGGCCTTGGGTCAACCTGCAATGGCGATACGAGTTGGAAGTAGCCGAGGACCGCGAAGCAGCCCGCATCGCCCGTGATGTGTGGCCGCTGGAAACCGCGACAACGCGATAAGTGGAGAAACATGGCGGACCGAACCTATCTCTTCATTGACGGCGAGTACCTGCGTCGCATTCACCGAGAGGCAATGCAGAGTTTTTTCGCCGCTGATGGAGACTTGGAGCTTTCGGGTGTGATGTGGAAGGCCCAGGCGAGCCGGGCATATTTCTACGATTCCCTTGATGATATCCCTCGTCCAGGCGAAGACGAATTAGCCTGCCGTGCTCGCATCGCGCCGCTAGAAGAATTCTTCGCCGGGGTTCGGGACCTGAGCGGATTCCATGTGCGTCTGGGAACCGTAACCGGTCAAGGGAAAAGGCGTCGCCAAAAGGAAGTCGACATTTTGCTAGCCGTGGATATGCTGACCCACGGCTTCAACGGGAGTATGGAAAAGGCCATATTGCTTGCGGGCGACCTCGATTTTCGACCAATCATCGAGACTCTAGTCCGGAACGGAGTTTTCGTGGAAATCTGGTACCACCACACCTCCGTCGCGCAGGATCTTCCCGGCGCCGCTGACTTCGGCCATCCGATTCGATTCCGCCAGCTCTACGACTGGAATACCCAAACCTTCAAAGACGCTCATCATGTCCCGCGTCATCACGAACAAGGTGGCGACCACGCCGGCGGTACACCGTTGAAGCTCGGCACGGTTGCGGGTTGCAAAGCTGAGCTCTACCAATGGCAATCTCCTCTTTTCCACCTCTGGATCTACGCTGACCGCTTTCGATCCATCGTCATAGCCGACGAAAACCTTGAACTCCTTGAGCGGTACGTTGCGGCTCAGTACGCGCCCATCCAGTGGGAATTCAGAGGCGACGAAGTCCGAATCGCGAATGCGGGAGCGAGCTGACTTTATGCCGCGACGTGAAATCTATCGTAAGAACCAGTTGAAATTCCCATCGCCCGCTCCATAAGTCTCGATGATTCAATTGCCCTCACGCGGTTAAATCTCACTTCCACTATCCGCGTTCGGTTTGCCGCTTTGTTTGCACAAACTCTCGCGCCAAGCACTCAAGCCTTCGCCAATTGCTACTCAAGGCGATCCAGGATCTGGTTCAGACCCTCAGTGCACCCGAATTCTTTGACCACCTTGTCGCGCTTTTGGACATGGGGACAATGTTTGGCCACCTGTACCCGGGTACTGCGCCGCCGGGACTTTCGACCTATTGGGCTCCGGCGCCCTTCTTTGCTAGATTCGGCTCCGGGAGCGTCCTCTCCAAATCATGAAAGGCAAGATTCCAGCGCCGGCGATGCCAAGCACGCGTTTGCGCAGCTTGCCCGCTTCCGGCCCGACCTTCTCCTTCTCGACGTGATGTTGCCGGACCTCACCGGGTTCGAGGTTTGCCGGCGCATCAAGCGGGACGCGCAGACCCGGCTTACTCCCGTCGTCCTGGTAACAGGACTTTCCGCCACCGAGGATCGCGTCCAGGGAATTGAGGCAGGCGCCGATGATTTCCTCACCAAGCCGATCGACCGCTCCGAATTGATGGCCCGCGTTTCGTCACTACTGAGTCTGAAAGCGTACACCGATGAACTGGAACGCGCCGAAGCAGTGCTATTTGCCCTGGCACTCAGCATCGAAGCCAAAGACCCTTACACGCGCGGCCACTGTGAGCGGCTGGCGGAGTATTCCGTGCTCCTGGGCGAGCATCAGGGATTGCCCGAGGAAGAAATCACCGCCCTCCGGCGCGCCGGCTTCCTCCACGACATCGGCAAAGTGGCCATCCCGGACCACATTCTTCTCAAGGAGGGCCCGCTAACTTCGGAGGAAGACCTCATCATGCGCGAGCATCCCTGCACGGGCGAGCAGATCTGCGCCCCTCTGAAGTCTTTCCGCGCGGTCCTTCCCATTATTCGCCATCACCACGAAAAAATGGATGGTTCCGGCTATCCCGACGGCCTCAAAGGCGAAAAGATTCCTCTCACGGCCCGCATCCTTCAAGTCGCGGACGTCTACGATGCCCTGACCACCAAGCGTCCTTACAAACCAGCATTCCCGCCGGCCGAGGCGCTGGACGTGATGGAAAACGAGGTCAGGAAAGGGTGGCGCGACCCGCTGCTTGTGAAAGAGTTCCGCCAGTTGGTGGAAGGGAACGTGAACCTTTTTGCGCCGGAGTCTCAACCGGAGATTGGCGCAACCTCGCCGCGGGGATTCTCCCCGCAGTTCGCCTGGCACGATTACTTTCGCAAAATCCTTTCCTGGCGAGGCGCCCCTGAGATTGATTAGCTGATGGCGGCCGGGCTGACGCTTCCAACTCAGGCCCGAGCCTTTTTCACCGCCTCCTGCCATTTTCCTTGCGCCTTCAGAATCAGCTCGACCACCTCCCGCACCGCACCCTCACCGCCGCGTGCCCGCGCGACATAGTGCGCCGCGCGCATTACTTCTGGCGCCGCGTTGGCTACGGCCACGGCCAAGCCCACCCTCGCGAGAACCGGCAGATCGGGCAGGTCGTCGCCCACATACGCAATGGCCTCTTCCGGCAGCCCGGCGCGCCTCACAATGTCTTCATAGGCCGGAATTTTCTCGGCGCTCTTCTCATACACAAATTCCATGCCCAATTCGCTTGCCCGTCGTCTCAAGGCCGCACTTTCGCGTCCCGTGATGACCCCGGTGCGCAGTCCCAGGGTGCGCATCAGCGTTAAACCCGCTCCATCATGCGCGTTGAACGCTTTCAATTCGAGCGCCGTCCCATCAGGCTGCGACTGCAGAAACACATCCCCGCGTGTCAGCACGCCGTCTACGTCCATCAGCAGCAATTGAATTTTCTTGGCACGTTTCAGGACTCCGGACGCAATCTTTCGTGCCATCAGATAAGCTCCAGGGTCCACAAGTCATGCAAATGCACCACGCCCAATGCCCGCCCGTCGTGGTCCACTACAACAACTGCGAGAATCTTCCGCCGTTCCATCAAGTTCAGCGCCGCGCTGGCCAGCTCGCCCTTCAAAATAGTTTGCGGAGTCCGGGTCATGCATGGGCCCGCGGTCATCTCCAGCGCCGCTCCCTTATGTTTTTGCATGAGCCGCCGCAAATCGCCGTCGGTCAGAACCCCCGCCAGCCGTCCATCGCCGTCGAGCACGGTGGTAATTCCCAGCCCTTTCTTGCTCATCTCGTAGATGACGTCCGGCATCGGCGTGTTCACGGCAACGCGCGGCAGCGCCTCGCCTCCGTGCATCAGATTCTCCACGCGCAGCAGCTTCTTTCCCAGACGCCCGCCCGGATGCAAATCCGCGAAGTCGTCGTGCTTGAATCCGCGCCGCTCCAGCAGCGCCACGGCCAGCGCATCGCCCACGGCCATCGAAACCGTCGTGCTGGCCGTCGGCGCCAGGTTCAGCGAACACGCTTCTTCCTTCACGCTCACATCGAGTACGACGTCGCTCGCTTCCGCCAGCGTCGAGCGCGCGTTTCCCGTCAGCGTCACCATTTTGATCTCCAGCCGCTTCACGCGTTCGAGCAGCGCAATGATCTCTTCGGTTTCCCCGCCATAGGAAATTGCCAGCAGCACATCGTTGCGCACCAGCATCCCCAAGTCGCCGTGCAGCGCTTCCGCGGGATGCAGGAACAGCGAGGGAGTTCCGGTGCTCGCCAGGGTTGCCGAGATCTTTCTTCCGATCAGCCCCGACTTGCCCATTCCGGTGACCACCACGCGCCCCGTGCAGGCGAACAGCGCATCCACCGCGCGCTCAAACGTTGCGTCCAGCCGCGCCAGCACGTCGGCAATCGCCTGGGCTTCAATCTGCAACACGCGCCGCGCCGTCTCGAGGCTCATGATTCGCTCTCCGCGGCGTTCCACCGGCGCGCCAGCGCCGACAATTCTTTCAGCCTCGCGAGCAGCCGGCCTAATTGCTCGAGGGGAAGGGCATTGGCGCCATCGGAAAGCGCTTTGCCGGGATTGTCGTGTACTTCCAAAAACACGCCGTCCACTCCCGCGGCCACACCCGCCCGCGCCAACGGTTCGATGAACTCCGGCTGGCCTCCGCTCGAGTTTCCTTGCTCTCCCGGCAACTGCACCGAATGCGTGACATCAAACACTACGGGATAACCCATTTTCTTCAGAATCGGAAATGATCGCACGTCCACCACGAGGTTCTGATAGCCGAACGAAGTTCCGCGCTCCGTCACGATGATTTTTTCGTTCCCCGTGCTGGCGATTTTCTCCACGGCGTTGGTCATTTCCCACGGCGAAAGAAACTGTCCCTTTTTCAAATTCACCGCGCGGCCTGTTTTTCCCGCGGCCACCAGCAGGTCCGTCTGCCGCGCAAGGAACGCGGGGATCTGCAAAACGTCGCATACCTTCGCCGCCGGGGCCACTTGCCCCACTTCGTGGACGTCCGCCAAAATCGGCAGTTTGAATTGCCGCTTGATCTTCGCCAGGATGCGCAGCCCTGCGCTCAGTCCCGGCCCGCGAAACGATTTCAGCGACGAGCGGTTGGCCTTGTCGTACGAAGCCTTGAAAATATACGGGATGCCGTGGTCGCCCGCGATGCGCTGGATGCTCTCCGCCATCTTCATGGCGTGCGCTTCACTCTCGATCACGCACGGGCCGGCAATCAGAAAAAGAGGCTGGGCCCCTCCGATGCGCACGTTTCCGACCGCGATTTCCCGCGTTTTCATTTTCCCGCCGCCAAAGCCTTGTGAGTCTGTGCGTCTCTTCCCGGGCGAAGGGCAGAATACCCTGCAACCCCCGGCTCTTCAACATGCTTGGCAGTGAATTACTGAAGGAGATTTACCGCGGCGTCTTAGACGTCAAATAGTGCGGGTCGCGGGCTTCCGGCCGAGCGCGGATCATGCCGTTGCGTGGGGCGCGACACCAACGGCCCTTCCCGGCCTCTCCTCGCGCACCGGAGCGGTCTTCGGACGGCTCATGTGCTCGATCGCCGCTCCAATGAACGCCGCGAACAAGGGATGCGGCTCGAGCGGCTTGGATTTGAACTCCGGATGGAACTGGCAGCCCAGGAACCACGGATGCTCCGGCGCCTCCACGATTTCGACATACGTTCCGTCGGGCGTCCGCCCGGTGATTCTCAGTCCGGCGCCCACGAGCGCCTTTTCGTAGTCGCAATTGAATTCATAACGGTGGCGGTGGCGTTCGCTGATTTCGAGCCTTCCATAAGCGCGCGCGGCAAACGAGCCCGGCTCCAGCTTGCACGGCCAGGCGCCCAGCCGCATCGTTCCGCCCATCTCGTCCACGCCCAGCAGCTCGCGCAATTTATAAATCACCCGGTGCGGCGTCTGCGGATCGAACTCCGTGCTGTCCGCCTGCGTCAGCCCGCTGACGTTGCGCGCATATTCGATTGTCGCGCACTGCATTCCCAGGCAGATTCCGAAAAACGGCACCTTGTTTTCGCGCGCGTATTGAATCGCGTGGATCATGCCCTGAATGCCGCGCTTCCCGAAGCCGCCGGGGACCAGTATCCCGTCCACGTGGCGCAGCCGCGCCTCGGCCGTCTGCGCCGAATCAATCTCTTCGGCCTCGATCCACTCGAGCACCGTGCGCCGGCTGTGCGCGAGCCCTCCATGCACTAGCGCTTCGCGCAGGCTCTTATAGGCGTCTTCCAGCTGAACATATTTGCCCACCACGCCGATATGCACCTCGCCCGACGGGTGCTGGATCCGCTGCAGCATCTCGCTCCACTGCGTCATGTTTGCGGGCCGCTCTTTGAGTTTCAGATGACGCAAAATTTGCGTGTCCAGCCCCTCGCGCTCGAGCGCCACGGGCACGGCGTAAATCGTGTCCACGTCCTGCGCCGAGATCACGCAAGCCTCCGCCATGTTGCAGAACAGCGCAATCTTGGCTTTCAGCTCGTGCCCGATGCGGCGGTCGCTCCGGCAGAGCAGCAGGTCCGGCTGGATGCCGATGCTCAGCATCTCTTTCACGCTGTGCTGCGTCGGCTTGGTCTTCAGTTCCCCGGCGGTGGCGATAAACGGCACCAGGGTCACGTGCACGAACAGCGTGTTTTCCGCGCCCAGCTCCAGCCGCATTTGGCGGATGGCTTCGAGGAAGGGCAGCGATTCGATGTCCCCCACCGTCCCGCCGATTTCGATGATCACCACGTCCATGCCGTCGGCAACTTTGCGGAACGCCGCCTTGATTTCGTCGGTCACGTGCGGGATCACCTGCACGGTTTTTCCCAGGTAATCGCCGCGCCGTTCTTTGGTCAGGATGGATTCGTAGATTCTCCCGGTGGTCCAGTTGCTGTCCCGCGTCAGCCGCGCGTGCGTGAACCGCTCGTAATGCCCCAGATCGAGGTCCGTCTCCGCGCCGTCTTCGGTGACGTACACCTCACCGTGCTGGTACGGGCTCATCGTGCCCGGGTCCACATTCAGATAGGGATCGCATTTTTGGAGAGTGACTCGGTATCCGCGGCTTTCGAGGAGACATCCGATGGAGGCCGCTGCGACTCCTTTGCCCAGGGAGGAAACTACGCCGCCGGTTACAAAAATATATTTGGGCGTCATCCGCGCAGTTTGCGGCTCGCGCAAGAAATTCCGGGCCGCGGGCTGCTTAACCTCCGGAAGAGTGGGAGTACGACATATTATCCGTGGATTCATCCGCTCTGTCAATCGCTTGCTGCGCCATCCAAATCCCCTTTCCCTGATAAACGTGGACAGAAACATTCCTGCCCCTCTGGGGTTATAGCTATTGTGGGATACGCACGCATACGCGCCGAAGATGACATGGCTGTTGCATTTTGCGTGACACTCATTATGTGCTTGCAAGACCCCGGGTTCCGCGCGCGCATCCCAGCTTACGGGGACGTCCCGGCCGTCCGCAAAGGGTTTTGCGATTTGGCGAAGTGAATTTCTAGGGGGAATGTTCTCATGCAATCGCGCCTCTTTTTATCTGCAACACTACTGCTCGCCCTTACCATGGCCGCCTGCGGTGGAAGCGGCAGTTTCACCCCGCCCCCTCCGCCGGGCAACGGGCCTTTTTCCAACGCCAGTCTCAGCGGCAATTAGCAATTTCACAGGCAACGAAGATGTCAATTCGGGGCTAGGTCCTTCAGGACAGATCTCTTTCAACGGCACCTACTCAATTGGCGGTGACGGCCGCGGCACTCTTATTGCCAACCCAAATACGACCCGCACGACGACCTATCGCCTGACGGTCGTCTCCAACACCTCGGTCTTGATTATTCAGAATGATAGTTTCTCTACGGCCAGCGGCAACCTGACGGCGCAGAACACTGCCTCCTTCAACGCGGGCCTGGGCGGCGACTACGCTTTCGACTTCTCCGGCGTGGATTCTACTCTTCATCCGTTATCCATCGTGGGCGCATTCACAGCTAACACCGCCGGACAGTTTCAAACTTTTGAAACGGACATGAATGACGCCGGCTCACCAACGCAAAACGTGGTAACGAACGGGAATTTCTCCTCGGTGGACCCCACAACGGGCCGCGGCACAGCCTCGATCCAAACCACTCTCGGCCCTCTTACTTTTGCCTACTACATCGTTTCTTCGACACGGGCGTTTTTTATCTCCACGAATTCGGGTGCGACCCCTGCCGTTTCCGGGACGATCTCCACGCAGCAGCCGCCGATCACTGGCTTCGCATCCAGCGCCTTCCTGAATGATTATTCGTTCTTGATTTCTGGGTCGAGCCCTTCTGGCGGCATCGGCGATGCGGGCCGTTTCCACGCGGACGGTGTCAGCGCCATTTCCCTAGGTGTCCTCGATGAGAATGACAACGGCCAAGTCACGCCGCAGCCTGGCGGGCTGTCTTTCACAGGCAGCTTCACAAACGTCGATCTCTTTGGCCGCAGCACGATCTCGCTCAATACGAGCCCTATGGCGACGTTCGTTTTCTATCTCATTTCTCCGCAATCGGCGGTCATGCAAGAAACGGATTCTTCCATCGTCAGCAACGGTTCCATCCAAACGCAAACCGGCGGTCCGTTCAGCAACGCTTCGCTGAAGTCGCACTTTGCATTGAACATGACCGGCACTGGCATTACACAAATCGGTGGTGCAAACCCCGGCCGTTTCGACCTGATCGGCGATCTCGCGTTCGATGGCGCCGGCAATATCACCGGAGCAGAGTTTACCAACGATCAAAGCAGTGTCATCATTCCCGGCAGCGCCGGCCTGACCGGCACGTATTCGCTTGCGGCCAACGGACGCGGGACCATGACACTCATGCTCGGTGGCGGGACTACGCTGCACTTCGCCATCTACGTCACCGATGCCTCAACGATTTACCTGCAGGGGACGGACATGGACGCCGTGATTGTCGGCATCGCCTCAAACCAGAATTTCTGACGAAGCTCGCCCTTAACTTTGGACGAAGCTCAACATTCCAATATTCTCTTTTCAATATCGACGCAGCATTTTTCTACCAATTCTTGTATTGACGGCAGTCCCTCCTGAGCCAATCATTGTGGGTAGATCCAGGCAAGTCCAGTGCAATTAAGCACTTACAAAAAGTACTTGACTTATCGCGAACGTGGAAACTAACATGCAGCAAAATCGCCATGCGGTCAGGGGGAATTGTACCCCAAGAGATTTTGTTCGATGCCACAGGAGGCAATATGAACCGATTTTATCGGTTTGGATTTGCGAGCTTGGCCTTTGCCCTGGCAATTTTGCTACTGCCGATGGCTGGTAATAATGCCTTCGCCCAAGTTCTGAAGGGCTCGATCTCAGGGACGGTGACTGACCCTCAAAGCTTGGCCGTGGCAGGCGCGCAAGTCAAGGCCACACAAAACGGCACAGGAGCAGTTTTCACCACGACAAGCGATAGCTCCGGCACGTTTAGACTGAACCTTTTGTCGGTAGGCACGTACAAACTCGAGATTACCGCCCAAGGGTTCAAGACCCGAGTTCAACCCGGTATCGAGGTGAACGCCGGCGAGGACAGAGGTTTGGGTCCAGTGAAATTGGAGATCGGTGCGGTCGGCGAAACCATAGAGGTTTCTGCTGCGCCGCCGCTCATGGAGACCTCCCAGGCGCAAGTGACCAGCACCTTCTCCGGGACTACGTTGGAAACCTTTGCCGGCATCCAGGAGAATCAGGGCCTGGACAACCTAGCGCTATTTGTGCCGGGCGTAGCTTCTGTGCGGGACAACGCCTTCTCCAACAGCAACGGCGGTGTCGGCTTCAGTGTGAATGGCCTGCGCGGACGCAACAACGACCAGCAGATTGACGGCCAGAACAACAATGACAACAGCGTGGCTGGCCCCGGTTTGTTTCTGAGTGATGCGGAGTGGGTAGGACAGTACGTAATTGTGACCAACAATTTCGGCGCCGAGTACGGGCGCAATTCCGGGTCCGTGGTGAACATCATCCCCAAGTCCGGCTCGAATACCTGGCACGGGGCCATTTACGGCACAGAAAACAACTCGATTCTTAACTCTTTGAGTAACTTTCAAAAGGATCCGAGGATTTGTGCGCCCAACTGTTTGACAAAGCCGCCCCGCCTCAACGACGAGTTTGGCGGCTTCGACGTTGGCGGCCCCTGGGTCAGGGACAAGCTCTTCTTCTTTGGCGGATTCGATGAAGAAATCGTTTCCCAAAAAGCTCAGTTCAACTCCAACGCCATCACCCCAACCCCTGCTGGACTTGCGGCCTTGGCGGCCTGCGCCACCACCCCCGCCCAGCAAGCCGCCGTGGCGGCCGTCACCAAGTTTGGACCATACGGCATTACCGCCGGAAATCCGGTGATCAACGGCACTCCCGTGACTGGCAAGGTGACCGCTTGTCCGGGGGCGGAATTTGCTGGCGTTTCGCGAACGGTTCCTCAGCCTGTACACATCTTTAACTGGATTGCCAAGACCGATTTGCAACTGAGCCATGACACCGTTGTGGTCCGCTATCTATTTAATCGCGACAACTTTTTCAATCTTGGGGATAATGGTGCGGCTGGATACTTCTTCAACGTTCCGGCGCTGAGCCAGGCTGCGGTATTGAGCTGGTCGCACATATTTTCCTCGCGCATGTCCAATGAGCTTCGCGGTTCGTTCGGGCGTTTGAATGTGGAGTTCGGTGGCGGAAACCTGACCGGCGCTCCTGAACCGGTTGCTGGGCAATTGGACCAGGCGCTTGCCAACATTACTTTCAACTCCGCCGCCACGAACTTGCCCTTCGGCCCGGCGACCAACTTGCCGCAGCAGCGCATCGTCAACACCTGGCAGGCGCAGGACAACTGGAGCTACGTCATGGGAAAGCACCAGTTGAAGGCGGGCGTGAACTGGACCTACCAACGTTCGCCCAACATCTTCCTGCCGAACATCAACGGCGCGTACCGGTTTGGTAGTTGGAATTCCTTTTTCAACAACACGCCCAACCGTATCCGCGTCGCTTTGGGACCGGAGCAGCTCGATTTTCGCGAGTATGACACCTTCGTATATGGCGGGGATGACTACAAGCTTACGCCGCACGTTACCTTGAACCTTGGTTTGACGTGGTCCTACTATGGTCAGCCGGCCAATCTGTTCAATTCCATTACCACAGCGCGCGAGAGCAACGCCGCCACGGCGTTTTGGGCGAGCACCGAACCCGTAGGAACTCCGGCGAATTGCGTACCCGCCGTGCCAGGTCGTTCTTGCGACGGTTTGAACAATGCATTCACCAACCCGGGGGCTGCCATACCACTCTCGGCGCGCACCGATCCGACAATTCCTGCGCCCAAAAACAGCTTCGGGCCGAGCATCGGCTTTGCCTATTCGCCGCAGTGGGGTGGTTTCCTCACCGGTCACGGCAAGACCACGCTCCGCGGCGGATATCGTCTGTCCTATGACCCGCCGTTCTATAACATCTACCTGAACGTCTCCACATCCGCCCCCGAGGTATTCTTGCAATCGATTCCGAGTGCCAGTACGCATCCATTGCCGGCCGCACCGTTTGGCCCGGCCGTGCGGGCGTCTCTGGCCTCCAGCCTTACGAAGGGGGCGTTCGATCCGCGGGAGTTCTCGCAAACCCACGTTACTCCCAACTTCGGTCCGGACAAGGTACACTCCTGGAGCCTCGGCATTCAGCGCGAGGTGACCAAGAACTCCGTAGTCGAAGCGCGGTATGTGGGCAACGCCGCAAGGGGGCAGTTCCAGACTCTCGACGGCAATCCGAAGATTGATGATCTGAAGCGAGATTTTCCCAGCCTAGTGCCTGCGGGGCTCACACCGTGCCCCGCGTCCAGCGCATTGTGGACCAATGGGCGCGCGCCCTTCGGAGGCAATGATCCTGTCGGCCGCCTCGATTGCAATGCGGCTGTCAGCCGCATACGCGTTAACAGCGGCTTCTCCAACTACAATGGCGTCCAACTGGAATTTCGGGCGAACAATATGTTTAACCAGCTGACGATGAAGACGACGTTCACGTACAGCAAGACCATGGACAACGTGAGCGAAATCTTCAGCACCTTTGGCGGCGGCAATAGCGTCTTTTTCGCCCAGAACCCGGCGAATCAAGTGAAGGGCCCTGGAGAATACTCATTCTCCGGCCTCGACTACCCGCATCTGTGGTCGCTCACGTTCTATGAGCAGTTGCCCTTCTTCAAGGACCAGCACGGCGTGTTTGGACACATCCTGGGTGGGTGGGGTTTGTCCGCAAACTACATCATTGCCTCGGGTCAGCGCTACACGCCAATCCAGATCTTCGAGGCTAATGCCACAGCCAATGGAGACTACTATGACTTTGGCTACATCGCGGGCTTCGCCGGTGTTGACACGGCCCGTCCGTTCCTGGGTAACCTTAGCGCTCCCTCAACCGCCGTGGGAATCTTCGCTGGCGATGCCTGCGCCCTGTTTGAACCCACGGCGGGAGGGGCATGCGATCCGACCTTGGCGCCCACTACGCTCTTGAGTCAAACCGCCATGGGACCGAACTGTGTCAGCGGGGCCACCGACGCGCTCGGCAACCCGCTTCCCTGCGCTGTCGTTCCAGTAACCAAGAACCAAGTGCGGTTTATCACCAACGCTGGCACGGCACAGTCCATCTTTGGCACGCCGTTCGGCGACACTCCGCGTAACCCAGTCCAGGATGCCATTACGAACATCGCCAACTTCTCGGTCGTCAAGCGCATAAAGTTTAATGAACGCTCTAGCTTCGAGTTCCATACCACCTTCCTGAATGTGTTCAATCACTCGAACTTCTCGAGTATTGACCCGTTTACAACAGACGCTGGGGTCATCGGTGCCTTCAGTGGGTTTGGTGATCCGAGCTTGACTCCGAACGTCAATACAGGCGCCCCGCCAACCCGCCGGATCATCTTCGGCGGAAAGGTAACATTCTAAAGCCATAGAAGTACCGAGCCCGCTCCGACTTGCTCGGAGCGGGCTTTTTCTTTGCATGGAAGCTTCTTGGCGCCTGCCTAGTCAGACGGACTGCGTCAAGAGTTTTTCGACGCGGGCGACATCTTCGGGAGCGTCGACGCTTACGGAGTCAAACCCAACTTCGGCGACGCGAATCTTGTAGCCGTTTTCCAGCCATCGGAGTTGCTCGAGCTGCTCGACGCGCTCCAATTCTCCCTGAGGGAATGTCGGAAATTCGAGCAGCGCCTCGCGCCGAAAAACGTACAACCCGAGATGTTTCAGGTGCCGCGCCCGCACTGGATTTTTTGCATCGCGCACCCAAGGAATCGGCGCGCGTGAAAAATAGAGCGCGTTGTCTTCGAAATCCAGCACAACCTTGACGATGTTCGGGTCCATCACGTCCTTCGGGTTATGAATCGGCACCGCGAGCGTTCCCACCTGCGCCGCTTCGTCGTCGAGCAGCACTTGCACGGCCGCGTCCACCGCCGCCGGCTCAATCAGCGGTTCGTCTCCTTGGACATTCACATAAATCGCGGCATCGCCTCGCGCCGCCACTTCCGCGACGCGTTCCGTGCCGGAGCGGTGGTCGGTGCGCGTCATCACCGCGTCGCCGCCAAACTCGCGCACCGCCCGCGCGATTCGTTCATCGTCCGTGGCCACAACGACTCCGGACAATTTTTCTGCCCGCCGCACGCGCTCCCAGACGTGCTGGATCATCGCCTTCCCCGCCAGCGGGACGAGCGGTTTTCCCGGCAGCCGCGTGGAGGCATACCTCGCAGGAATAACCGCGATAGCTTTCAAGTCTTCACCTCGTGTGCGGAAAGGAACTGCACAATTTCCTCGCCGATGCTACCACAGCACCGTTACTCCATAGCTACGCGAAGGTCTTGCTTTGCTTGCTGCGAGTGGTACAATGTGCAGCAGACCGAGTTCTCGCGCAACCGTCTCAGCCCTGGTGAGCCGGTAGGGGGCGCAGTGATAGCGAACAGCGCCAACGTTCGCAAGTTGGGTTGGGTCCTCGCTATTCTTCTGGTTGTCGGCCTGCTGCTGACTCCGGCGGCAGGGCCAGCTCTCGGGCAGAATCCTTCCACCGACGACATTCGCAAAGACACTCCCGGCAAACCGTTCAAGCCCGCGCAAGGCATCAAGGTGGATGTCGAAGTGGCGCTCGTCAACGTGACCGTCACGGATCCCTATAACCGCCTGGTGACCGGCCTAGAGCAGGAAAACTTCCGCATCTTTGAAGACAGTGTCGAGCAGGAAGTTGTGAATTTCTCGTCCGAAGACGTGCCCATTTCCATCGGCGTGGTCTTTGATCTGAGCGGCAGCATGGCCAACAAAGTGGACAAGGCGCGGCTCGCCGCGGTGCAATTCTTCAAGACCGCCAACCCGCAGGACGAATTTTTCCTGGTGAGCTTCAATGAACGCGCGCAGCTCACCAGCAGCTTCACCAACAGCGTCGAGGATTTGCAGCAGCGCATGATGTACACGGAAGCCAAAGGGCGCACCGCGCTGCTCGACGCCATTTACCTCGGCCTGAGCGAGATGAGGGGTGCACACAACGCCAAACGCGCCTTGCTCATCATATCCGATGGAGGAGATAATCATAGCCGGTACAATGAGAGCGACATCCGAAACTTTGTGAAGGAGTCCGATGTCCAGCTTTATGCCATCGGCATTTTCGATCCGCTCGGAAATCGCGGCCGCACCCCGGAGGAATTGAACGGGCCGTCGCTGCTTTCCGAGTTGACCGAACTGACCGGCGGGCGGGTTTTTGCAGTCGAGAACCTGAACGATTTGCCCGACGTCGCCGCCAAGATCGGCATGGAGCTGCGCAACCAATATGTCCTCGGATATCACCCGAGCAATCATGCTCACGACGCCAAATGGCGGAAGGTCAAGATCAAGCTGCGCCCGCCCAAAGGCCTTCCTCCTCTCAATGTGTATGCCAAGACGGGCTACTTTGCCCCCAGCCGCTAAATTCTCCCGCCCTGGAATTTTCTTTTTGCCGGCCGCGCTGGCCATGGCCGCGAGCCTGTGCGGCATTCTGCCGGCGGCCGCGCAGGTTCCCGTGAGCGCGCCGCCCCCTCCTCGGCCGGGGACGCAATCCCCGGCGCCCCAAAGCCAGGGCAAAGGCGGGATCAAGGTTGACGTCAACCTGGTGGTCCTGCACACGACCGTGCTCGACGACCGCGGGCGCTTTGCCGACGGGCTGAAACGGGAAGAGTTCCGCGTGTTTGAAGACAAGGTGGAGCAGAAACTCGCGGTCTTCAAGCGCGAAGACATTCCGGTGAGTTTTGGCCTGGTGATTGACAACAGCGGCAGCATGCGCGACAAGCGCGAGCGCGTCAACGCCGCGGCGCTGATCTTCGTGCGCACCAGCAATCCGGCGGACGAGGGCTTCGTGGTGAATTTCAACGACGACTACTATCTGGACATGGACAAGGATTTCACCAGCAACATCAGCGACATGAAAGAAGCCCTGGAGCGCATTGATTCCCGCGGCTCGACGGCCCTTTACGACGCCGTCGTCGGCTCGCTCGACCACCTGAAGAAGGGCACGCGGGACAAGAAAGTTCTCCTGGTGGTCACCGACGGCGAAGACAACGCCAGCCGCAAGACGTTCGAGCAGACCCTGGAAGAAGCGCAGAAGTCCGACGCGGTGATTTACACGGTGGGGCTGCTCAGCCAGGAAAGCAAAAAAAATGCGAAGCGCGCGCGCAAAAAACTTCAGGAGCTTTCCCTGGCTACCGGCGGGCTGGCGTTTTTCCCTGAGAACCTGGAAGACGCCGAAAACATCTGCACGCAGATCGCGCACGATATCCGCAATCAGTACACCCTGGCCTACTACCCGAGCAATACGCGGCGCGACGGAACGTTCCGCGCCGTGAACGTCACCGTGACTCCGCTGCATGGGCACGGAAAGCTCTCGGTGCGCACGCGAACCGGGTATTACGCGCCGGCCGGCGCGGCGTCGGGCGCAAGCGCAGGAAACTAATCCACCCTCCATCATTTCAGATCCCCTGGGAAGCGGCGAGCAGGGAAGCGAGGAAACTCGCGCCGCGGGGAATTCGTCCGGCGAAATTCTCCGCGACGGTCTGTCCCATGTCGGCGAGAGTGTCGCGGATGCCGAGCGGCGCGCCGGAAACATTCCGGGGAGTGAAGGCGAGGATGGGAACGTATTCGCGCGAATGGTCGGTGGTGGGCCAGCGCGGATCCGGATCGCAACCGTGGTCGGCGGTGAGCAGCAAGAGATCGGTGGCGCGGAGCTGTGCAAGAAACGGTCCGAGAAGCGCGTCGAATTCTTCGAGAGAGCGCGCAAAGCCTTCGACGTCCTTGCGATGGCCGAAGAGCATGTCGAAATCCACGAGGTTGGCAAAGATCAGACCGGCAGGACGGTCACGAAGCGCGGCGCGGAGTTTCTCCATGCCGTCGGCGTTGCTTTTTGTGGTGACGTACTGTCCGACTCCGCGGCCGTTATAGATGTCGTGAATCTTTCCAACACCGAGCACAGGAATATTCTTTTCCAAGAGAACGTCGAGGAGCATGGGCTTCGGCGGTTCGACGGCATAGTCATGGCGGCGCTCGGTGCGCTTGAAATTTCCGGCCGTGCCGAGAAAGGGCCGCGCAATGACGCGTCCGACGCGATGCGGCCCATCGAGCAGCTTCCGCGCGATTTCGCACATGCGGTAAAGCTCGGCGATGGGAATCACTTCTTCGTGCGCGGCGATTTGGAAGACGCTGTCGCCCGAGGTGTAGACGATGGGGTACCCGGTGCGCAGGTGCTCTTCGCCAAGCTCCTTGAGAATTTCCGTCCCGGAAGCCGGCTTGTTGCCGAGGGTCTTGCGTCCGATGGCGCGTTCGAATTGCTCGATCAACTCGCGCGGGAAACCGTGCGGGTAAACCGGGAAGGCCTGGTCGAGCCAGATGCCGGCCATTTCCCAGTGACCCGTGGTGGTATCTTTGCCGGGGGAGCGGGTGGCTCCTTTGCCGAACGCGGCGGCAGGCCTTGCTGCCGGCGCGAGATTTGCCAGAGGGGCAATGTTGGCCAAGCCGAGCCGCACCAGGTTCGGCAGGACGAGCTTGCGTGACTCGGCGATGTGGCCGAGGGTGTTGCGGCCAGTGTCGCCGTAGCCGGCGGCGTCGGGCAGGGCGCCAATGCCGACGCTGTCGAGAACGATCCAGATGATGCGGTCAAACGGTGTCATGGCGTTTCCCGATTAGCGGGCGGGAAGAATGTACCATAGCGGTCTGCGGCGCGTGATCCGCGATCCGTGACTGGGTGATTGGCGGAGGCAAAGGAGGTAGAGGAGGTAGGGGAGGTTGATGACGGCAGAGCCCCCCCTCCCCCTGGGTATGTTTTTCGTAAGTGTTGGATGTAAAGGACTTAACGAGCGTAAATCCTGTAAGTGTTGATGCTAAGGGATTTGCGGACAGAAAAAACGTAAGTGCAGAATCTAAAGGACTTACCCGAGAAAGTTGACAGCCGAGAGTAGGGAGTCGAAACTCGAAGATCGAAACACGAAATTCGGGACCCCTTCCCCCTGCCACCCTACCCTTTTTTTGCAAGTATGTGATTCGAAAGGGTTTTAAGTCCTTTGTTTTGGAAGTATGTGAGCCATAAGGGTTTGCGGACGCAAATTTGCAGATATATATGATCCTAAAGCAGTTAGAGCGTTTAGCAGGTGATTCGTGATTCGTGATCGGTGATTCGTGTTCGGAGGCAAACGGACCCCCCTCCCCCACCCCTTTTTTTGTAAGAGTGTGAAAACAGGGGACTTTAAGTCCTTTGTTTTTGCAAGAGTGTGAAAGTAAAGGGGTTGCGGACGCGTTTTTTGATAAGAGTGTGAAACTAAAGAGCTTACACACCGTGACTGGTGATTCGTGACTGGTGACCCTTCGTCCCTCAGGGTGAACTGGTGGTCTGTGGCCCTTCAGCCCGTGCAACGGGCCTCTGGGTAAACCTTCGGCCTCAGAGGCAGGAAGAATCTGAGTGTCCATCTGTCTGTTCCTTTTCGACCTCTTGCAAGAAACCTTCCGGGAATCCTTCGTGGCGTTCTCTAGCGGCTCTTACTCCCTAGCGGGCGCCTGGCGATTACGACACAACAACATATAGCGCAAGTGACTACCGGTTGTCAAGGCCTGATTTGTCACCTTTGGAATTAGGTCTGACGTTGTCAAATGCAGATGGGTGGTGGCTCATTCTGAATCGAGGTCAAGCTGACGCCCTAATGCGGCGCGGCTGTTTGGCAGGAGCGATTTGATCGGTCGCTGCCGATGCCGCCAGAGGTTGCTTGATTGAGTTGACTTAAGCGGAATGACTTCAATAACATCACCGCGTGTTGAAATGTCCATACTGCCAGAAACCGATCTCTGACAAGATCATCCTTGCGCACGCGGGAAGTCTTGGCGGCAGAAAAACCGCCGAGAAAGGTGCTGAGCACTTTCGTTGGCTACAGTCCAGGCGAAGAAGTCGCAAGGGTGGGCGGCCCAAACTCAGGCCCCGTCAAAAACAACGATGAAACGCAAAGAACCTGGCAAGCCAACTACTCCCTCTGGAAAGAGGGCGAAATCTCGCCAACGCTATGGAATAGGAGAGTGGAATGGAAAGCTGCTTGTTGGCCTGGACCCAAGCGAACGTCGGAAGTTTGCGGAAATACAATTCCAAGCGAAAAGGGATCGCCCACGCCTTCCATGTCCGTTCAGAAGCACAACGCAAGGAAACGTCCCCTGTACAAAAGAAGGGGGCGTCTGCACTCTCAGACTTTACCATTCCGGTCCGACGGCAGATTCCGTCACAATCGCTCCTGGAGAGACCGCCTCTCTTGTCACGACGTGCCCCTATCGCTTTCAGGAAGGCGAGATCATTTATCGCTGGATTGGAGAGACGCTCCTTCTTCATAAAAACCCTTTGCTCGTGTCGGAGATAGGGTTTCTAGAGCAGGAATCGGGTGGGGACATCGCTGTGGACGAAAGCCCCAAAGAGGATGTTGGACGAATTGACTGTGTGTTAGTGCACCCTTCCATGAGCCCACTTTCATGGTGTGCATTGGAGGTCCAGGCGGTGTATTTCTCCGGTGGCTCCATGAAAAGAGAGTTTGAAGCGCTACGAACACGCGGCGCTCGCAATCTTCCCTTCCCATCAGCACATAGAAGACCCGACTTTCGAAGCAGCGGGCCGAAGAGGCTAATGCCTCAACTTCAGATCAAGGTTCCCACATTGCGGAGATGGGGCAAGAAAATGGCTGTGGTGGTCGACCGCCCTTTTTTCAATTCTTTGGGGAAGATGGAGGCTGTCAAAGATGTGTCAAGCTGTGACATCGCTTGGTTCGTTGTTGGTTACGAACAGAAGAATGGCCGAGCTGTTCTTAAGCCAGACTTCGTGAGACTGACGACGCTGGAGCGCGCGGTCGAAGGGTTAACGGGTGGGAATCCAGTAGCGCTCAGTGAGTTCGAGGCACGAATTCGCGAAAAACTTACTGACGTGTATCCGAAACTCGGAGCCAATTGAGGCTTCTCCCTACCAATAGTTCCATCATGCTCGCGTTGTGCGTATTCTTCATGGCAACTGTTTCGCAGTCGAGGCGGAACTGAACGGTGAGGCTTCTAATCTCTGAACTGTCATCATAGGTCATAAGAAAATCGCCTGCCGCCTTGCGGAGCATCGAGAAAAGACCTTTGTGGTCGATGTCCGAATACCTATAAAGTCTCCTACCCGCAACCGTGTAGGGAGGATCCACAAAAAATGCGACTCGTTGTCTGTGAATGTTCTTTCGTATGTATTCAATTCCGTCGCCTTGAAAGAATTGAATC
>WNGH01011378.1_pt1 | contig 21182 bp, 19 predicted proteins | sample 5400631 | NCBI WGS metagenome assembly WNGH01 (sample SAMN13153373, study PRJNA577476) | soil metagenome | isolation source: 115 cm soil or saprolite under Garry oak tree replicate 1 | place: USA:California | collected 2016-06-15
CTGGCAGGCGAACGCGGCCGGCCGGTACGCGCACCAGGTCGACGACCACCTGGCGCCGCTCGACCCGAACTTCGACGGCGCGGGCCGCTGCCTGACCGATTCGCAGGGCAGATACCGGTTCGTCACGATCAAGCCGGGCGCGTACCCGTGGCAGAACCACCCCAACGCGTGGCGCGCCCAGCACATCCACTTCTCGCTGTTCGGCCGGGCGTTCACGCAGCGCCTGGTCACCCAGATGTACTTTCCCGGTGACTCACTTTTCGCCCAGGACCCGATCTTCAGCTCGGTGCCCGATCCGAAAGCGCGCGAGCGCATGATCGCGCGGTTCGACCTCGACTTGACCGTTCCCGACTGGGCGCTCGGCTTCGAGTGGGACATCGTGCTGCGCGGCCGCGGCGCGGCCGTCTTCGAGACGGAGGAGGACACCTGACGCTGCCCATCACGCCCTCGCAGACGGTCGGCCCGTTCCTGGCCATCTGCCTGCCGTGGCCGGACGGCCCGTTCGTCGTGCCGGAAGGCACGCCCGGCGCGATCGCGATCACCGGCCGGGTGCTCGACGTGGCCGGCGACCCGGTCCCCGACGCGCTGGTCGAGACCTGGCAGGCCGACGAGCGCTCCGGGTTCGACCACCCGGACGACCCGCGCGGCGCGGCCACCCCGGCGACGGCCGGGTTCCGCGGGTTCGGCAGGTGCCCGACCGACGCGGCCGGCGAGTACCGCATCGTCACGCTCCGCCCCGGCCCGCTGCCGTGCCCGGCCGGCGGCACCGAGGCACCGCACCTGGACGTGTCCGTGTTCGCCAGAGGGCTGCTCGACCGGGTCGTGACCAGGATCTACTTCCCCGACGAGACCGAGGCCAACGCCGCCGACCCGGTGCTGGCCGCGATCGCCGAACCCGCCAGGCGCCAGACGCTGGTCGCCGGCGCCGTTCCCGGCGGGCCGCCGGGAACGTTCCGGTTCGACATCAGGCTGCGGGGCGAGCGCGAAACTGTCTTCTTCGATGTCTGACCCCGCCCTGGGCGCCGGCGGCCCCAGGGCCGGGCCGGGACCAGGGGCCGGGCCGGGACCAGGGGCCGGGCCGGGGGCGGGGGCGCTGGAACTGGCGGCGTCACTCGACGGGCCGACCGGCGCGCCGGTCCTGGTGCTCGGGAACTCCCTCGGCACCTCCCGCGCGGTCTGGGACCGGCAGGTCCCCGTGCTGTCGGCCAGGTTCCGGCTGCTGCGGTACGAACTACCGGGCCACGGCGGCTCGCCCGCCCCTGACCGGCCGTACACGGTCGCCGAACTCGGCACAGCGGTTCGCGCGCTGCTTGACCAGTACGGCATCGAGCGCGCGGCGTACTGCGGCATCTCGCTCGGCGGGATGGCCGGGATGTGGCTGGCGGCCGACTCGCCGGGCCGGATCGCCGCGCTCGGGCTGGTCTGCACCTCCGCCTACCTGCCGCCGGCCTCGGCCTGGCTGGCCAGGGCCGAGCAGGTCCGTGCGGCGGGCCTGGGCTCGATCTCGGCCGCGTCCGTAGCCCGGTGGTTCACCCCGGCCTTCGCCGCACGGGAGCCCGCGGTGCCCGCGGCCTTCGCCGCGGACCTCGAGCGCACCGACGTGGCTGGCTACGCGGGATGCTGCGCGGCCATCGCCGGGATGGACCTGCGCGAGCGGCTCGGCTCGATCACCGCCCCCGCCCTGGTCATCTCGGGGGCCGAGGACCCGGCGACGCCGCCCGGCCACGGCGCGCGGATCGCCGTCGGCCTGCGTCGCGCGCGGCTGATTGTCGTCCGCGGCGCCGCGCACATGGCGAACGTGTCGTCGCCGGAACAGGTGACCGCCGCGCTGCTCGGCCACCTGCAGGCAGATCCGGCCGGCTTGGCTCGATGAGATTTCGTCCCCGGGCGTTACCATGCAGATGGGATGAGAACTTCGGGGCGCAGAGCGAACACATCGGCCGATGCCGGGTCTGTACCGGCGGACGGCCAGCCGTTGCCCGCCCCGCCGGGGGACGGCCGGGCTCCGCTCGGCCCGCCGGGGAGCCGGCCGCCGGACGGCGAGGAAGGCCCCGCTGCCAGCGCGGGGCAGGCCAGGGACAGCGACTTCGTCCAGTCGCTGGACCGCGGCCTGGCCGTGATCAGGGCGTTCGGGCCCGACCGGGAGCGGCTCAGCCTGAGCGAGGTGGCGCGGGCCACCGGGCTGACCAGGGCCGCGGCGCGCCGCTTCCTGCTGACCCTGGTCAAGCTGGGGTACGTGCGCAGCGACGGCCGGGCGTTCTCGCTGCGGCCCAAGGTGCTCGAGCTCGGCTACGCCTACCTGTCCGGCCTCGCGCTGCCCGACGTGGCCGAGCCGCACCTGGAGGAGCTGTCGGCGAAGCTGCACGAGTCGTCGTCGATCTCGGTACTCGACGGCCATCACATCGTCTACGTGGCCAGGGTCGCCACCAAGCGGATCATGACGGTAGCGATCTCGGTAGGCACCAGGTTCCCCGCGTACGCGGCGTCGATGGGCCGGGTCCTGCTGGCCGGGCTGAGCGAGGAGGATCTCGACAAGTACCTCGGCGAGGCCACGTTCGAGGCGTTCACCGCGCACACGGTCACCGACCCCGACCGGCTCAGGGAGATCGTGCACGAGGTCGCCGAGCAGGGCTACTCGATCGTCGACCAGGAACTCGAGGAAGGGCTGCGGGCGCTCGCCGCGCCGATCCGCGACTCCTCGGGCGCCGTGACCGCGGCCATCAACGTGTCGGCGCACGCCAGCAGGCACAGCCCCGACGCGATGCTGACGCACTTGCTGCCCGCGCTGCTGCAGACCGCGGCGCAGATCGAGGCCGACCTGCAGGCCGTCGCCCCGGCCTGACCCGCGTCGAGGATCCCATCTGACCGGACATGCCCTGTATTTTGTCCCGGCGGAACGACCCGGTTAGTACGGTGTTCTTGGTGATGACACCGATACGTAACGGGCGTTGACAGTGATCGAGAACGCTGATTAAGTTCTACATTGCGCATAGTCGTACGCCAAGCGAACATCCTGCGAGTACCTGCGCTGAAGTGTCGGCCGTCGCCGGAGACGCCGCAGCCTTCAGTTTCGCCGGCGACCCGCGGGCGCTGACTTTCAGAGGAGACGGAATGGACCGTCAGGAAGCAGACCTCGGGACGCCGCAGGATCAGTCGATCTCGCGGCGTTCTCTGCTTAAGGGCATGGGCGCCGGCGCGTTCGCCGTCGGCGCGAGCGGGCTCCTCGCTGCGTGCAGCTCGGGCCTGAAGGGTGGCGGGTCCGCGACCTCGGGCGGAACCATCAACATCGGCTTCATCACGCCGCTGACCGGCCAGCTCGCTGGCTTCGCGTCCGGCGACAAGTACGTGCTGAGCCAGATCCTGAAGAGCTCGGCGTACACCAAGGGCATCAAGATCGGCAACAAGACCTACAAGGTCAAGGTCAGCGTGCGGAACAGCGAGTCGAGCCCGACCGTGGCCGGCCAGAAGGCCCAGCAGCTGATCACCCAGGACCACGTCGACATGATCCTTACCACGTCGACCCCGGAGACCACCACCCCGGTCGCCGTCGCCTGCGAGAAGCTGCACACGCCGTGCCTGTCGACGGTCGTGCCGTGGGAGTCCTGGTATGCAACCCTGGGCGGCGACCCGCGGTCGCCGACCACCACGTTCAAGTACTGCTCGGTGTTCTTCTTCGGCCTGAAGGAGTTCCAGGGCTGCTTCGCGCCGATGTGGAACCGCATCCAGACCGACAAGGTCGTGGCCTGCCAGTACCCGAGCGACGCGGACGGCGACGCGTTCCGGAATGGCTTCGAGCCGCTGATCAAGGCATCGGGCTACACGATCGTCGACGGCGGCGCCTACACCGATGGCGCCACCGACTTCACCACGATGATCTCGACGTTCAAGAACAAGCACGCCGAGGTGTTCAGCAACTGCCCGCTGCCGCCCGACTTCAACACGTTCTGGAAGCAGGCGTCGCAGCAGGGATTCAAGCCTAAGCTCGCGACGGTCGCCAAGGTGCTGCTGTTCCCGGCGGACACCGTCGCCATCGGCCCGCTGGTCAACAACATCGCGACGGACTCGTGGTGGGGCCCGTACATGCCGAACACCTCGTCGCTGACCGGCGAGACCGCGAAGGCGCTCGCCGACGGCTACCAGGCATCGACCGGCAACCAGTGGGTGCAGTCCATCGGCTCGACGTACTCGCTGTTCGAGGTCGCCAAGGAGGCCTTCGGCCAGGTCACCGACCCGCACGACACGGCCGAGGTCGCCAGTGCCCTGCACAACGTCAACTACACGGGCATGTGCGGCGCGCTCAACTTCGCGAACGGCCCCGCGCCCGGCGTGGCGATCATCAACCCGGTCGGCGTGCAGTGGAAGAAGTCCACGGGCCAGTTCCCGTTCGAGATGACGGTCGTGGACAACTCGCTGAACTCGGCGGTGCCGGTCCAGGCACCTCTCGAGCCAACGAATGCCTGATGCCGCGGGCACGGCCCTGCTGGAGCTTGCCGGAGTCTCCAAGAGCTTCGGCAGGGTCGTGGTCGCGGACAACCTGTCGCTCAGCGTCGGCGCGGGCGACCTGGCCGGGATCGTCGGGCCGAACGGCGCGGGCAAGAGCAGCCTGTTCGGCCTGATCGCGGGCGATCTCGCGCCGTCGTCCGGGGAGGTCTCGTTCGCCGGCGCGCCGGTCACCGGGCTCGATCCCGCCGCGCGCTGCCGGCTGGGCATCGGCCGGACGTTCCAGGTTCCCAAGCCCTTCGGCGCGATGACGGTCTTCGAGAACGTGCTCGTCGCCGTCCAGCAGGGCTCTGGCCTGCGGCGGCGGCCCAGCTACGCCGCCGCCTCGGCCATCTTGGACCTGACCGGGCTGTCCGGCGACGCGAACAGTCAGGCCGAGCGTCTCGGGCTGCTGTCCCGCAAGCGGCTCGAGGTGGCCAGGGCGCTGGCCACCGGCCCTCGGCTGCTGCTGCTCGACGAGGTCGCCGGCGGCCTGACCGACCCCGAGGTGGCGCAGCTGGTCACGATCGTCAGCGCGGTGCGCGCCGAGGGCGTGGCGATCATCTGGATCGAGCACGTCGTGCACGCCCTGACCGCGGCCGTGCACCGGTTGCTCTGCCTGTACGGCGGGGCATTCATCGGCGACGGCGAGCCAGAAGAGGTGCTCGCGCTGCCCGCCGTGCGCGAGGTGTTCCTCGGCACCGAGGTTTCCGCCTCGCTGCACCTGCCGGGCGCCGAGGCCGCCGGCCAGGAGGAGCAGAAGTTCCAGTGAGCGAGCGGGAGACACGGTGACGGGGAGCATGGCCGCCGGCTCCGCGTTCCCGCTGCTCGAGGTACGCGACCTGAGCGTGCACCACGGCCAGCTCCAGGCTCTGCACGGGGTGAGCCTGGCCGTACCCGCCGGGTCCGTGCACGCCATGATCGGGGCCAACGGCGCGGGGAAGTCCACGCTGCTGCGCACCATCGCCGGGCTGCACCGGCCGACGTCGGGGTCGGTCCTGCTCGACGGGACCGATATCACCGCCCTGCGGCCCGAGCGGCGGGTCGCCGCGGGCATCGTCATGGTGCCGGAGGGCCGGCGGCTCTTCCCCTCGCTCACCGTCGAGGAGAACCTTCAGGTCGGCCAGACCAGCGCGCGGCAGGGACCGTGGGCGATCGACGCGGTCTACGAGCTGTTCGAGTGGATGCGGGATCGTCGCGCCCAGCACGCCGCCTAGCTGTCCGGCGGCGAGCAGCAGGCGGTCGCGCTCGGGCGGGCGCTGGTGGCGAACCCGAGTGTGCTGCTGCTCGACGAGCTGTCGCTCGGCCTTGCCCCGGTCGTGGTGCGGCGGATCTACGGGCTGCTCCCCCGGCTGCTCGAGTCGGGCGTCACCGTGCTGGTCGTCGAGCAGGACGTGAGCCAGGCGCTCGCCGTCGCGTCCCGGTTGCACTGCCTGCTCGAGGGCAGGATCACGCTGGCCGGCCAGCCGGCCGAGCTGACCCCCGCCCAGATCGAGGCCGCCTACTTCGGCGTGGCCGCCAGGGGAAGGAACGGCGGCAACGGCTCGCCGGCGATCGCCGCGGGGCACGACGGCCCGCGCGATTCCGGATCGTCGGCCTGGCGCACGGAGACCTGGCCGTCGTCGCGGCGTACGTCGCGCTCGGCGTGATCGCCATCACGCACGTCCCGGCCGTCTGGGCCTTCCTCATCGTCGTGCCGATCTTCGCGGTGCTCGGCTACGTGCTCCAGCGCACGCTCCTGCAGTCCGCGCTGAACCGGAGCGTGCTCACCACGCTGCTCGTGACCTTCGGGCTCTCGGTCGTGATCGAGAACGGCCTGCAGCAGTTCCTGTCCGCGAACAGCCACTCCATCGGCATCGGCTCGCTGGCCTCCGACTCATTCAGCATCGGCTCCCAGGTCAGGATCGCCTACCTGAACATGGCCATCCTGGTCGTGGCCGTCATCGTGCTGCTCGGGCTGCAGTACTTTCTCTCCTCGTCCAAGCACGGGCGGCTGATCAGGGCGGTAGCCGACGACCGCGAGGCCGCCCAGCTCTCCGGGGTCAGCTACCGGCACGTGTTCGGGATCGCGGCGGCGATCGCGTTCGGAACGGTCGCGCTGGCCGGGATCGCGTTCGGCATGTACTCGCAGTTCGACCCGGCGACCGGCACCGATCAGCTGCTGCTGTACGCGTTCGAGGCGGTGGTGATCGGCGGGCTCGGGTCGCTGTGGGGAACGCTCGGCGGCGGCATCCTGCTCGGCATAGCGCAGGAGATCGGCGCGAACATCACGGCAGCGGACCAGGTGCTCGCCGGGCAGGTGCTGTTCTTGCTGATCCTGGTCATCAGGCCGCAGGGACTCACCGGCCGGAGTGAGGCGACATGACCTCCCTCGAGAAGCAGGCGTCGCCGCCCGGGCAGCCGACCGCGCCGGAGCGACAGGTCAGGGTCACCCGGTCGAGGCGTTCGACGCTGTGGGCGGGCATCGCCGCGATCGTCGCGGTGGCCGTGCTCGGCTACCTTCCCTACCTCGTCTACTCAGGGACCACCAACCTGCTCGTCCAGTTCTTCATGCTGCTGGTCATGGCGACGATGTGGAACCTGCTGGCCGGCTACGCCGGCCTCGTCTCGGTCGGCCAGCAGGCCTTCATCGGCCTCGGCGCCTACTTCGTCCTGATCCTCGCCGACCACGGAACCAACCCGTTCCTGGCGATCCCGGTCGCGACGCTGGTCTGCGGCATCGTCGGCCTGCCGGTCTGGTGGCTGGTGTCCAGGCTGCGCAGCGGATACTTCGCGATCACGATGTGGGTCATCGCCTCGGTCTGCGAGCTGATCATCATCCAGATCAGCGCCGTCGGCGGCGGCACCGGCACCTTCCTGCCCGGCCTGAACCTGAGCCCGACGCTGACCACCGCCTACACCTACTGGGCGTCGCTGGCCGTCGCCGTAATCGTGCTCGCGGTCGTCTACGTCCTGCTCCGCAGCCCGATCGGGCTGGTGCTGACGGCGATCCGCGACGACGAGGCGGGCGCCAGGAGCATCGGCGCGCGGGGCGCCCTCTACATCATCAGCCAACAATTCGTCGTGCCGACCGCGGCCTTCAGCGTCCAGTGGTCCGCCGAAATGATCTTCATCACGATCATCGGCGGGATCGGCACGATCGAGGGCCCGATCCTGGGGACGATCGTGTTCATGGTGCTGCAGCAGTCGCTCTCGGACTACGGGACCTGGTACTTCATCGTTCTCGGCACCGTCGCGATGGTGGTCGCGATCTGGGCGCCGCGCGGCCTGTGGGGGCTGATCTCCGACAAGCTCGGGCTCAGGCTGTTTCCCGTCGGCTACTACCTCTGGCCCGCCAGCGCGGCCGGCACAGCGGGCGGACGCGAAGTTCGGAGAAGGCGGGTTAGCGGGTAAGGCCGGCGCCGGCGGGCAGCGCCGGGTAGCCGGTGTAGTTCTCGGCCAGCGACGTGGCGGCCGCACGGGATGAGACGACGTAGCGGAGCTGGGAGAGCTGCAGCTCTGCCGCCATGTCGTCGGCGCCAGGCGACCGGTGCAGCATGGTCGTCATCCACCAGGAGAAGTGGGTCGCCCGCCAGACCCGGTTCAGGCAGGTGGCCGAGTAGGCGTCGGCGAGTCCGGCGTCACCGCGCAGCAGGGCGTCCAGCGCCGGTGCCAGCACCGCCACGTCGGCGATCGCCAGGTTCAGGCCCTTGGCGCCGGTCGGCGGCACGATATGCGCCGCGTCACCGGCCAGGAACAGGCGGCCGTACCGCATCGGCGCGCTGACGAAGCTGCGCATCGGGGTGATGCCCTTGTCGAGCACCGGCCCCTGCTTGAGCGCCCAGCCCGAGCCGGGCAGCTCGAACCGGCGCTGCAGCTCGTCCCAGATCCGGTCGTCCGGCCAGTCGTCGATCGGCTCGTCCGGATCGACCTGCAGGTACAGGCGGCTGATCGTCGGGCTGCGCAGGCTGTGCAGGGCGAAGCCGTTGCGGTGGTGGGCGTAGATCAGCTCGTCGGTCGACGGCGGCACGTCGGCCAGGATGCCGAGCCAGGCGTGCGGATACCCGCGCTGCCGTATGGTCAGCAGGTCCGCGGGTATGGCGGGCCTGCTGATCCCGTGGAAGCCGTCGCAGCCCGCGATCGCGTCGCAGGCGATCTCGTGCCTGGCGCCCTCCGCGTCGGTGAAGCGCAGCACCGGCCGGTCGGAGGTCAGGTGATCCACCGCGGTGTCGGACGCGCCGAAGTGGACGGCACCGCCTGCCGCGAGCCGTTGCGCTACAAGGTCCTTGACCACCTCGGTCTGGGCATAGACGGTCACGGTCCGGCCGCCGGTCAGCGCGCGGAAGTCGATGTGGTGCCGCTCGCCGGCGAACTGCAGGTAGATGCCGCCGTGCTCGAGTCCCTGGCGGTCGAGGCGGCTGGCCAGGCCCGCCTCGCGCAGCAGCCGGACGCTGCCGTCCTCGAGGACGCCGGCGCGCTGCCTGGCCTCGCAGTAGGCGCGGCTGCGGATCTCCACGACCACGGAGTCGATCCCGCGGAGCGCGAGCAGATGCGACAGCAGCAGCCCGGCCGGGCCGGCCCCGATGATGCCTACCTGCGTGCGCATGTCCTCATGCTGTCCTAGCGTCCGTGCGCGGGCCGGGACCACGTGGCGTGCTCGCGCCTCAGGTGCGGACGACCATTTGTGCGCTTCACGCACACCAGTTCCGTAATCGAACATTAGAGAACTTAAGGGCCCGACTGGTCGGTGTCAACGCCCGGCCTGCGCGCCTTGAGACCCGCCGTTCGGCGCCCTTAGACCGCCGTTCCGGCGACTTACCCGGGGTTGGAGTCATGATCGCGTGGCTTTTGCGGTGGTTTGCGTGGCGCCAATCGGGGGGAAGTCGGTTTTCCCGGCCCGATCACGGGAGCGGCGCGCCGGCCAGGGCCGCGATCACGCCGAGGCAGGCCGCGCCGGCGATCGCGGCGACCACGTTCTTGCGCAGGGCGAGCAGCCAGATCGCCGCCAGCCCCAGCACCCCGACCTGCCAGAGCCGGGAGAGCTCGAGACCGAGCGGGATCGTGGAGCCGGCGATCGCGCCGATGGCGGCCGGGCCCGCGCCGGTGAGGAAGGCCTGGACGCGGGCGTCGCGCCGGAGGGCGGCGAAGTGCGGCGCGCCGCCGAGCACGAAGGCGAAGGACGGGGCAAACGCGACCAGCGACGCCAAGAGCCCGCCGCCGACGCCCGCGGCCGCGAACCCGACGACAGCGACGGTCTGCACGACCGGGCCGGGGGTCACCTGGCCGAGGGCGACGGCGCTCAGGAACTGCGCGCCGCTCATCCAGTGATAGGTGTGCACGGCGTCGTGCTGCATCAGCGGGATGATCACGAATCCGCCGCCGTAGGAGAGCGCGCCGACCTTGAGCGCGACCCAGACCACGGCGAGCAGTCCGCCCGCCGCCGGCGCCGCGAGGGCCAGGGGAAGCATCGCGGCCAGCCCCCGGCCGGCGCCGTCCCGGCCGGACGCGCCGTCCGGGCCGGCGTCGCGCCCCGGGCCGGCCGAGCCCGGAGCTGCCGGTCGCCGGCGGGGCCAACGCACCGTGAACTCGATGAACCCGCAGCCGGCCAGCACCAGCACGAGGAAAGTTCCGGCCAGGCCGACGGCTAGCCCGCCGGCCACCAGATAGCCGACCCACCGCCAGCGCGCCGCGCCCAAGCGCGGCCAGCCAAGACTACGCCTGGGTCGACGAGAACTCGAGCCGGAACCGGGGTCCGAGCCGGATCCGGGGTCCGAGCCGGAACCGGGGTCCGAGCCGGAACCGGGGTCCGAGCCGGAACCGGGGTCCGAGCCGGAGGCGGGGTCCGAGCCGGAGGCGGGGTCCGAGCCGGAGGCGGAACCTGAGCTCGACCTGGCGCGGCGCCAGCTCGCCGGCATCAGGCCGGTCGCCGCGGCGGTGGCGACGGCGGGCACTGCCGCACCGGCGCCGCCGGCCGCGCCGGCCACCCAGGACGGCGGGTGAGCGGCGAGGAAGAGCACGGCCAGCGCGAGGATTGCCGCGAGCCCCGGCAGGATAAAGCAGGCGCCCCCGACGATCGCCCCGACAGGCCCGGCCAGCCGCCAGGCGCAGAAAATTGCCAGCTGGGTCGAGGCGGGCCCGGGCAGCAGGTTCGTGGTGGCGACGCCATCCTCGAACTCCTCGGCGGACAACCAGCGGCGCTGCTCCACGCAGAGCCTGCGCAGCAGCGTGATATGCGCGGGCGGCCCACCGAATCCGATGCAGCCGATCCGCAACCACTCGCGGGCGACGGTGCCGAGCCCGACCGACAGATCTCCGGTCACGGCCCTGAGCGATCGGCGCCAGCGAAGACCCACACCGGCAAGGTAGCAACACCGGCTGCCGCGAAGCGGCGCGGGACGTCCGGCGGCCAACCGCGATATTCCGGGTCAGAGCAGGCGGCAGTACGGCGGGGATCCCGCACTTCTGCCTGCGCCACATCATCACAGCGGCCCGGCGTCACGGATACGTCAGCAAAGGTTGACACGGGCGTTCGCGTCAACTTATAGGTCAGGACCTGAATATGTCAGGACCGGACGACCGCGCCGTCCCGGTCGACGTCCAGGACGCTCACCGTCCAGTTCTGCCGGGACTCGGCGGCGAAGGCAGCCACGACATCGGGCCCCGCGGTCACCCCGGGCATGATCAAGGCAAGCGTCAGCGCGGCGACCAGCAGAGCGGACCGGGCGGCGTTCTTCGCGGCGTCGGCGTGCGGGACGGCCGCCGGGAGCACCTGCCGCGCCGCCTCGGTCGCCAGCGGCACGGCAGGAACGCACAACACCGGCGTCAGCCCGGGCAGCGGATCAAGCCGCACGCACCGTACCGACCCGCCCGAACTCCAGGCGATCGTCAGGCCGCCGGCCAGGCACGCGGCCACGTTGTCGGCATGCCCCTCCAGGTCCGCGGCCAGCCGCAGGACGGCGTCGTCGGGCAGCCGCTCGTTCCCGCCGGTGCACAGCGCCCTGGCGGCCAGCGTTCCCGCCACGATCGCGGCCGCCGATGAGCCGAGACCGAACCCGTGCGGAATCGTGTTCACGCAGCGCAGCCCGATCCCCGGAGGCTGCCCGCCGAGCGCGTCGAACGCGGCCCGCATGGCCCGCACCACCAGGTGCTGCTCGCCGTCCCCGGCGGTCCGCTCACCGACCCCGGCGACCTCGATCCGCAGGCCGTCGCCGGTCAGCTGAGCGTGCACCTCGTCGTGCAGGCCGAGCGCCAGGCCGAGCGCGTCGAAGCCCGGACCGAGATTCGCGCTGGTCGCCGGCGCCCGCACCGTCACGGGCTGGTCCCGCCACGGGCCTGCGCTGACCGGCGCGCGCTCGCCCGAGCCTGCGCCCGCCCTAGCATCCGCGCCCGGGCCCGGGCCCGGGTCCGGGTCCGTTCCAGCGCTCACGCCAGCCCGAGCGCGGCGGCAGCCGCCTCGGTGTCCAACCCGACGATGCCCGGCTCCGGCAGCCCAGCCATCGCGGTGTCCGGATCCTTCAGGCCGGTGCCGGTGATCGTGCAGACCACCACGGAGCCAGGCTCCACGTCGCCGTCCTTGCATGCCTGCAGCAGCCCGGCCACCCCGGCCGCCGAGGCCGGCTCGCCGAACACGCCCTCCCGCGCCGCCAGCAGCCGGTACGCGTCCAGTATCTGCTCGTCGGTCACGGCGCCGAACATCCCGCCCGACTCATCACGCGCCACCTCGGCCAGCCGCCACGACGCCGGGTTGCCGATCCTGATCGCCGACGCCACGGTGACCGGGTCCGGCACGGGCTGCCCGCTGACCAGCGGGGCGGCCCCGGCGGCCTGGAAGCCGAGCATCCGCGGCGCCCCGGACGACCTGCCCGCGGCCAGGTACTCCCGGTAGCCCATCCAGTAGGCGCTGACATTGCCCGCGTTGCCGACCGGCAGGCAGTGCACGTCGGGAGCGTCGCCGAGCGCCTCCACCACCTCGAACGCGGCCGTTTTCTGACCCTCAAGCCGGTCCGGGTTGACCGAATTGACCACGGCCACGTCGTTGCCCGCGGCCAGCTTGCGCACGAGTTCCAGGCAGTCGTCGAAGTTGCCGTCCACCTGGAGCAGCCGCGCGCCGTAGACCAGCGCCTGCGCCAGCTTGCCGAGCGCGATCTTCCCGCGCGGGACGAGGACCACGCAGTCCAGCCCGGCGCGGGAGGCGTAAGCGGCGGCGCTTGCGCTGGTGTTCCCGGTCGACGCGCAGATCACCGTGCTGGCACCGCGGGCGGCGGCCAGCGAGACGGCCACGGTCATGCCGCGGTCCTTGAACGACCCGGTCGGGTTCATCCCCTCGATCTTCAGGTGCACCTGGCAGCCGGTCAGCTCGGACAGCACGGGCGCCGGGAGCAGCGGCGTGCCGCCCTCGCCCAGCGTGACGACCGTGTCGGCCGGGACGTCGGGCAGGCTGGCGCGATACTCGCCGATAACCCCCCGCCACATAACTCCCGCCACATGACCCCCCGCCACCGACCCCGGCTCACTCGCCCTCCTCGCCCTCGACCCGCAGCACGCTGTCGACGGCCCGCACGGCCTCCATCGCGGCCAGGTCGGCGATGGTCGCCGCGAGAGCGGACTCCCTCGCCGTGTGCGTGACGATGATCAGCGTGGCGTCCTCGCCGCGGCCCTCCTGGTGGACGGCCTTGATCGAGACGCCACGCCTGGCGAAGCTCTCCGCCACCGGGGCCAGCACGCCGGGCCGGTCCGCCACGTCCAGGCAGACGTAGTACCTGGTGAGCGCGTCGGCCATCGGGACGACCGGCAGCTCGGCGTAGGTTGCGGGCTCGGGACCGCACATCCCGGCGCGCATGTTCCTCGCGACCGCGACGATGTCGCCGAGCACCGCGCTCGCCGTGGGCTGGCCCCCCGCGCCCGCGCCGTAGAACATCAGCCGGCCCGCCGCCTCGGCCTCCACGAACACCGCGTTATACGCCTCGTGCACGGCGGCCAGCGGGTGGACCCTCGGCAGCATCGCCGGATGGACACGGACAGAAACGCCGCCGTTGCTCCGCTCGCAGATCGCCAGCAGCTTGATCACGAAGCCAAGCGACCTGGCACTGGCGATGTCGGCCGCCGTGATCTGCGCGATGCCCTCGGTGAACACATCGGCCGCGGTCACCGCGGTGTGGAAGGCAAGCCCGGCCAGGATCGCCGCCTTCGCGGCCGCGTCGTGCCCCTGCACGTCGGCCGTGGGGTCGGCCTCGGCGTAGCCGAGCCGCTGGGCCTCGGTCAGCGCGGGCCCGAAGTCGGAGCCCACCGAGTCCATCCGGTCGAGGATGAAGTTCGTGGTGCCGTTCACGATGCCGAGCACCCGGCGGACGGTGTCGCCGGCCAGCGACTCGCGCAGCGCCCGCAGCAGCGGGATCGCGCCTGCCACCGCCGCCTCGTAGTACAGGTCGGCGCCGTTCGCGCCGGCCGCCTTGTGCAGCGCCGCGCCGTCGCTGGCCAGCAGCGCCTTGTTCGCGGTCACGACCGAGCGGCCGGAGTCGAGCGCGGCGAGCACCAGCGACCTGGCCGGCTCGATCCCGCCGATCAGCTCGACGACGATGTCGACGTCGGGGCGCGTGACCAGGGCGACCGCGTCGCCGGTGAGCAGCGACTCGTCGACGCCGGAGATCCTGGCGAGCTCGGGCCTGCGGACCGCGATCCCGGCGATCTCCAGCGGTCCGCCGGCCCTGGCCGCCAGGTCGCCTGCCTGCTCGGCCAGCAGCCTGGCCACCTGCGAGCCGACGACACCGCAGCCGAGCAGCGCGATCCGCAACCTCGCGCCGGCCTCCCTCGCCCGCACGGCAGCCTCTCTCCCCACGGCAGATGGTCGACGAGTCCTGCCGTACCCGGTCAGCAGCCTATCCAGACGGCGCGGCACCCGCGCTGACAGTCCGCAGCAGCGTGCCCGAGCAGCGCATACGCCGCGTTTGCTCACCGCGAACACGGACCGGAAACAAACCGGCCAGGCTCCCGGTTTCCCTCTTCGTACTTCGCAAGACCTGTAATCAAGTAATTCTCTGGCGGAGGATTCGCCGGAAGACCGGAAGAAGAGTCGGATGAGCGAGACCAAGACCCTCACGCTGCCCGTGCTGCCGCTCGACGACGACGTCGTGCTGCCCACCATGGTCGTGCCGCTAGACGCGTCCGAGCCGGAGGTGCGCGCGTCGATCGCCGCGGCCGGCGCCGCCGCGTCGGGCGACGACCGGCCGCAGCTGCTGCTCGTGCCGCGGATCGGCGGGAAGTACGCCCCGATCGGCACGCTCGCCGTGGTCGAGCAGGAGGGCAGGCTGCCGGACGGCAAGCCGGGGGCCGTGCTGCGCGGCCTGGCCCGGGTGACGATCGGCGCGGGCACGGTCGGCCCGGGCGCCGCACTCTGGGTGCACGGCACGATCGCCGATGAGCCCCCCGCCGGACCGCGAGCCGCCGAGCTGGCACGGGAGTACCGCGGGCTGGCGGCCGCCGTCTTGCAGAAGCGCGGCGCGTGGCAGGTGGTTGACGCCCTTTCGCGCATAACGGACCCGTCGGCGCTGGCCGACAGCGCGGGCTACGCGAGCTACCTGTCGGTCGAGCAGCGTGCCGAGCTGCTGGAGACGCTCGACCCCGCGCTGCGGCTGGAGCGGCTTGTGACCTGGGCACGGGATCATCTCGCCGAGCTCGACGTGGCCGAGACGATCGGCAACGACGTCCGCGAGGGCATGGAGCGCCAGCAGCGCGAGTTCCTGCTGCGCCAGCAGCTCGCCGCGATCCGCAAGGAACTGGCCGCCCTCGACGGCACGCCCGCGTCCGAGCAGGACGACTACCGGGCCAGGATCGAGTCGGCGGACCTGCCGGAGAAGGTGCGCGAGGCCGCGCTGCGCGAGGCGGCCAAGCTGGAGCGCGGTTCTGACAACTCGCCAGAGGCGGGCTGGATCAGGACCTGGCTGGACACGATCCTCGACGTTCCCTGGAGCACGCACACCGACGACGCCTACGACATCGGTGGCGCCCGGGCGGTGCTCGATGCCGACCACGCAGGACTCGACGAGGTGAAGGAACGCATCATCGAGTACCTCGCCGTCCGCAAGCGCCTCGCCGCCCGCGGCATGACGGTGGCCGGCGGGCGCCGCAGCGGCGCCGTGCTCGCCCTCGCCGGCCCGCCGGGAGTCGGCAAGACCTCGCTGGGCGAGTCGGTCGCCCGCGCGATGGGCCGCAAGTTCGCCCGGGTCTCGCTCGGCGGCGTCAGGGACGAGGCCGAGATCCGCGGTCACCGGCGCACCTACGTCGGCGCGCTGCCCGGCCGGATCGTCCGCGCGATCCGCGAGGCGGGGTCGATGAACCCGGTGATCCTGCTGGACGAGGTGGACAAGGTCGGCGCTGACTACCGCGGCGACCCGACGGCGGCCCTGCTCGAGGTCCTCGACCCGGCGCAGAACCACACGTTCCGCGACCACTACCTGGAGGTCGAGCTCGACCTGTCCGATGTCCTGTTCATCGCGACCGCCAACGTCGCCGACGCGATCCCCGAGCCCCTGCTTGACCGGATGGAGCTGATCCGCCTGGACGGCTACACCGAGGACGAGAAGGTCACGATCGCCCGCGACCACCTGCTCCCCCGCCAGCTCACCCGGGCCGGTCTGGACCCGACCGAAGTGACCATCACGGACGACGCCTTCCGCCGGCTGGCCACCGAGTACACCCGCGAAGCCGGCGTCCGCGCGCTGGAGCGCTCCATCGCCCGAGTCCTGCGCAAGATCGCCGCAAAGCTGGCGGCAAACCCCGCGGACGGCACAGGCGCGACGCTAGGCGTTGCGCAGCCAGCCGGCGCCGCGGCTGAGCCGCCCGCTGGCCCCGAGCCAGGTCTGCCGGTGGTGATCGCGGCGCAAGACCTGACCGCCTACCTGGGCCACCCGCGGTTCACGCCGGAGTCGGCCGAGCGCACCGCGGTTCCGGGCGTCGCGGCAGGCCTGGCGGTCACCGGAACCGGCGGCGACCTGCTGTTCATCGAGGCGTCGCTGGCCGACGCGGCGAGCGGCGGCACGGGCGTCACGCTCACCGGCCAGCTCGGCGACGTGATGAAGGAGTCCGCTCAGATCGCGCTGTCCTACCTGCGCTCGAACGGGCCGAAGCTGGGCCTGCCGGTCGCCGAGCTGGCCGAGCGCGGCGTGCACCTGCACGTCCCGGCGGGCGCGGTGCCCAAGGACGGGCCGAGCGCTGGCATCACGATGACGACGGCGCTGGCCTCGCTGCTGTCCAGCCGGCTGGTTCGCGCCGACGTGGCGATGACCGGGGAAGTCTCGCTGACCGGGCGGGTGCTGCCGATCGGCGGTCTCAAGCAGAAACTGCTCGCGGCGCACCGGGCCGGGATCACGACCGTGCTGATCCCCGCGCGCAACGAGCCTGACCTGGACGACGTACCGGAGAAGGTGCGCTCCGCGCTGAACATCCTTCTGGTCAATGATGTCCGCGAAGTGCTCGACGTGGCGCTCGAGCCGGCCGCCGCCGCAGCGGCGGCCGGCCCAGACCAGGACCGGCCCACGGCGATCGCCGCCTGAGGCCCCCGAGCCTTCGCCGGCGGGACGGCCGAGGACCGGCTGACCGGGCGCCTAGCGCCCGGTCAGCCGGTCGTGGACAGCCCTTTCCGCAGATCGTCGCCGTTCATCACCGGTGCCAGCTCGACATCGGCGTTCAGTTCCATGAAGAACGGCTCCGCGAACGGCGGTATGCCGGACTCTTCGGGAAGCTCGAACACCATGTACGCGGTCCGGCGCCCGTCGAAGGTCGTGAAGTACATCCCCTCCGGCTTCCAGCGCTCGGCGGCCCGCAGCATGACGGCACCCAGGGTGCCGTCCTTGATCGCCTTGTTTCCCGACTCGACCGGAATGCTGATCCTGGCCATGACTCGCATAAGTCCCCCCGTTCACTCAATCTAGCCCCACCAGCATCATAGGTCACACGCCACAGCGGACACCGGCCGCGGCCACGGTGCTCCGCCTACATCCCATGGAACTCCCGGACTGCGCGGCACAGTGGGCGGGCCGAAGGCCCATGAGATCTTCGCGGTAGCGCGAAGGATTTGCGGTTCTACCTAGTTCACCTGGCGCTCGAAGCCCTCCCAGTAGGTCGCGCGCAGCTTGAACTTCTGCAGCTTGCCGGTCGCCGTCCTGGCCAGCGTGTCCCGGAGCTCGACCGACGTCGGGCACTTGTAGTGGGCCAGCTTGGACCGGCAGAACTCGATCAGCTCGGCGCCGGTGACCTCGTGACCGCTGCGCACCACGACCAGCGCCTTCACCGTCTCTCCCCACTTCGGGTCGGGAACCCCGATCACCGCCGCCTCGGCGACGGCCGGATGCTGGTACAGGCAGTCCTCGACCTCCACCGAGCTGACGTTCTCGCCGCCGGAAATGATCACGTCCTTCTTGCGGTCCGAGATCACCAGGTACTCGTCGGCGTCGATGTGACCCTCATCGCCGGTGTGGAACCAGCCGTCCACCAGCACCTTGTCCGACTCGTCCGGCTGCTGCCAGTAGCCGGCGAATACGTGGTTCGACCTCGCCAGCACCTCACCGGAGCCGTCGGTCGCGATCTGCACCCCGACCGCGGGCGCCCCGGCCCTGCACTGCAGCCTGGCCCGCTCGGGCGCGGGCAGGTCGTCCCACTCGGCCGGCCGCCGGTTCATCGTGAGCAGCGGGGCGGTCTCGGTCAGGCCGTAGATCTGGATGAACTCCCACCCGAGCTCCGCCTCCACCCGCTCGATCGTCTTCGACGGCGGCGGCGCGCCGGCCACCACCATGCGGACCCGGTCCCGGCCGGGAACCGGCTCCCCGGCGGCGAGCCTGGCGCCGGCCGCGTCCAGGATCGCCGCGACCACGGCCGGGGCGCCGCACATCAGCGTCACGCCGTGCCGGTCGATCCTGCGCAGCAGTTCCTCGCCGTCGACCTTGCGCACCACCACCTGCGGAACGCCCATCGCGGTCACCGCGTAAGGCATCCCCCAGCCGTTGCAGTGGAACATCGGCAGCGTGTGCAGGTACACATCCCGGTCGCTGACCGTGGTCTGCCAGCCGAATACCGCAGCGTTCAGCCAGCAGTTTCGGTGGGTCAGCTGCACGCCCTTGGGCCGGGCGGTCGTGCCGCTCGTGTAGTTGATGCTCGCGGTCGCGTCCTCGTCCGGCTCCCAGAACGCGGGCTCGGCGTCGTCGGGCGCCTCCGCGAACAGGTGCTCGTCGTCCACGCCATCGAGCACGATCCGGTGCCTGGCCTTGACGTCACGCAGCGCCTCGTCGGACTCGGGGTCGACCAGCAGCACCGTCGAGCCCGAGTGCTCGACGACGTAGCCCACCTCGTCGGCGTTCAGCCGGTAGTTGACCGGCACGAGCACCCGGCCGAAGCCGCTGATCCCGTAGAACAGGATCCCGAACCGCGCGGCGTTGGGGCTGACGACGGCGACCCGCTCGCCGTGGCCCACGCCCATCTGGTCCAGCGCGATCGCAACCCCGCGGGCCCGGCGCTCCAGCGAGCGGTAGGTGATCGTGCCCAGGGTTCCCGCCGTGCCCGGCTCGTCGATCAGGGCCGGCCGGTCGGGATAGACCAGGGCACCCCGGCGGAGAAAGTCGGAAATGGTCAGCGGCACCTTCATGGTCAGCTCCAATGGTCAGATGATGCCCTGATACTGCGTCAGAGCGCGCGTCCCAGGCAACCTGGCAGGCGGATCGGCCCGGCATGCCGACCGCAGCGTCCCGTCGGTTCGTTGCGCCGACACCGGGTGGCGAGTTACTGCCGGAACTCGACGCCGCACTGCGCGGACGCCAAGGCCGTGCTGACCGAGATGCAGCACTACGGCCTGATCCTCGCCGACAACGGGTCGAACTGGTACTTCGGCGGAGCCGCGTTCCCGCGCTGGCCGGACGGGACGTTCAGCCAGGTCATCACCCGCGTGATGCGGTCAAGAACCGGGCGGGTCGGCGTCCTCGTCGCCTGGGCCTGGCTCGGCCTGCACTTCTTCGCGAAGTGATCGTGAATCGGCTCTGATCTGCCGTCACGCCACTATCGCAAATGGGTCATTCCGGGCATGTTTCACGGTTCCCGGCCCGCTCGATTCGACCTATCACGACTTGACGTCAATCTGCTGCCCGACTTGTGAGCTTTGCGGAGCCACAACGCGTGATAAGACCTCTTTTCGCGGCGGGAGAGCCGCGGGTGTGGCGCGGGCGCCGCCGCGGGACGGTCGCACGCGGCCTGCGGGCGCCGCAGCGGGGACGGCCGCACGTGTGACGCTGGGGGACACTCCACGCGTTGTGCGGGCGCCGCGGCCAACCGGGTAGCCGGGTAGCCAGGTAGCCGCGCATCTCGCTGGCGACGCCACGCTGGTCGTAGCTACCAGCCTGCGACGCGATGCGCCTGGTCAGCTCGGTGGCGGCTTCATGTCTTCGCCGGGCGCCTCGCGGACTATGTCAGCAGGCGCCTCGCGGACCACGTCGGCGGGGTCCTTGTCGTCCCTGAGCCCGCGGTAGGACGCCGCGCGCAGCCGGCCGGCGCTGGTCCACAGGGCGAACTCGGCCTCGACGACCAGCTCGGGCTCGGCCCACACCGCGCCGCGGGCGTGCTCCGGCGGGATCGCCGAGCCGAACGGCGAGGCGGCGCGGCGCAGCGGCGCCAGCCGCTGGGTCAGCATCTCCAGCGCTTGCTGACTGAAGCCGGTGCCCACGTGACCCGCGTAGGTCAGTCCAGACGGGCCGTGCACGCCGACGATCAGGGAGCCGATCAGCTCGGACCGGTTCCCCTCGCCCGGCTTCCAGCCGCCGACCACGAACTCCTGCCGGTACACGTTCTTGATCTTCCGCCAGGCGGGAGAGCGCTTCCCCGCCTCATAACGGGACGCGAGCCGTTTCGCCATAATGCCTTCGAGGCCGTGCCGCCTGGAGACCGCCTGCACGTCGGCGCCCGGCACGCCGACGAAGGCCGGCGGGGTCTGCCAGTGCGATCCTTCGATGGCCAGCTCGTCCAGCCTGGCCCTGCGCTGCCGGTAGCGCAGGTCGGCGAGCGGCTGACCGTCGGCGAACAGCAGGTCGAAGGCCAGGTAGCTGACCGGGATCTCGGCGGCGAGCCGCCTGACCTGCCCGGCCGAGGTGATGTTCATCCGCTGCTGGAGCGCCTCGAAGCTCGGCCAGCTGTCACCACCGAAGGCCACGATCTCGCCGTCGAGCACGACTTCGTGCGGGCTCACCGCGGCGGCCAGGCCCGCCAGCTCGGGGTAGCCGCTCGTGATGTCACGCCCGGTGCGTGACGTCAGCGTCAGCGCGCCGGCGCTGATCGTCGCGATCGCGCGCAGCCCGTCCCACTTCATCTCGTACGCCCAGGCGGCGTCGTCGGCCGGCAGCTCGCCGGCCGCGGCGAGCATCGGCCGGAACTGAGCAGGCAGGCTGCGCCGGTCGCGGTCGATCACCTCGCCACGTTACCCCCGCCGGCCTCGGTAGGCTGCCGCCGTGACAGCGGAGCGGGCTGGCTTGATGCGCGAGCGGGCCGGACCGCAGCGGGTTACCAGCGTGGAGCTCTTTTCGACCTCGTCTTCGTCTTCGCGGTCACCCAGCTGTCGCACTTCCTGCTGCCCGGGACGGGAGCCGGGACGGGCGGACCGGCGCGCACCGCATTCCTGGCCGCGCCGCCACCAGCAGCTGACGGTCGAGCCTGGCCAGAGGGCGCGATCGACCCCGGCGTCGTCCAGATACCAA
>WNGH01001598.1_pt1 | contig 21180 bp, 19 predicted proteins | sample 5400631 | NCBI WGS metagenome assembly WNGH01 (sample SAMN13153373, study PRJNA577476) | soil metagenome | isolation source: 115 cm soil or saprolite under Garry oak tree replicate 1 | place: USA:California | collected 2016-06-15
ATAAGAGCCTGCCCTCCACCCGGAGTGGCCCTTCCCTGTCTTGTCCGCACACAGCAGCCCCAGACCACCATTCCCTGAACCTTCAGAAATTGAAGGACTAAACATCATCCGAGCCATTGACAGACATAGGAGCATCGTTATGCGCATTTCGGGAGGGGAGCAGGTGCCCGGTCGGCTCACGCTTGGTACGCGCCGTCTTTGGCTGGAACGGGGGGATGTGCCAGGCCGGCCAGCGACCGCATGACCGGGGTCAGCTTGCCGCTGCAGACCAGGCGGATCGTCGCATGTGCATGGCCGGCGCGCTGCCAGGGCTGGCGACAGGGGTGGCCGGATTGCCCGGGACTGCGTTCGGGCTGGGCTAGTCGAGGAGCTTGAGGAAGTCGGCCGTGGTCAGGCCTGCCTGGCGCAAGATCGAGGCCAGGGTCCCGCGCTTGATCGTGCCGTGCTCGGGAACCACGGCCACCCGCCCGTCGGCGTCGCGGTAGACGGCGTGGCTTCCCTTGACCCGCACGCGCTCGAAGCCCGCGGCCCGCAGGGCGCGCGCGACATCGCGGACCGGAAGGTCCGACAGCGCCGGGCTCACGCAGCAGGCAGCGCGAACGAGGTCACCAGCGGCGTGCTGGAGACGTAGCGCGCCGGGTCGTCCACCTCATCCAGGTAAAGCCCGACCGCCTCCGCAAGGCTCGCGAGCGCCTCATCGATGGTCCGGCCCTGGCTGGCGACATCGACCTCCAGGCACTGGGCCACGTACCAGTCCTCTTCCCGGTGCACTGCGGCAGTCAGGGTCCGCGACTCGGCCATACGCTCAGCCTAACCCAGGCAGACCCAAGTTCGTCCGGGCGATCGGGCTAGCCCGGAACGCCGCGCGCCGCGGCGGCTGGACCCGGATACTGGCTACTGGCGGTTACGAGGTCAGGCCAGGCCGGCTCGCGGGTCCGTGGAACGGGTCGTGGACCGGGCGGAGTGTACGACGGGTGCATCGTGTGCAATGTGTGCGTTCGGGCGTGCTATGGGTGCAGCTAGCGCGTCTGGTGCTGGCGGCCGTGTTTCTCGTAATGAACAGGTCGTCGGTTCGATTCCGACAGGCGGCTCCCAGGTAGTGAAGTGTTTCCGAATTTGTTATCGGTCCGGTTTGTCGCTTTCGTGGATGACTCAGTGAACCGCTGGAACGCTCAGGATTCCCACGGCGAACAGGCCACTGTCACTCTGTGTGATTGAAGTCGCCGCCTCGTCCAGATCCAAGGGCCGCCGTGCTCTAGGCCTGTAATGTCTTCGCATGCCCGAGCAGCTCACCCTGCCTGTGGATCTCGGCAGACGCCGGGCGGACCTGCCTGATCATCTCGTGCGGTTCCGTGCTGGCAAGCGGGTGCTGTTCGCCATCGGGCGAGTCGTGCAGATCTATTACTGCTACTTCCGGTGCATCGGACCGTGGGCTTGGCCTTCGACCGCGGGAGAGTCCGCAGCGTGCCCGGCGAAGGCGGGAGGAGACGGCTGGAGAGAACCAGCAGCAAGAGGATGGCGAGTTGGATGCCGACCGCGCTGCCGAAGGCCTCCGGCATGCTGTGCGGCTCCAGGGCGAGGTACAGCGTTCCGAGCGTCGCGACGCCGAGCGCGAGCCCGGACTGCTGCAAGGTGATGAGAACGCCGCCGCCGATGCCGGCGTGGTGGGCGGGGACGTCGCTGAGCACTGCGCGAAACAGCCCGGTGAACAGCATCGACTGCCCGCCGCCGATCAAGAGCAGGGGTCCGCCCAGTTCGACGAGGCTCACGTGCGGCCAGCCACTGGCGAGAATGACGATCAGCAGCGCCAGGCCGGCTGCCTGCGCCAGGCCGGCTGCCTGCGCCAGGCCGCCCGCGGCAAGTGCGCCGCGGCCGAACCTGTCGATGAGCGTGGGACTGACGACCGAGCCGAGGAGGAAGAGGACGGCCATCGGCAGAATGGGCAGCCCGCCTGCGAGTGCGCTGGCGTGCAGTCCGTCCTGCACGGTGAGCGCGAAGACGAACATGAACGCGCCGAAACCGAGGCTGTATGCCGGCGATGTCGGCGCTGACCAGCAGCCCGCCGGCCAGGCCGACGACCGCGGCCATGCCGGAGGTCGCGCCGTAAAGCGCCAGCGCCCGCGTCTTGCGTTCACCCTCCAAGGTTGCGCGGCAGGTCGCGAGCACCTGCGGAACCAGCATGGCGGCGGTCGAGCCTTGCACCAGCCGGGCCGCGATGAGTACGCCGATCGAGGGCGCCAGCCCGCAGGCCAGGGACGCCAGGATGAAGCCGGCCAGCCCCGCCTGGAACAGGCGGTGCCTGCCGAAGCGGTCCCCCAGCCGGCCACCGAGCACGAGCACGGCGGCGTACGCGACACCTGCGAACCCGCGCGTCAGCCCGCCTGCCAACGGTCCCGACGTGCATGCCTGAACGTAAACGAAAACAGCATGTATAAGGCCGAACAGAGCTGGCCAATCTGCGCACGATGCGTCTCAAAGGTCCGGACATCTTAGGCAATGGCGCATGGAACGAATCGTGGAACGACCACTGCAGCCCATCGCAGCGGTCACCGCGCATGACGAACAGCGCCGCGCTCGCCTTGGCTGGGCGGCTCGGATCGGTTCGAAAGAACACGGTCTGCCGCAACGACACGCGGAAGCCTGCGACGGATCCGACGTGAATGAAGCGCCCGGCGCCCGGCCCGGATGATCGAGGCCAGGGTGTTCGCCGGTTCCCGCCCGGAGGCCCGCATGGCGGCAAGAGCGATGGCGTCGCGGCCGGCCCGGCGGCGCAGGTCAGCCGCCTGGGCTTCGGACGCTTCGCGGTTGAGCGCAGGGTTCATTGTGGTCTCCTCAGTCCGATGCCGGCTGGGTCGCATAGACGCTCCGAGTTCGCGTAGTGTGGTCATCCGGATCGTGGCGCGGCGAGTTCACAGGAAGCTCACATCGGCTCACAGGAGTTTCACACCGCTTCCTTCCTGCTGCGCCTTCGCGGGCGTACAGTCAGGCAAAGCTGTGTTTGTGCCGTCTTGGGGGCCGCGCCGCAGTGATCGATTACCGGCTACTCGGGCCGATCGAGGCCGACCTCAATGGCCGTGCCTTGGATGTCGGCGGCCCAAAGCAGCGAGCGCTGCTCGCGATTCTTCTCCTCAGCGCAAACGTGCCTGTGTCGCGCGATGTGCTCGTCGATCGTTTGTGGGGGGAACATCCACCCGCTGGCGCGCAGCACACGCTGGAGGTCTACGTCTCGCGGCTCCGGAAGGCACTGGAGCCGACGGCAGAAGGCCCGGTGGTGCTCGCCCGTCCAGGCGCCTACATGTTGCGTGCCGCGGAGGAGCGTATCGACATCCGCCGTTTCGAGCGCCTGGCCGCGCAGGGCCGTCGCGCCCTCGAGGATAGCGCGCCTGACCGGGCAGCGGCGGACCTCCGTGAGGCGCTGGCGCTCTGGCGCGGTGCGCCCCTGTCCGATGTGAGCCAGGAGCGGTTCGCGCAGGGGCAGATCGCGCGGCTGGAAGAGATGCGAGCTGGCGTGATCGAGGACCGGATCGAGGCGGACCTCGCCCTCGGCCGTCACGGGGACCTGGTTGGTGAGCTGCAGGCGCTGGTCGGCGCTCACCCGTTACGCGAGCGGCTTTACCAGCAGCTCATGATCGCGCTGTACCGCTGCGGACGGCAGGCGGAGGCGCTGGCGGTCTACCGTTCAGCCCGGCGGACGCTGGTGCAGGAGCTCGGCATCGAACCGAGTCCGGGCCTGAGGCGAGTCGAGCGCGCCATCTTGGAGCATGACGTCTCGCTTGAGCCGCCGGGGCGAGCTGTGCGGCCCCAGACAACGGCATCGGCCGCAGGCCGACGGCCGGGGTGGCCGGCCGGTACCCGCCGCGCCCAGTTGCTGGCCGCTGCCGGGGTGAGCATGGCCATCATTCTGGTGCTGCTCGTGACCAGTTCCTCTAGAGCGCCCGGCGAGTCAGCGTTTGTTACTCCCGGTCCCGACACTGTTGGCGTGATCGACGCTACCCAGGGCGTGGTGACCGGCGTGGTGTCCGGCGCTGGCAGGCCAGCCGGGCTGGCTTACGGGGCGGCCGCCGCATGGATCACCGACAGCTCTGATGACCTCCTGCTGCGGGTTAACTCAGCCCACCAGGTCGTCGACCGGATCCCGGTGGGCCGGGGTCCCGGCGGGGTGACGGTCGCAGGCGGCGAAGTCTGGGTCGCCAACGAATTCGACGGCACCGTCTCTGAGGTCAGCCCGGCTGCGGGAACCGTCGTGGCGACGATCACGGTGGGTAACGGTCCGGAGGCGATCGCTTCTGGCTACGGCTCGGTCTGGGTCGCAAATCTAACGGACTACACCCTGTCCAGGATCGACGAGGCCAGCGGCAACATCGTCGCCACCATTCCCCTGGGCAGCGCTCCGACCGGGCTGGCAGCGGGGGACCACGGCATCTGGGTAACGAGTGCGGAGACCGGGCAGTTGCTGTTCGTTGACCCGCGCACCAGCCGGGTCTCGCGCGTATTTGCCGTCGGTATCTCGCCGGGCGGTGTTGCGTTTGGGGCCGGCAGCGTCTGGGTCGCTGACTCCGGCGGCACGGTGGCGCGCGTGGACCCGGCGACCGGTCGCGCTCGCACGATCTTGACTGGCGGCTCGCCGGCCGGAATCGTTTTCGCCGGCGGCGCCGTCTGGGTCGCTGGTAGCCGCGGCGGCAGCGTTGCCAGGATCGACCCGCAGACCGGCTCGGTGCGGCTTATCCATGTAGGCAACGACCCGACCGCCCTGGCGGCCGCAGGTCCTGATGTGCTCGCGGCGGTGCTGCCGTCGCTCGCCAGCCACCGCGGCGGAACGCTCACGGTCTTCTCGGGGCTCGCCAAATATGTAAATCAGGGCGATCCAGCAAACGCTTGGAACTATCCCGCCTGGCAGGTGTTCAGCATCACCAACGACGGGCTAGTCGCCTTCCGCCACGTTGGCGGCCCGGCCGGAAGCACAGTCGTCCCCGACCTTGCGACAGCGCTGCCCATGCTTGCCGACAACGGCACGACGTACTCGTTCCGGCTCCGTCCCGGCATTCGGTACTCCAGCGGGGCACTGGTCAGGCCGGAGGACTTCCGCCGCGCGCTTGAGCGAGTCTTCAGGATCAACCATGGCGTCGGACCCGCGTCCTTCTTCTACTCCAGCCTGCTCGGAGCGAGGCAGTGCGAACGGTCCCCGCGCAACTGCAACCTTTCGCGATCAATCGTCACGAACGATAAGATGAATACGGTGATATTCCACCTCGCCGCACCGGACCCGGAGTTCCTCTACCAACTCGCTCTCCCGTTCGCCGATGCCGTCCCAGCGGGAACGCCCGACCACCCGGTCAGTCCAGCACAGCTACCGGCCTCCGGCCCTTATATGACGCAGTCGCTGCAAGTGGACCGCAGCTGGATCCTGGTCCGGAACCCGCGGTTCCGCCAGTGGTCGAGCCAGGCGCAACCCGGCGGTTACCCGGACCGGATCGTGGTGCGGCTCGGCGTTAGGCCAGAGGAGGACGTCAAAGCAGTCGAGCAGGGCCGCGGCGACGTCGTTCTTAGCCCGCCTGTGAGCCAGGTCCACAAACTCGCCACGCATTACGCGAGCCAGCTTCGCACCGGCCCACTCGCTTCCACCTTCGCGATGTTCTTGAACACGCGGGTGTGGCCATTCAGCAATCTCGCCGCGCGGCAGGCCATCAATTACGCCATTGACAGAAATAAAATAATCGGGCTGATCGGCGGTTCGCTGGCTGGGAAACCCACGTGCCAGATCTTGCCGCCGACGTTGACCGGCTACCGGCCCTACTGCCCGTACACGATCAACCCCGGCCCGAGCGGCGCCTGGACTGCGCCCGACATGGCCAAGGCGGAGCAACTAGTCCACGCCTCCGGCACAGCGGGCGCCAAGTTGACGGTGCTGGCGGGAGGCTGGGACCCAGGTAATCCGGTCCGGGCGGTGGGCCGCTACTTCGTTTCCGTTCTCGATCAGCTCGGCTACCGAGCCTCGCTGCGCGTGATTCTCGATCCGCAAATCTACAGCCAGCGAGCATTCGACTCCCGTGCGCAAGCCCAGATCGGGGAGTTCAGCTGGTTTCAGGATTTCCCGGCGCCATCAGACTTCATCGTGCCGCTGCTCACCTGCCACTCCTTTGCGCCGCATAATCTAGCCAACCTAAACGTCAGCGAGTTCTGTAACCGGCGCATCGATGCCGAGGTGGCGCGAGCCCGCCAGCTCGGCGCCAAACACCCTAACGCCGCCGGGACACTCTGGGCACAGATCGACCGCGATATCGTCGACCAGGCTCCCTGGGCGCCCTTCTACAACCCCAACGTCCTGGTCCTGCTCTCCCGGCGCGTCGGAAACTTCCAGCTCCATCCGTTCTGGAATTTGCTCCTCGACCAGCTATGGGTCCGCTAGCCTGCAACAGCCGCCCAACCGCTGGCGCATGCCAGGGTCTGACGCACGGAAGACCGGATGCCCGCGTCAGCGTGCTTCACCGTCGGCGCCCGGTCAATGCAGTTGCGGACTTGTCGACCCTCGCCAAGAGCTGGTCGACGATCCTCTCAGCGGCCCGGGTCCTACCCCGGTCGCCCTAGACATCGACGTTGGTGGGTTCGGCCCACGCGCCGGCCGGTCAGGCAGCGGACCGCCAAATCCAGGTCTGCGCGTGCAGCGATCATGACCTCCGCTACGAGATCGCACGCACCCCCCACGCCCTGCGCGCGGCGAGGCGCAGGGGCACCGATAGGACGACGTGCAATTGGACGTCCGCGTGTTGCCCGTCCGCCATCCGTGGTTGCAGCCGACGCGGAGCCCGAAATGAAAGAAGAGATTGATACTCGCGTTCGCGGCGCAACCGGGGGACGCCCGAATATGAGGACTCCAGCGTCAATCTTGTCCACGGTCTCGCAGAGCCAAGCCACACCGACATCGGCGGGCCACACGCGCGCCGCCATTCTCGTTCCCGGCAGCGCGGCCGCAGGACGCATTCACAATCTTGTCCGAAGAGCTGGCGTGCGGGGTGTGAGCCGGCCGCGCTGGATGCTGAGTCGTTCCCCGGTTGCCCTCCCGGGCCCGCCGCCTGCTTTCTGGCGTCCGCGAGCAGGCGGGCGTAGATGGTGTTGCTGATCTTGCGCTTCAGGGCGCGGCGGGCTTCGGCGGGTGTCTTGCCTTCCGCGAGTTTGCGCTGGTAGTAGGCACGGCCGTCGCTGTTCTTGCAGTCGGTCTGGGTGACCGCGGCCATGTGGATCGCGTGGTTCATGCGCCGGTTGCCGCGCATCGACAGCCGGTAGATCTTGCGGCTCCCGGAGGATACTTCGTCAGGGAGTGGATCGCGGCCAGCCGGGCGTACGGGCCCTGGACGCCGAGGCGATCAGCGTCGCCACAACCGGCAGTACGAGCAGCGGGCGCTCGCCGTGGCCGAGGCTCTGGCCAGCCAGCGCGCAGTGATCAGCGGTTCAGGTCACAGGGAACGGCGGGGTATCCTCGGACGCGGCCGGCGCGGCGCTGTTCGTCGGCGCTGCCAGCGCCAGCCAGACGGGTTACGTGTCGGCGTACCCGGCGTTGGGACCCCATCGGCGCAGGCAATTCTGCGGTACGCGCCAACCAGGGTGTCACATGACCTGTATATCGGAGCGCTGTCATCGACGGGCAAGTTGACCCTGGTCAACCAGGGGTCGGCGGCAGTGGACATGATGGTGGGAGTTCAGGGCTACCTGGTGGGCCCGTCAGCGACTGAAGCCGGAGGCGATTATCAGGGTGTCGATCAGAGCCGCATCGTTGACACCCGCGATGGAACAGGCGGCGTGCCATCCACCGCGGTCCCTGCAGGCGGCTCGATTACCTTCAGCGCTACGGGCGTCTGCGATGTGCCGAGCACGGGAGCGTTGTCGGTCGCTGAAAGCGTCGCAGCGCTCAACGCCACCAAGAACGGCTTCCTGTCTGTGTATCCGGCCAATGGCGCAGACCCGATTGAGCCGGGCGTGAACTTCAACGCCGCCGATGGCCAGGACAACGACATGGCGGTCCACTGCTGTCGGCAGTGTCGCCGACGGGCAGGGAAACCGTCACCAACCACAGTTCTGGCACCGTCGACGTGGTCGTGTCGGTACGCGGCTATTACGTGACCTCGATCGCCCCGTCGGCGCCCGGTTCCGTCTCGGCTTCGGTGTCCGGCTTCTCTGCAACGGTGACCTGGTCGGCGCCCGCCAGTGATGGGGGCGCCGCGATAACCGGCTACCAGGTTGCCGCCGGGCCGGACAACGCGACGGTGACCGTTGGGGGGACCGCGACCCAGGCGACTCTCTCCGGCCTAGCCCATGCGTCGGCGGACGTGTTCACGGTCGCGGCCGTCAACGCGGCCGGAACCAGTGAAATAGGGACCTGGGCGCCGCCCGCTGTCCTCTCCGGCACGGTCATGTCACCGAACGGGCAGTCGGTTCAGGGCGCCACCGTCGACCTTATGCCCAGTGATGTGCCTGCCTCGGATCCCGCCGCTTGGTCGCCGAGCATCATCGGGACCGCGACCACCGATGCCAACGGGATCTGGACGTTCACGGTGCCGCCGTATTCGTCGCTGCCATCCGACGCGAAGGCGGCCGCGGATGCCAACGGCGGCTCGCTGAACCTGGACGCAACTGTGGGCGCGTGGGCGACGGTGGGCACGTCCAGTTACAACCTCGAAGCCGATGCCGGGATGTCGGCTTACGTCGGCACCAGCGCCAGTCCTTCTGGTCCCGTGCAGGTGGCGACCCCCGAAAGCGGCGTTCCCTCGATGACGGTGACGCCAGCCCAGGCGGACATCAGTTCTCAGGACACCGAGGCGAACGAAGAGGCCACATCGGGATACCAGGCCAACCCCACCCTGACCGACGCGAACGGTAACTTCATCGGATCCGAGATGAATGCCTACGCTGCCCGTTCCACTGACCCTTACGGTTACGTGAACATCGCCGGACCCAACCACGACGGCTACAGTCCCTTCGTCGCCGCAGGCGGTACTAACCTGAGCGGTGTCACCGCCACGGCCAGCCCGCCGGCCAACCCCGCGGTGCCCGACTGCACCGATTCCCACATTGGCTGGAACCTGGTGTATTCGGATACTACGATTTGGAAGAAGCCGCGTTTCGTAGTCGTCGGCGAGCTCCATGCGAATTGGGACACCACGGGTACCTTCAAGTACGAGACCCATTCTGAAACGAGTGTCGGTGTCGGAGTCAGCGCGGACGGCGAGCACTTCGGCATCAATGGCATGATCACATTCACTCTCGAAAAAAGCGGTGAGGATTCGCTCGGAGGCGGTCACTACACGAGCCACCATGTCTCAGCTAACCTGATCTTCTACAAGATCAAACGGCAGGGGTACTGGGTGCCGATCAGTGATTCTGACACTGATAATGTTAACCCTGCGATCGAAGGAAATAACGAGCTGGCGGGAGACAACATACTCTGCGGGAAACCACGGTATTTCATCAAGGAAGAGGGTCTGTATAATCCTGCGGGTTCCACGGTCCCGTACATTCGAAATGATTGCAGGCGGCTCTCGAGTGGTCAGTGCGACCCGAATGACAATACGTTGTGGTCTCTGACCGACGGCTGGAGCGGCTACAAGAATTACTTGCCGCGCTCCAAGAAATATAGGGTTCCCTATTTGCCGGGCTCGCAGGATCACTGCGATTCGAGTGGCAAGGGCTACACATACCATGTTGGAGCTACCATCGGTAACTTCAATATTGAAGCCGAGACCGGCCACAAGACTGTAACCACGCAATGCATCAATTTCGGAAATGCCTGGCCGAGGTGGGATAAAATATCCCAGAAGAGCAATTCTACCCATTGGCTATGGGGCAGCAACGCGAAGATCATCAACGGCCCGAAGCTCTTTTACACCTACTGATGCGCACAGTACGAGAGCAGAGCAGAGCTCGGAGCCTGGCCGGGGTGCTGGCCGCATGCGCGTTGCTCAGCACCGGGTGCTCGCCTGGGGGTGAGCATGAGCATGTGGTGTTCAAGGTCGCGACCGGGTTCTCGAACAAGGCAACCGCCCGGACCACCGACCTGGTAGACATCGGATTGCCGCCCCTGCACAACCTGAGCGGCCAGACCGTCACCCTGCGCGGCGTGAGCCTGGTCTCGGCACCGAGATCGGTCCACATCCGCATGGTGACCGGCTATCTGCGCAGCCAGACCCATATCTGGGCGCTGGGTTTCGCCATTGGCAACTTCGTCAAGCATTGCCGTCGGGAAATGACACCGTATCGATTGCCGAGCGTCGTCACGGCCCCGCACGCGGACTCGCGGTGGTACCTGGTGCTCTCGCTGACTTTCTCCAAGCCCGGCCGTTACTACCTGCGACGGGTGAGGATCGACTACACCGTCGGCGGGCAAGAAGGCTGGCAGTATCAGAACCTCTTCCAGACGATGATCATCACCTTGCATAACAAGAAGCTCCCTGCGTTCGATGGGTGCATCTAACAGGAAGCCCCGAGGAGAGCTTTGAGGCCTAGGGGCAATGCCACTCAGCCTAAGTTGATCTTGTGTCGGCGTGCATGCCGGGCAGTGCGGAGGATGGCCGGGATGTTCAGGGCCTTATGACGCAGAATGATGAGGTGGCTGCCAGCGCGGGCTGACGGACCAGATCTCGCTGGGGTGCTGGCCTGCCGGGGCTCGTGTTGCTTGGCGGGGGATTCTAGAGGTGCCGCATCATCCACAGGTTCGTCTCGGCGTATGTCCCTCGGTCTCGCTCGCGGTCGATATCGACGGGATCGAGTGCGTCGGGCACGGTGTACTTGCCGGTCTCCGGGAAGGCCATCTTGGCCCAGTCCTCCCATTCGGCCACCGTGCCGCTAATGATCATGGAGCGCGGGGCGGGTCCGAGGATGCTTGCGCCGAGCCGCTGGTGGGGCGCGGATCCAGGGGTCCGGGTGCAGCCCGTCGCTGCGGGCCCAGCGGGCGAAGTTCTCCATGGGTGTCAGCGGGTAGCGGCTCTTCAGCGTGGGGCGGACATGGGGCGATCATCCGCTGCAGCCCGGACGCGGTGGCTCGCGCGCGCAGCGCGGTCAGGGCCTTCCCGGCTAGCCCGCCGCCCTGTCGGCCCGGTTTGACGGCGGCGGCCATGACGCAGAGCGTGTCGGGCGGGACCGAGTTCTCGTGGCCGGTTACCGCGTTGATCAGTGCTCCGTCGTAGCCGCCGGGGAGGGAAGCCGACCACGGATCCACGGTGATAGCAGCAGGCCATCCTGCAAAGAAGGCGCTGATGATGCTGCGGGCAGCAGGCCGCCGCGCCGCTGCCCTGGCCCGATCACAGGTTCGACGCGACGTGTGCGACCAACAGCGCGCAGTTGTGGCAGCCGCTTGCTGCGTCGCTGGCCAAGGGGGCCGCCGCGTCCTGCGTCCGGGCGGGCGGCTGGTGCTCGGCGTACACGAACGCGCCGTGCTCCCGGGTGACGGCACCGCGGGCCACCGTTTCGACGATGTCCTGTGGCCGGCACTGCAGGCAGCCGGGTTCGCCGCGGCGGACGCCAACTGCCGGCCGACCCAGGGCGGGCAGGCAGTCGTCTGTCACGCACTGCGACCGGCCAGCCCGTGAACCGCCTGCCCGGCCCTGACGCACGCCCTCGCCAGACAGCGGCTGGCGCGCTGGCTGCCGTCGGGCCGCCGGGCTGCCAGAGTCACTGCTTGGGGATCTGCTTGCCCGGGTCGATGAATGGCTTGGGCACGGTGACGCCGCGGTGGCGCCCGGCGGGGGTGTCGACGTCGAATTCCTGGCCTAGCGGCTCGGCGTGCTCGATGGGCAGCATCGCGTAGCCGATGTTTTTCTCGAGCCGCGGCGAGTAGCACGCGGAGGTCACCGCGCCGACTTGGTGGCCGCGCGACGGAACCGGGTACATCTCGATCATCTCGTTGTCGATGTAGGTGCCGACCGACGGCCCGTCGATCTCGACGCCGACCAGCTTGCGCCGCGGGCCTTCGGCCCTTGATGCGCTGCAGGGCCTGCTTGCCGACGAAGCCGGCTTCCTGGCCGAGGTCGACCATCCAGGTGTAGCCCATGTCGACCTCGAACGGGTTGGTGTCGTACCACATGTCGCAGCCGAACGCGAGGATGCCTCCCTCGATGCGGCGGATGTGGCAGGGCCCGGTCACCTGCAGCCCGTGCGGCCGGCCGGCCTCGAGGACGGCGTTCCACAGCCTGGTCCCGTCGGCGGTCGCGTCGTACAGGTAGATCTCGTAGCCGAGCTCGCCGGTGTAGCCGCTCCGGGACACGCGCACCCGCACGCCCGCCAGCTCCAGGTCCCCGGACAGGTGGTCGTACGGCAGATCCAGGATCGTCTCGCCGAACAGGCCGGCCATCACCGCGCGGGATTCCGGGCCCTGGATCTGCACCGGCGCCACGTCCACCTCGCCGATCGTGACGTCCAGCCCGGAGTGATAGGCGAGCCCGCGGGCCCGTGCGTCCAACACTGCTGCGAAACCTCATGATGTCTCATCAGACGCTAGGATCCGCAAATTTGCCCATGAGGCACTGGCTCTCCCGGTAAGCGGAGGAGGTGGCGTCCCGGGCGACGTTCGACAGATGAGACGACAGCAGTGGTAGCTACCTCGAGTCCTCCGCCTCCCCGGTCTGTAGCGAGGTTGGCGGAGCGGCCTGGGGGTCGGGATACGCCCGCCTCCCGGTGATCGGCATGACCCAGCCTGATCGGGGCCGGGTTACCTGATTCTGATCGGCGTGATCGTGTCGCTGAGCCCGTTGGAGACGTAGGCGGCGCGCCCGTCCGGGGTGATCGCGATCGCCCCGGGGCCTTTGCCGACTGTGATGGGACGTCCGGGGTTGCCGGTGGCCAGGTTGATCGGGGTGACCGTGTGGCCGTTGTCCTGGCCGGAGTTGACCACGTAGGCGGTCTTGCCGTCCGGGGTGATCGCGATCGCGGTGGGGCCCTTGCCGACGGTGATGGCCCGGCCAGGCTTGCCGGTGGCCAGGTTGATCGGCGTGACCGTATCGCCCGTGCCGGGCCAGCCGAAGTTGGTGACGTAGGCGGTGCGCCCGTCCGGCGTGATCGCAATCGCCCACGGGGTGTCGCCGACCTTGATCGGCTGCCCGGGCGTGCCGGTGGCCAGGTTGATCGGGGTGACCGTGTCGCCGCTGTAGTTGGTGACATAAGCGGTGCGCCCGTCCGGCGTGATCGCGATCGCCCCTGGCTCGTTGACGCCCGTGATGGGACGCCCGGGCTGGCCGGAGGCCAGCCTGATCGGCGTCACGGAGTTGCCCAGGTAGTTGGCGACGTAGGCGGTGCGCCCGTCCGGCGTGATCGCGATCGCCCCGGGATCCTGGCCGACCTGGATCTTGCGCCCGGGCTGGCCGGCGGCCAGCCTGATCGTGGTGACGGTATCGCCGTTGCCAGAGACGCCGTGGTTGGGCAGGTAGGCGGTCCGCCCGTCCGGCGCGATCACGATCGCCGACGCGCTGTTGCCGGCCTTGATAGGACGCCCGGGCTTGCCGGTGGCCAGGTTGATCGGGGTGACCGTGTCGCCCGGGCTGAGGACGTAGGCGGTGCACCCGTCCGCCGTGATCGCCATCGCCCCCGGGCTGAAGCCCACGTGTATCGGCTTCTCGGCACCGACTGCATCAGGCTGACGCCCTGCTCCCCCCGCGCAAGGCCCATGTCGCGGCAGTGACGCCGGAGTCTGCGCGACAGCCAGTAGCACAGCGGTGGCTGCAACCACGGCGATCGCGGCGACGACAAGCCAGGTCGTGCGCCTTGCGAAGCCCGGTTGTGCCACCTGACCCCCTTCCGATGCGCGATCCCACGATCGCACGAATACCGCCAAGAGCGCGACGGGAACGGTTGTAGGCCAGGTCGCAAGTGCTGGTCGTCAGATGAGACACCGGTGACGTCGTCGGGATGCCAGTTATAACAGGATGTTCTGTGCGCGGCGCATGGCGAATGCCTATCTCAGCGGTAGACATTCCTATTGGGCGTTCGGCAGCGGCGCCTGGGTTGGCCACGTTTCGGGCTTGTTGAACTCTGCGCGGCCCTGACCTGGCGCTATGTCGCTCAGACCGGCGAGAACTGCGCACTGCCAGCCCGTTCCGAGCGGCAGAACGGCCCTCAGCGCCCGGCGGTGCCGTTCCAGTGCAACATCAGCGTTTTCGTGTCCGTGCTCTCCGTGCTGCCGACCGCCCAGGCGCGGCCGGACCGCGGGACGGCGGCGACGCCCTGCAGGAAGTACACCCGGCGGGGGGTGGGGGTCAGGACCTCCTGCTTCCAGGTGTGTCCGTTCCAGTGCAGCGCTACGGCTTGGCCGCCACCACCGCCCACTGCCCAGGCATTGTCCGCCGATGACGTGCTGACGGCAAAGAGAGTGTTCCGGATGCTGGCGCACGTCCACCTCCGGCCATTCCAGTGCAGGATCACCCCGGACCCGACAGCCCAGACATTCCTGGCCGAGGTAGCGGCGACGCTATAGAGGCCGTAACGCACTCCGAAGTCCGGCATGACGACCACTCCCCATTGACTGCCGTTCCAGTGCATCAGCCGCGGGAAGTTGCCCGTCCGGAAGCGGATGACGGCCCACGCGCTGGCCAGGGACGTGGCGGCCACGGCATCGACCGCCATTACCCGGCGCTCTACCGTGGCGGGCAGCTGCGTGCGCGTCCACGCCGTGCCGTCCCAGTGCAAGACCAGCGGGCCACGACCCGTGAAGCCGACCGCCCACGCGTCGGCCGCCGAGGTGGCGGCCACATCCTCAAGGGCGCTGCTGTAACTCAGCTTCGGGACCGGCACTCGCCGCATCGTCGTGCCGGTCACCCGCAGGATGAGCGGCCTGCCGACGCCTCCTCCGTCACCGTGGTCCGTGAGACCGTACTCGCCAACAACCCACCCGCCGCCAGGGAAGACCGCCGCGGCGGCCAGGTCACTCAGCCGCGGCAGCGCCCGGTCGCTCAGCGTCTTCCAGACCGCGCCGTTCCACCGCGCGACCAGCACCCTCGAATGAGCTGTCTTACCGACGGCCAGGGCGCTGCTTGACGACCGGGCCGCGACGTCGGTCAACCCTCCCGGAGCCGGCGGCATGTCCAGCAGCGAGCGCGGGCCGCTCGTCCCGACGATGGGTGCGCACGCAGCCGTCACGACAGCGACCGCCACGACGCCCGCGAGGCGCCGAAGCTTGCTACCGGGCTTCATCTGTCCTGCCGATCCAGGGCCTCATCACCCCTAAGACGTCCGGTCACTGCGCCAGAATTACCCCCCTGACCGGACATGCGCAACTATGTACAGCCACGCAGGTCCCAATGACAGCGAGACCGCCCCCCGGCCGGACAGCTGACTCGACCTTACCCAGCCTCCAGCTCGCGGTGGCGGAATACCGCCGTGGTCCACCCGGCGCCCGGCGGGAGGTCAGCAAAGAGCCCGCGGGCCGCAGCTCAGGTGCGCACTGAGATGGCCCAACTCCGGGGCGTGCCGACCCTGCGCACGTGTCATTAGTCAGGTCGAGGCAATCAACCGCAGCCGTTGACTTGCGCACTAGCGTGGCCGAAGTCAGGTTGCACGCAGAACCGCTCGTTCTGAGCCGGTCAAGCAACGCGAACCGCGGCTAGCAACTTGCGCCAGAATCGGCAACTTGCGCCTTTCTTGTTGATTACGGATCGGTTGTGCTCGCCGAACATAACCGCTGCGCCGAGCCTGCAGCGTGGAGGGCAGTTGGCCACGGGGTGGCCCGGATGATGCTCTCCTGGGACGAAGATCGGCTGGCTGGTGATCTGGCGATGACGGCGCAATGCTGGTCGCCGAAGGTGATGAAGGATGCGCTCAGGACGGGCTTCTACCGCGCAGTCCATCTCACCTGGCCGCGGCTGGCGTGGTCAAGGGATCGGGTGACCAGATACTCAGCGGGTGTCTCAGCTGACCGCGAAGGCCGGCTGGTCCTGTTCGGCGGCAGCGGGGGAGCGCCTGGCGGCCGGCTACTGACGGTGACGAGGTCAGGCCGGCCAGACTGGCGGCTCCGTGGAACGGGTCGTGGACCGGGTGCGGTGCTCAACGGGTACATCGTGTGCAATGTGTGCGTTCGGGTGTGCAATCGGTGCAGCTAGCGCGTCTGGTGCTGCGGCGCGGTGTTTCTCGTAATGAACAGGTCGTCGGTTCGATTCCGACAGGAGGCTCCAGGTAGTGATAGAGTTTTCGAAAACCTTGCCGTTCCGTTTTGTCGCTTTCGTGGAACGGTTCAGTGAACGGTTCGATCGCTCAGAACGTTCAGATTGCTCACAGCGAACCATGTTGCCCGTCACTCAGTGTGATCGAAGCCGCCTGCCTGGCCACACGGCGGCCCGGCTTGAGTGCGCAACATTGACGCACGCGTACGGCTCGTTATGTCGGCGCCGCAACTGCCGCTCAGGTCCTCTGTAGGCGACCAAGATTGGTCGATCTGTGCCCAGCCGCGGCAAGACCGGCAGCGTCTCGTATGGGTCAGGTTCGGCGCACGCGGCAATCAACGGCGGCGACCGGTCGCTCGCCGTCATCGGATAGCCGACCACTATCGCATCGTCTCGGTGGGCTGCCCGGTGCCCGGCGCGCAGGCCGCCCTGAGCCGACGAAGTGCACGCCCGCCGGTTGGGACCGCGTACTCGCCGTCCACCGACGAGGCCCGTGAGCGCATCAGGGGCCTTCTAGAAGCCGGGCAGACCTACGGCATCGGCATCACCTTCGAGCCCGATGGGCAGGGCGGCTGGAAGATCGGCTACATGCGCGGCATGGGCGGGGGAGACCTGGCCACCCCGTACGACCTGGAGACTGCCGTAGCTGCCGCCGATCGACCGCCGGACGAGCTGGCCCACCGGCTTGCCGAGAACACCCGCGATCGGGGCCTGATTCGCCGTCCTGCGAGGCGATGCTCAAGGCGAAGGCTGACCAACCCACATGACCAAGGCACGGCCGTCGTATGCTCTGCTCTATCTATGTGTGAACCCGCACGCTGAGCCGCGCGTCACAGATAAAAGAGCGTTCGGCAGTGGTTGCTGGTTCAAGATAGTGACTTTGAGGTAGTCAATGCGCGGACGGTTCAGGCTGGCAGCCACGATGACTGCTGTGGCGGCCGTTCTTTGTACTGGCTGCGCGCCCGCCGGATCGGCGGGCGCTGGGCACAGCCCGCCGAGTCCGGCTCCATATCCCGCCGACACCGGGTCCGCACCATCTGGCGGCGCCGAGAGCCTGTGGGCGGTCGCGGCTCTCGGTGAGTCTGACGCCTGGGCGGTCGGGACGCATACACCGTTGCCGAGGGGGATTTACCCCTTGACCGAGCACTGGGACGGCCAGCGCTGGAGGGCGGTGCCGTGCCCGAGCCCGGGGGGTACCGCAGAGCCAACCCGCAGCCGCTTGGAGGCGGTGGCCATCGACGCGCCAGACGACGCCTGGGCGGTGGGCACGTGGTCGCCAATAGAACATGTTCCGCCCTCGTACGGGCTGATCGAGCACTGGAACGGCGCTAAATGGGCCTTGGTGCCGGTTCCGAGTTCAGGCGGTCACGTCACTGACCTGCTCGCGGTCGCGGCGATCTCTCCGACCGCGGCCTGGGCGATCGGCCAAGGCGTCGCTGGCGGACACTTCGTCACGGTCTTCATGGGCTGGAACGGCACCAGATGGCGGTACCTGCCCAGCCCTGGCACGGACGTGTCCGGCCCGGCGGTGATCTCCGCCCACGACATCTGGGTGGTGGGGGGTTCGAAGCGTGGCACCCTGGCCGAGCACTGGGACGGTTCGAAGTGGACGATCGTGCCGACGCCGAACGCGTTCAAGGACCGGACCAGGAGCAGCGGCCTGTACGCCGTCAGCGGCTCGTCCAGCAGCAACGTCTGGGCCGTAGGCGAATATCAGTCCGGTCCGACCAGCCTGGACACGAGCACGCTGGTGGAGCACTGGGACGGCGCGCGATGGCAACTGCAGCCGAGTCCGAACGGCCCCCCCGGCGCCCGGGGGGAACGTTACCTCAGTGCGGTCGCTGCCGTCAGCCGCACCAGCGCCCTGGCCGTCGGAAGCTACGGAGCGGGACTCCCGCTGACCGAGCGCTGGGATGGCGTCCGCTGGACGACCGTGCCGAACAAGCTCCAGCCGGGTGTGACATTTGCGTACCTAACTTCAGTCGCAGCGGTCGATCCGCGTTACGCCTGGGCGATCGGCGAAGGCGACCAGTACACCAAGCACATCTCCTTCATTGAGAAATGGAACGGCACCAGCTGGCAGCAGCTACCAAGCCCGAACCCCTGAGGCACCCCGATCAGGGCGGTCAGTTCCGGCCGGAGGTCCGGGTCGGGCAGCCCCCTTTTGATCTCGGGCCGCGCGCGCCTGCCCTCAGGCACCGTGAGGCCGCTGGCGTGCCGCTGGCCCCGTCCCCCGAAGCCGCTGACTTCTCCCATGGGGCAGGCCGACCGGATAAGCGGCGGGCCAGCTACATATCACTCCGGGAGCCCTTGACGTCAGGGACCAGGTAGCTAAATGGATTACCGGAGTTGGCTCCCTCCTGGCAGGGTCCGGCCTGCGGGACGCTACCGTGATCTTCGCGCAGGCGGCCGCCGAGGCCGGCGTCAGATCGGTCGTCAACATGTCGCAGATCTCCGCCTTCGGGAGGCCACCAGCAATGGGGCCCGTCAGCACTGGCTGGCCGAGCGCCTGCTCGACCGCAGCCCGATGCTGACCGCGCACCTGAAGCCGACGTTCTTCGCCGAATGGGTGATCTTGGCCTGGGGCCAGCACGGGGATCATGGCGTGCTGCGGCTCCCTTCGGAACCGGCCGCCACGCTCCTGTCGCCGGGGTCGACCAGTCGTATGTGATCGCGGCCATCCTGGAGAACTCCGAGCCGCACGACCGCCAGGCCTATCCCCTGTACGGCCCGGTCGAGATGGACCACTACGGCATCGCCGACGCTGTCTCCCGGGCGCTGGGGATCCCGGTGACCCTACGACCCCATCAGCGTCGAGGAGTTCGCCGCCGGCCTGGCCTCGGCCGGCAGGTCCCCGCATCTCATCCAGCACCTCAGCAATGTCGCCATCGACTACCAGAACGGTATCTTCTCCGGAGTGAGAGGACCCATCCTGCGAGTTGTAGACCTGCGATCCCGGCACGCGCATATGAGAGTGGCAGTGGCGGCAGCCGTCACGCCGCCCCGGTACGCACCCCCACCCGCCCCGTCCGCCACCTGTTGACGGTGCGGTCCTTGAGCATGGGCCTGCCGCCGGACCTGGAGTTCGGGACCAAGGGCCAGCTGGCCATCGACATCATCGGCGATGCGCTCGCCGACGGCGTGGTGCTGGACTTCGCGTGCGGCGATGAGGTGTACGGCAACTGCACCCAGCTGCGCGAGTTCCTCGAAGACGCCGCCCTGGCGTACATCCTGCGGGTCCCGCCGGACTTCGCGATCACCCTCGCCGGGGGCATGACCCGCACGTGCGCCGAGGCGGTCCGCGTGCTGGGCAGTGACCTGCGCTGGGAGATCCGCTCGGCCGGGAACGGGTCCAAGGGCCAGCGGTGGTACGCCTGGGCCCGGGCCGGCACCGCCTCCCGGCGCCATCACCTGCTGATCCGCCGCCACGTCCGGACCGGTGAGCTGGCCTGTTGCTACTGCTTCGTCCCCGAGGGCCAGCCAGCGCCGGTGACCCGGGCTGATCCGCGCCGCCGGGCTGCGCTGGCCGGTCGAGGAGGACTTCGAGTTCGGCAAGGACGACTTCGGGCTGGACCAGTCCCAGGTCCGCCTCTGCACCGCGATCACCCGGCACACCGTCCTGGTCATGGCCGCCGCCGCCGCCCCGTGGCCACCTGGCCACATCGAGCACTGGTCCGGCTGGATGCGCATCCACCAGGCGCGGTCACGCTGGTTCCACCACCGCACCCGGCTCGAACGAGACCAGGAAATCACCCTGAACGCCCTGGTCACCTAAGCAATGGCGGCTGCCGTACTAGGGCTCCGTACAAGCCGTATCAGGGGTGCGTGAAGCGGAAGCGCCGCTAGCCACGCTGCAGTAATTCGTCCGTTCCGCGGGGAAGCCGGGGCGGGCGGTCTCGAAGGGGCATCGGAATGGACGTCGCCGCTCTGGCGGCGCTGGCGGGTAGCACGCTGGTCTCGGCGGCGGTCGCCTATGCGTGGGAGGAAGCGCGCCGCAAGGTAGCACGACTGTTCGGCCGCGGCGTATCGCCCGGTGTGACTGTAACTGCGGGGTAGCCGGTGACGGCGCCGGAGCCCGGGCGAGCGCGTCAGGCTGTGGTGAGATGATCGATCCGGTCCAGTGCCTCGCCGAGACCCCGCGCCAGTTCCGCCTGGCACCCGTGATCTTCCTCTCGGTTGGCTTGACGAGCTTCAGGCGGGGTCAGATCGACGCTAGCAATGGAAGCGCGCGGATATGACAGCGGTCGCCGCTGTGCGCTGGAAGCGGAAGGCGAACAGGTTCCTGGCAGGCGCGCAGCATGGACGCGGGTCGAGGCTGCCGACTCGTGGGATACCGCCTCGGTGACTTCGCAACGGTCCAGATCCAGCCCTCTGGGTGCTGGCAGCGGATGTCATGAGCACCAGTCAGGTCTCGCCGCTGCGCGACATGCCGCTGCCTACCGAATGCGCTGCCCGAGCTGCTCGATCCGCTCGGCCACCTGCTGCACCTGCGCGGCCATCTGCTCGACCCGCGCGGCCATCTGCTGCACCTGCTGCTGCAGCGCGATCAGCTCCGCGAACACCGCAGTATCGCCACCGGACCGCATGTACTCTGCTACCATTCCCCCCATTCTGCACGGCTTCGCAGAATCCGCGCGAGCGTTTGGCAAGGTCGCCGCCCGCCGAATCGGGACCGCAGCGCCGTCGGTTACCAGCAGCCCCCACCGTCCACCCGCCGGACGACCGGCCAGGACCGGTGTAGAGGCTGACCGGTTTCTGCCTGCCGGTAGCTCCGTTGAAAGCGGCGCTGAGCGTAACAGTCCTGCCCGAGGACGTCTCGGTGTACGCGGTGACGAATACCACGCCGCAGTCCGGGCTGCTGGCGGCCGAGACCGCGGACGGCTGGCCCCCGCCTGGCCGCTACCTGCTCCCGCCTGGCAGGGCGGGTCCGGTCACTGCTTGGGGATGTCCTTGCCCGGGTCGATGAACGGCTTGCGGACGGTCACGCCGCGGCGGCGCCCGGCGGGGGTCTGGACGTCGAATTCCTGGCCGAGCGGCTCGGCGAGCC
>WNGH01006517.1_pt1 | contig 21176 bp, 18 predicted proteins | sample 5400631 | NCBI WGS metagenome assembly WNGH01 (sample SAMN13153373, study PRJNA577476) | soil metagenome | isolation source: 115 cm soil or saprolite under Garry oak tree replicate 1 | place: USA:California | collected 2016-06-15
GTCCGTTCAAGATAGTTCATTGGCTTGTTGATGTATTGGGGCCTGATGTTCTTGCCTAGTCTCCGGTTCAACATCTGGACAACTTCGTTGAACGTGTGTGATTCCCCGCTTCCAGCATTGACTATTCCGACTGCCGGGCTCTCGGCTGCTCGCATCATCATCTTTACCACGTCACCTATGTAGATGAAGTCTCTGGACTGGGATCCGTCCCCGTAGATTACCGGTCGCTCGTCGGAGGCGATGGATCTTAGGAAGAGGCCTACGGGGCTCGCGATCTGTCCTTTGTGATCCTCTCCGGGACCGTATCCCGCGAATATTCTCAACATCGTTGTTGGAGGTGGTTCCTCGGTCCCCTCGATCATCTGCTCACAGGCCAGCTTGGCGACCGCGTAGAGATTTGTGGGTCTTGGAATCGTCGTCTCTTTCTGTGGTGGGCTTGCTCGGCCATAGACGCTTCCGCTTGAAGGATATACTATCTTCTTGACGCCGTTCGCTTTAGCGTATCGCAGAACGTTGATCATGCTTATCGTGGTCGTGGCGAAGCACTTCTGAGGCTCCTTCCCGTAAAGTATCACCGAGGAGGGGCTTGCTAGGTGGAAGATGTAATCAATGTCGGGGAGTTTGGCGAAGGAAGATTCCTCCATCACGCTCCTATCGACAATATCTACGGGTAGTCGCGAAAGGTTGGAGCGTGGTGCCGCTGAGAAATCATCCATCACTGTTACGTGAGAGTTGGCCGCGCATAGCTCTCGTACAAGGTTCATGCCGATAAAGCCGGCGCCTCCGGTCACCAAGGCACTTTTACCGCTCCAATTCACCTGTCACTCATCTCCCATCAGAAACATGCTCAACCATGAGACTCCCGCATCAGCGTTTTCTTCCTGTATGCCTTAACTCGGAATGACTGGGGGCTCAGCTGTTTCCGGGCTGACTCTCGTCTCCTCGATCTTGGTCCAGACAAGCTGCTTGTTCCCCCTCGCTTCTTGCATAATAGCTGCGAGCATTGTGAGATTGTTCGTGAGATAGGTTGTAAAGGCAGTCCTGAGACCCGGGACAGCGGCGACAACCGCTAGCCCTGCTGCGATTAGCAGGGCCAGAAGAAGATTCGTGGCCATTACTGTGACTGTCAAGACGAGGAAGAGGGGGAAGAGTAGTGGGTTGATGACGTAGATGAAGAACTCCATTGGAAAGATCACGCCTGAGAAAATGTCTCTTCTCCGGAAGATCAGTCTCGAGTGTTTGAGGAAGGCTTGGAGTATGTGCTGGCCACGACGGAACTTTTGTCGAAATCTTCCAGTCCAGGACCCGGGCGTGGGGTCGAAGAAGACCACGTCATCGGCAGCGATCGCCCTCAGTCCCTTCTCGACGACGCAGAGAGCGATACAGGTATCGTCAGCTCCAACTCTCGGATCGACTTTCCTAACGTCCGTATGCCGGAAGACCTGGATTTCCGCCTCCGCTACTGGTGTGCTGTGAAGCTTCGACTCCGCTACTCGCAGCATCCGGTAGATCGATCGATAGGAGCCTTCTATGCTCAACGAGAGTCCTTGGGGCGATCCGGAAAGCGAGTGGATGCCCGTAACGGATCCAATCGAGGGATCGGACAGGTACTTTAGAGCATTGTGCAGCGCGCCTTTTTCCCACATGCACTCTGCATCGCTTAGGCAGATGAACTCGTTCTTCGCAGCTGCCAACGCGACATTGACACCATAGCTCTTACCCCTTCTCTCTCGTTGGGTCAGGATTCTTCCTCGGACACTTGCCTTTTCTAGGATCTCTCTCGCTATTTCGACTGTTCCGTCTTTGGATCCTCCATCGGTGATTATTACTTCTAGCTTTTCGAGAGGGTAGTTGTTTTCCAGGAGATTTGCAATCTTCTTGGCGATCACCGGAGCCTCGTTATATGTGGGAATGATGACACTCACATCAGGCTCGATGGGCTTCTGCGCGATCTTGTAGTCTCTCTTTGCGCCGATCCTTCGCATCAGCCCAAAGTAGACCAAAGGCGCGCCGATATGGACGCCGCCGACGATGAGCCAGACTATTAGCAGGAGGCTTGTCATGAGATGTTCACGACGCTGAAGCCCTCGTCACCGTAGCCGCTGACTAGCTGAGCCTGGAGATCGTCCGCTCCGCGCAAGTGCTCTGGAGAAGTAATCGAGACGTTATCGCTCTCGGTTGTGATTCTAGCTTTGCTTCTCATATTCCACCATGAGGCCAGCTCTCCCAATGTCATTATGTCGCAGTCTGGGTCCAGCCGGAAGCTTTCCAGAAGCCTCGCATACTGTGCTTTGTTCTCCGCATCTGCGAACTCGTAGTCGGGATGAACCAGCAGGATGCAGGCCCCGCCAACGCCCCGGATCCACGTGGATAGTTGGAGAAGCAGGTCGACCGCGGCTGAGGGTTTCTGTCCTGCCACTCGAATGAGCTGGTGGTCTTGAGGCAGGGATACGGGGACCTCGAGAATCCCACGAGTGTAGAATGGGAAGACGGTTCCTACGCCGTGGGGGCGAAGGGATGTGGGCGAGAGAATCTCCCAGGACGGGCATGAAGAGTCGTAGTCATATCCGGAGTGGGAGAGGGCCTCTGCCAAGCCTGGGCTGTGTTGAAGCAGTGGGGCCCTGAAGCCCTGGATTCTCTGATCGACTAGCGTCTCGATTTTCGCCCTACATCTGGTGAGTCTTCTCGTCTTCTCCTCGATGCTTAGGAATACCAATCTTCCGTCATGTCTGGTGTCGTGGGCGCCGACTTCGCCATTCTTGACAAGATTTTTCAGCGACGTGGGGTTGAGAGGGTACCGGTCGCTGGGGATGTTCCAGGTTGACCGGATGTGCAGAGCTTCTTCCACTTCCATGAGTTTCTGAGCTCCCTTCTCGAGGCCGGTGCTCGTCTCCACGTCGTGTGATACTGATAGAGCGTAGCTTTTGCCTCGTCTCCAAAAGCCGATTCTAGGGATCGGACCCGCGATCTTTACTATGCTGGCGAGGAAGATTGTTCGGAGGCATTCCACTGGTCCAAGGTTTTCTTCTTTCAGCTCGGAGAGTCCTCTCTCTGAACGGAATGAGCGGTTTCTGATGAAAGAGGGAATCGACTGGTAGGAGAAGGGGAGTTTGCTGACTAGGCTGAATCTCCTGCTGGGGACCTGCTCGAAACCGTCATGGACCAGCCTTGTGTACTCGGTTACAAGATCCAGTCCTAGCAAGTGGACATTGGTCCCGTGGACCCGTGATAAGATTGGAGTGCCTTCCGAGAGTAGTAGCGGCTCGATTCGCGAGCCAGTGTACTCGTACACGTCCGCTCTCAACGAGACTGTTGTTCCCTTTCTAACAGGGAGGCGGACAAGTCTCTTCGTCGACGAGACTCTAACTCCAAGATCTGAGGCTGCTTTTTCGGCCTCTTCTCGTCCCCCAGGGGTCAGTATTACAGATCTTTGTTTGGAGGATTGAAACGCCGTCGTCCTATCCGAGGTGAAGACTATGGAATCCTGTGCGTCTGGAACGTTCAGCTGGTAGGGAATCTTCCAGAACTCGGCGTAGCCTTCCAGTGTGCTGGAGGTCTCGTCCGTTCCAGCCTTCAAGACGATCGGGCGGAGCTTTGAGAGCAGTGCCATCTAGTGTCGCACTCCCAGCCGAAGTAGGAACATGGGTCCGACGATCTGCCACCAGTCCCTGAGTGGTGATATGTGAGAGTAGCCTCGCCGTCCAGAGTGCGAATATGTCTTTGTCACAGGTCTCTCGGTAAACCTGTATCGCAGGGTTAGCGCCTTGTAGTGGAGGTAGTATTCGAGTTCGTAGCCGTCTAGCCATGGCTGCCAGACATCGATTCTAGAATCCTTGAGGATCGCTGCTTTGTAGGCTCTGAATCCGTTGGTGACCTCGGTGCAGTGGACGCCGGTTAATAGTGTCCAGAAGAAGGGAAAGGATCTGCTGAATATGCCCCGGAGCAGCGGGGTCTTCTCCCGTCGTCCTCCAGGAAGAAACCTTGATCCCTGGACATAGTCATAGTCGCCTCTGAGGATTGGCTCGGTGAGTCTTGTAACCTCTCTCGGATCATCTTTCCCGTTCCCGGCCATGACGACGATTAGGCTGAAGTCGTGTGAGAGGGCATACTCGTATCCCTCCTTTATCGCGTAGCCGATGCCTTTTCTGTCAGGGTTCTTGATGATCGCGACTGGGACCTTGCTTCTCCTGATCGACTCTTCGATCTCGCTAATGATCTGGTCGTCGGGCTTGTCGAGGACAAGGCAGACCTGGTCGACTGATCCAGGCTCAAACCTTTCCAGGACCCGGCCGACCTTGCCCGCTTCTCGGAAGACCGGGACGATAGCAATACTCTTCATGGGCCATTCTACTTTCTCTTTCTCACCGGTGAAACTTCAGGACTTGCCGGTGGTTGCCTGTAGCCTACGACCCGAGCGGGGATTCCTACAGCGATCGCATTGTCCGGTATGTCTCTTGTAACGACCGATCCTGCTCCTATGAGAGCGTTCTCTCCGATGTTGACCCCAGGGTTGATCGTGCTGCCTGCCCCGATGGAGGCGAAGCTCTTGACTCTCGTGTTAAGCAGGGTCCATTCGCCGTGAGCTCTCGGATGTTTATCGTTTGTGAATGTTACGCTCGGGGCGATAAAGACATCGTTCTCGATTACGACCCCCGTCGGGATGAATACGAACGGACGAATTTTGCAATTGTCTCCAATCGTGACGCCTTCTTCGATGTACACGTACGAGTCGATCTTCGTGTTCTTTCCGATCTTGCACCCGTAGAGATTTACCTGGTCATAGATCCGCGAGCCTTTGCCTATAACCGCCTTCTTGATTACGGAGAATCTCGCTCTTCTCATCTACTTAGCGGAGATCTCCGGGATGATCGGAAGCCGGACTTGGATTGCACGGTCGTTGTACATTGACTCGCGAGACGCCTCGAGTAGAGCGACTACTCGGGCACCTAAGAGTCCATCGGAGTGGTTGGTGAATGGTGTAGAGTTACCATTGTTTCGAATGCACTCGGCGAAGTGAGTTATCTCGTCTCTGAGAGTGTTGCTGGGCGAGACGGGCACCTCCTCCAGAACGCTGGATTTTTCGAGGAACAGCTTCTGGTTGACACAGTCAAGGTGAGCGTTTCCCTGGCTACCGACGACTGTCACATCTCTCCGTTTGTCCCGGTCTAGCCAGCTGAGCTCGATGTGAGCCAGCAGGCCTCCCTTGTGCTCGGCCGTTATGAATGCCACTTCTTCATTCTGTCTTGTCCTATACCCTTTGGCTTTGCATGAAACCTTCTCCGGCCACGTTCCAAGGACATAGTTGCATATGTCGAACGGGTGTGGAGCAAGGTCGGTTATGACCTCTCTCTGCAGCTGCGGGCCCATCAATGCTGTCCACCGCATGAGCAGGTAATAGGGGTCCCCTATCATACCGTCTGATAGAAGCTTTCGGAGTCCTCTCACTCCGTTGTTGAACCTGTGGATGTGGCCGACGCAGAGGACGCAATTGTTCTCTCGTGCGAGTCTCATCAGCTCATAGGCCTCGTCTATCTTCAACGTCAACGGTTTCTCTACAAGGACATTCTTGCCCTGTCTAAGGAATGTTGATGCGACTTCGAAGTGGGTGCTGTTTGGGGTTGCGATGTGGACGCCGGACAATGAGCGGTCTGTAGCTAGGGACTGGTAGTCATAGCCGTATTCAATGCTGTCACCAAACTCCTCGCGGCATGAGGCGAGGCTTGCTGGAGAAGTGTCAACCAGAGACTTGAGCTGAACCTCTCCGGTTGTTCTACCGATGTCCAGAATCTCTCGGACAACTTTCTTGCCCCAGTACCCGCCGCCAATGACCGATATGCGAAGTGGATTCATTCTTGAAGACACGCTCTGGTTCGAGAACTAGGGGTGGCGTTGACTGGGAGCCCGGACTAGCGCTAGGGCGAGTGGTCGCTCAGATATTTTTCCATCGAATCCCAGTGTCATTCCAGCCACGACGCGAGCATCTAGTAAACCTCTACTCTTAACCTTCGTGGTGATCAGTGATATTCTTCAATAAAAACATGTCCAGAGATATGCTTGGATACACGGCGATCGGTTCAGGGTTTTTACTTAGGAATCGGATAAATAGCAGGTGGGAGAAGGATTTCTCGGCACAGTCCTCGAGACCATCGTTGGAAATGAGCACGTGCGAGGGTTCTCCCTCTCCTCTCGGGGGCGGGCAGGAGAATCATGTCTCTCGCCTTCTTGCTGCGGCTCTGGCAATTCTTCGCAGAGCCTCTGCGATCGCATCCAACTTTTCGCACGCCCCCCTATTCTCCCGGCAGTACGACAGCAGCGTAAGGTCAAGTATCACAGAGGCCTCCAGCAGAAGATCGGGTTATCTGATATACTTCGTTGATTCTCTAGTAGTTCTAGAACACGTGATCGACGTACTGATGAATCGATTCTCTCCAAGAAGCGGATTGTGAATGAGGACCCTGTTGGTCACGCTCAGCGGGACCCACGGCACTGGCAAATCGACAAATGCGGGTAGGGTGTATTATCTGCTGAATGGTTCAGGACGAAAGTTCTCCTATCTGCGCCATCAGGATATCCTCGATCCCTTCGGGTTCATAGTGAGGAGGGCGGCGAGGATCCTGCGCGTTGATGTGAACTACCTGGAGAGAACGACTCCACTGAGAATTCTATGGTCTCTATACTTTCTCTTCATCTACTATCCGATCCTAGTTGGCGGGATAGGTCTCAGGCGTCTGCTCGGCTACAGTGTTGTGACGGATCGTTACATATACGACCTCATCGTGGGATTCTGGGGCAACCATCAAAGGGTTCCTCTAGAGCATCTGCTGATATGGATCCTTCCCCGCCCGGACATCTCGTTCGTCCTTGAGGCCGAGAACAGCAGGATTCTGACGGCGCGTCCAGAGCATTCAGAGGAGTTCATCCGGAATGAGAAGCGTCTCTACAACTGGCTTGCAGACCATTTCGGGCTGAAGAGGATCAGCACATCTGAATCGTTCCAAGCGGTTTGGAAACGCATAGCCGCGGACATAGAATCCTCCTTCCGCAACGCGCCCCCAGGCTCGACCAGCAGTACCATCGGCAAGTAGAGGTAAGGACGCCGGAGTTCGATATTGACAAGGACTGTGCAGTATCTGGGGACCAGCGTTTCAAAGACAGTTAATCCAGTGCCCGATAGACAGTAATTCCTTAACGACTTCTGCCTGCCGAAAGGTACTCTGGTGAGGAGGCGATTACGCTATCTAGGACTTGGCCATCGAAGTCGTTCGTGGAGCCCACTCGTAGTATTTTGAGAAGAGTTGGGACTATGTCTAGGAGACTAGCATCCAGACTTACGCCATGCTTGATTCCTGGTCCCATCGCCGCCCAGAACCCGTCGCGAGAATGAATAGAAGAGAAATGCGGGTCTAAATTCCACAGGTCCTTTGTGCCGAGCCTCGGGTTGATCTGGATCTTTTCTTTCCCAGAGTAGAGTTCCACACAGAGATCAGGAGCATCATATTGGTAGGGGCCCTTGAAAGTCTGGTCCTTGAAATGGAACACTGGACTCAACTTCTGTCCAGTCCTAGGATCATTTAGGTCGCTCATCATGTCACAGAGCTTCATTACCCATCCGTTCGAGGTCCGGGCGACGTCATGGTCTCCCCGTTTTTCTATCAAGTCATAATTCACGTAAATGTGAGCCTGGTGGCCCCCGGTCGAGAAAGCTAGGGTCTTGTCCCAGTCGATATTGTCGATCAGGCCCTGGAGCGTTCGTTCTATCGCTGCTGCATAAGTGAGCTTGTGACTGATGAATTCTGGCGTCAGCTTGTAGAGAGTGGCCAGGGTCTCAGGAGAAAATTTCTTGAGAACCCATTTTCTCAACCTCGTGTACACTTCGCCCTTCTGCTTCACAGGGCCCCTAAGCGTCAAGAGTCCCTTCAACTCTAGGAGCCGGTTGACGTAGAGTGCGGAAGAGCAAGGCGTGGACCCATGGTCCGAGAGGAGGAGAACATTCGTGTCGGGTCCTACCAGCTTTCCGAGTTCTCCAACCGCGTTGTCGATATTAACGTACCAATCTCGAAGCGCATTACTGTAGGGCGAGTCTGGCTGATCCATATACTGCCAGAGGTCGTGCTGAACCAGGTCTAATCCCTGAAAGGTCATAGCGAAAACGTCAGGATTGTACCATTCTATCAGTAGCTTTGCAGTCTGAAGACACTTGTCATGAAGCCTCTGAACCTGATCGAGATGCGCCTCCCCGCCGCCCTTCATGTCGGACGGCTTGGATAGCGGGACGTCGATCTCGTAACCCCCGACTGCAGAGTCTATCCTCCTCATCAAGTCCTGGGGATAGGACCAGGCTTTGCCGTGGGGAACAGGGAAGCCTGATACCATGAATCCGTTTACAGGATAGGGGGGATATGTTCCGGGGAAATTGAAGATGCCCACCTTCTTTCCCTGCTTCGAGCAGATGTCCCAGAAACATCCAAGCTCTGGCGTGGTCCTGCCCCTCTTGAGCTTCCTGTCACGTCCTATGTAGAGAAAGCCGTAGACGCCTATCTTGGCCGGGTTCATACCAGTTGCGAAGCACTGCCAGGCCGGAACGCTCTCTGGAGGAACTATAGACTTTAAGATCCCGTGCGCGCCGCCCTCGAAGAATGACCGGATATTCGGAAGCTTATCGATCCACTTCTGGATCAGGTATGGCGAAGCTGAATCGATCCCTACGACGAGAGCATCCATTTTCACGCTGCCCCGTCGTTTAGAGTCTGAGCCGCTGAAGGTTCAACTTGGAAAGTACTTCCTCCCTGACCAGGCATCTTTGCGCAGACGCATGGCATGTTTCGCAAACGAGTCACATGCAGAGAGCATGTCAGTCGAACATTCTGTCGCTTCAGGCGGGATAATCGAGTCGTAGTATACGCATACGCTTGAGGCATGATAGACTCCCCGAAAATAGTCTTCACCAGACTCCACCCCTACCTCCAGCTCTAACTGCTGCGCTCATAAAGTCAAGAATCATTAGAGACGGAGCAGCCAAGCAAGAAAGTGCGCTTCTCCACCTTGCGCGCGAAGCCTCTCTCGCCGCCTTGAGCAGGAAGAGCAGAATTATAGCCACAGTTGGAATCCTGTAAGGGAGGACCAGTCGATCACGTCTCAAGACGGAGAGTCGATCCCTCCCAAATCTTGTCCGTGCGTCCTTCTGAAGATCTAGAAAACGAGGATTCTCTACTTGGCAAGCCTTCAGGAACCGTTCCATAGAAGCGAGGTAGAAGATGAACGCATCACCGATGCTGGCCTTATCGATCTTTCCCAGGACCTCGTCGCGGTCAGCGGTCTCAATAAGCTTCAAGAAATCCAGTATATCGGAGAGTTTTAGGAAGTTGTGGCGAAACATGGCATGAATCACTCTGATGAGGACTCTATCAGAGTCAGAAGTCATCCACACTTCTCGGCCTTCGACCATTACCTTCCTTCGATGGCGAAGCACCTCGAAAGGGTCCAGATGTACTTCGCCTAGCTGGCTTATGGTTGGGTACAATTCGAAGTCATGCTTGTATCCCGGAAGAAAGCAGCTGAACTTTCCAAGGAGCCTATCGCAGTGCGTGAGTCCTTGGGGGCGGACCTTGTACTCGTTCAGGAGAAACTTCTGAGCCAGGCTGAGCTGTGAGGCTGATGGGACAAGAAGGTCAATATCATGCCCAACGTCGGGGAGAGAGTCGAAGGATTTTATCGCAACGAAGGAGACGCCATGCTTGGTAAAGACATCGCTCATCTGATCGTAAAGATCGAAGGCCTCGGAGACATCTTTCCTTGCAACATCTACGGCCTCACTGGGAAGATGGAGGAGGTCTGCGGCTCGAAGCAGAACCTTGTTCTTCTCAACGAGCTTCAACATCCGTTTCTCGTCCTTGACTCGGACCGTCTTGTTTCTCAACAACGCTTTGGCGAGTAAGATCGACTCAGCTTCTCTGCGAGCCGTCTTGACTCCGCCAATCTCTTCCAGAAAGTTTAGCTTCACTAGTCTCTGGACCTACATGCGAGGCGATGGGGGTGCCCGATAAACTGCTGCCTCAGGACTCATGCAAGCCAGCCTGGTCAAGAATGCAAGTAAGAATGCGTGGCAGGAGGCACTTTCAGTAAAATGGCAAGCTGACGCATGCTTCCGATGAGCACATGGACCTTGCCTACTCAAGCCCCTTGCACGGATCAGTGAGGATCTACGCCTGAAGTATTTATCCAATTCCGGCGCTTCTGCCTAGGGTGGGCACAGATATCCTCAGATGCATTTGTATTTACCTCGATTGAAAAACATTGATGATTGGTGATATCCTTAGAACTAAGGTTTCTGACAGATCTATAGGGCCATGATGCGTAGTCGTGGACTTCTGGTCGCGTTTTCCGGAGTCGATGGTAGCGGCAAGTCCACTCAGATTCGCCTCCTAGAGGAACGGCTCGCGAAGGCTAGAGGTGGCGTCTTGCACATTCGGTGTCGCTGGAGGCCGGTTGTATCTCTGCCCTTGCTTGTTATTCTTAGAAAGCTGGGTTATGCGAAATATCATATTGGCGGAGGTTCATACATTGTTGAGACACGGCTGGCAGGAAACAGTGGCTTGGCTTCGCTCTGGATTATTCTGACCCAATTGGAGAATGTTGTGAAGACCGGGTTGAAGCTTGTGTTTCCGATGCTGCTCGGACGTTCCGTTATCTGCGACAGGTATGTCCTGGACATGCTCGTGGATAGCATGGCTGGACTCCATGATGGTCCGGATAGGATAAGGCCGGGCTTCAAACTTCTCCATCTCTTTCCCAGACCGGATTTCGCATTCTTCATGGACATCGATCCGGAGGTCGCCTTCAGAAGGAAACCTGATCTTCCAACACTGGATGACTACGTCGAGAGACTTCGTCTCTACCGCGAGCTGAGTCCTCAATGGGGTGTCACAGTTGTCAACGCTAGATCTTCGCCCGACGCTATTCACAGAGAGGTCTGGGGAGGCATCTCGACGAAAGTACGAGACATGAAATCAGAAGACTCAGAGATGTAGATCCGCACAGTAATGAAAACGATGAAGGCTTCTAATGATCACATAGGCCTATTCGCCAATACGGAGGCCGCATTGCCGATCGCATCGGCCCAGTGAGCATCGCTCCCGGCGGTCCTGGCTATCATGCGCCTTTGCGCCAGCACAAGAGCTTTCGAGTTGTCATCGACTCTGTTCATTGCATTGAAGACCTCGACTCCATCTGTCCTGAATGACTCCTCGGCGAGAGAAGGCTTCACCCTGCTTGAGAAGGGATGAGAGGCGACAGCGATTCCTCCAAGGTCATGGATTCTATCGACCGTCTCTTCGAGGGAGAGACCTTTCGCGACGTCCTCTTCGATCCCAATGGCGAGAACGTGTCCGGCAATGCTTGTAACTTCTGAACCAGGAATCACACGGAATCCCCTGTACCCACGGGCAACTCTTCTCCCGGCTAATCCCCCCTTGACGCTATCGTAGTCGGTTATTATCATCCCGTCCAACCCTCGTCTGATGGCAGCCTCTATCATCTCTTTGGGAGTGTTCAACGCATCGAACCATCGCCGGCGACGATTGCTATACACTGAATGGCAGTGCGTTTCCCACTTCAATCCAGAGGGTTCGACTAGATTCTTGACAGACAACGACTATTGGGCCCCGCTCTCCTGATTATTCGTGAATACTGTACAAGAAACCGAGAAGAAAAATCATGTGTCGTAAATTTCACCGGGTGCTCGAATGATGCGTGCATCTGACAGGAGAGGAGGAAGTGGCTAAAAACCAATCCATAGTAATTGACTAGGGGACGGATAGAGTTGCAGGATTCCGAGGCCAATCTTAGAGGATCGACTGAAGTCGAAGCAGTATTGATCATCAAACGAGATTTCGATGCTGTCCTGCAGGAGTTGACAAATCTCCGGTCGATTCTGACTTACAAATTGGAGCCGGGTCCGTCCAGGACCATTCGCGATCGCTATTTTGACACTTCCGACCGGCGTCTCCGGAAGCGAGGCGCTAACCTCAGAATAAGAGAGATAGACGGTTCCTTCTTCATATCGGTGAAAACTCATGCAAGGAGGACCCTGAGGGGAGCCGTCGCGAGGAGGGAGGTCGAGGCGCCCTGGTCCAGGCAGATGCTCCTGAGTCTCGTCAAAGACTTGGAGCTGGAGGGTGATCTAGCATTGACTGACCGTCAATTTTCTGACACCGCTCCGATAGCCGCTATAGAAGCGATTGGTTTGCAGTTGGTCCAGGATAGAGAGACAAAGAGGGAGGTTAGAAACATACGTTCAGAGGTCAAACCTAATCTCGTGCTCGCAGAACTTGCTATAGATCAAGTTACCTATCACATCGGAAGCGGTAACATTTCGATCTTTGAGTTAGAAGTGGAAGAGAAAGCGAGGGGTTCTTCCTCAGTTATCCGTGATGTGACGAACGCTTTGCTACACGCATATCGGCCGTCCGTCCAGAAATGGTCGCACGGGAAATTCGTGACTGGGCTGGCAATACAGAGATTATTGGAGACGGAACCTGCAGACATCCTAGTCGAGCAGGGCCGTCTCAAACCGGAGGCTTTCGATAGAATTGACCAGTCCGTGCGATCAACGACGAAGTCTCTGGGCCGGAGACTAATCCGGACCTTGACGTCACAGCGTTGAGCTATTCTTCTGGAAGGCCCGATTCTCTCTTGGAATTCCTCTGCTTGTTGATGAACTAGGCAGGGCTCGCCGGTTCCAGACTTGGCGGGGGTGAGTGGACCTAGGGTTGGTTAGTCTCCTCTCTAATCATCCGTCCGAGGATTTGGGTTGTCTCTCTTCTGATATTCGGTGTTACATCGACGACGACGAGACCCTCACGGGGTTGGCCGTAGAGTATCATCGCTCGCGGGGGAGACTCTACGATGCATGGGAGAGTAAGGAGGTCCTCTTCTCCGTCGACGAGAATTAGAGCATCCTCTTCCTTCATGGCCTGCTTTATCATGTCCCAGGACTCTTGTGTAATGACGCCAGCCGGGTTTCTCGCATGGTAGCTTTTTCGAGCCATCACGCTGAAGGATGTTGCTGGCTTACGCATAGATATGTGATCTATTATCCTGAGATGCACAGGGATGCCTGCTGCAAGGGTTTCGCGGGAGACAACGTCTCCAACTGCCGTAACTCTAGTAGGATGATATCTCTCGATCAGAATCTTCAGCGCGGGCATGGTCTCCCTCGGCTCGCCGGGGATGAGCTTTCCGAGAGGCTCTTTCAACCTGGGAAGGTCTGATTGTGCGGGTCGGAGCTGGATCATATCACTTTACGGCCGGTGGCTCAACGTTGACGACTGAGGGTCCCTGACCGATGAGAATGTTGACGACGACAAGGTCATGGGTCTTGTCCGGATTCAGGTCCCGGTGGACGAGGCCAGGGGGAATGTGGAAGAAGTCTCCATGATTCAAATCGACCGTTTCCATTCTCTTCATCACGTACTCAAGCCGCAGTTGGCCGGTGGCTATGAAGCCATAGAGGTGGCGGGTCCCATGATGGTGCCATCCAGATACGACCCCTGTAGCAACCCTTGACTGAGAAACTATGGCGTTCTCAGACTCAAAGGCTCTCCTACGAACAATTCCATCAGTTGAGTCTCCTCTCTTGAGCTCCGAGTCACGGACAACTTCGATGCTAGGCATGTTTGACAAGATGATTGAGACATACTAAGGGCTTCCTTGGCTTTCGATTCCTGAGTCTCTTCACGGGATGCTCTCAGGTCAAGGGATGAGTTTCCTGACTGGCGAGGTATTCTTATCAAGAGGAGTTGCATGGCATAATACTGGGGTCTGTCGAACGCCTCAGGTGCAGACCGTTGAGCAAGCGACCCAGGTTGCACTGGACTTAGTGAGGAAATACTACTCCTTTGCCTTCCCGATCTCAGCTAGGAAAGAGACCACTCGTTGGATCGTAGACCTGGACATCTCATATTTCAAGCCAAGCTACGTGAGGGTGAGAATTTTTGCCGAGACGGGGGTCGTTGAAGATTTCAGAGTCACATTGGGCCCACTGTTGTAGAGTCTCGTCGTCTTCATCCTTTACGACTGCTACAAACCCGAGTATAGAAGCGGGCTTCGCGCTCGCAAAGTTGCAGCTCTGGGAGAGCGTTGGAGCTGGCCGAGCCTAGCTACTTGGACCTCCGAGTCCGGTGGCGTTGAACTCGGCGTTCGAGAATCTTGCAGGATCGAAGATTCGCCTTGCATCTAATATCCGTGCTCTTCCCCCCATCAGTGTTGTGAGTTCATCGCTATCGAGGTCTTGGAATTCGCGCCAGGCGGTCATGATGATTACAAGGTCGCTACCTTTTACACAAGCCTTGGCGTTCGGGGAATAAGATACGATTGGACCGAGTTCCCGCCTAGCTCCCTCCATTGCCATAGGGTCGTAGGCTCCAACCATGGCTCCCTTATCGACGAGCTTTCTGATGAGAGGGATGGCGCGCGATTCGCGGACATCGTCCGTGTTAGGGTTGAAAGCCAGGCCAAGGACAGCGATCCTCTTTCCCTGGACCCGCCCCAGCATCTTCTCCGCCTGTGAGACCAAATTGTCGGGCTGCGTCTCATTGACCTGAAGGGTAGACTCGAGGATTGACGGATCCACTCCCAATCTTTTCGCATAGTCGACCAAGGCTTCCACGTCCTTTGGGAAGCAGGATCCTCCGAAGCCTGGTCCGGCTTGGAGAAATAGCGGTCCGATCCTCGGGTCGAGTCCCATCCCCTTAGCGACATCGTTTACGTCGCTTCCTGGAATCTTTTCGCAGATTCTAGCTATGAGATTGATGAAGCTAATTTTGGTAGCTAGGAATGCGTTGCTGGAGTATTTTATCAGCTCCGCCGTGTCAGGAGATGTCTCAACCACGGGGGGCATCTGTTCCCCGTAGAACGCTCTGTAGAATGATAGAACATGGTCGCGAGAGTACTGGTCGATGGGCCCTATCACTATTCTGCTCGGCTTTAGTGTGTCCTGGATTGCCTGGCCCTCCCGGAGGAATTCCGGGTTGGAACATAGGCCAAAGCCTTCGCCGCACGTTTTGCCTGAAGATTGTTCGAGTATGGGTTTGACGACACTTCTTGTAGTGCCTGGGATGACGGTGCTCTTCACGATGACAGTAGGCTGTCTGGTTGAGCCTGCGATGGCCTCGCCTAGCGACCGCGATGCAGACCTTACTTGGGAGAGGTCTATTTCGCCTGACCTGCTGCTCGGGGTCCCTACGGTTATGAAAACGATGTCGGAGTCAGAAACAGCGCTATGGCTCGTCATGCATTGGAGTCTTCCATTCCGAACGTGTTCTTCTAGAAGTGGATGGAGACCCATCTCTAGGAAGGGGGCCTTTCCGTGTCCAATGAGCCCTATCTTGTCGCGGTCCAGATCGATGCCAGTCACATGAAATTTCGATGCGAGGCACGCGGCCGTCGACAACCCCACGTATCCGAGCCCGACGATTGCTATTCGCGGTTCGTCGGTCTTTTCCTGTATCATCTTTCCTTTCGCAAGGGAATGGTTTCTTTGGGTTCGCTGGCCGATAACGCTGGGTTATCCAAGTTCATCGGGAGGCTTTTTTTTGCTGCTTTGGCGTCGACATATCCAAGTGAGAGTCTTAGAGCTTCCACCATCGTTTCAGGAGTACCCATGTCGAGCCTGAGTTCGTTGGTCCTGAGTTTCACTCCAATGACTGGTCTTCCTTCGGTGACGAGCTTCTGAATCGCATCTGTTAATTGTAGTTCGCCATTCTTCCCGGGCTCTGTCTCGGACAATGCGTTGAAGATTTCTTCCGTGAAGACATAGAGCGGCATTATGGCGATGTTCGTCTACTGTCTCGGGTCTGGGACTTCGTGGAGGAGAATGGTTGCTGACGCCTGATATTTCTGGTGCATCAGGGCCAGTCGTTTCAGATGTTCTTCTCCCTCCGATAGAATGAATGTATCTCCTGCTTGGACGATGAATGTCCCTTTCACAAAGGGTCGTCCGAGGAGGACCGCGTCCCCGAATCCAAGAGACTCTGGCTGGTTAAGGAAGACGATGTTCGAGGATCTTATCTTCTCGTAAAAGTGAGAGAGGCATTCAGCGTCCCGGCCCTTTTCTTTCAGGAACGCGGAGAAACCAGGGTCTGGGGAGAAGTGATCCTCGATCGCCCTCTTTCCCCTTCCGACGACGAAGTAAAAGTCTCTCACACCGAGGCTGTAAAGCTGCTCGAAAATGGCCTGAACCAGTGGTTTTAGCTCGAGGCTGTGACTTCCGTTGTACGTAATGATCGGAAACATCTCCTTGGGTATCTCCTTCGAAAAGGGAAGCATCCTGAAGCCGATCCCCCCGGCAGTTATGACGCCTTTGCATTCGCTGAATCCGTTCACGGAACTCTCCTTCATCTTAGCGTCTAACGCGGGTCACCTCGTCAACCTTTAGCCACATGCATACATCCGGCCCGCATCAGCCATGATGATGGTAAGTCCATGGCTCTCCTGGGCCTCACCTATTCAACGATATATTCCTGTAGAGATAGACGGAGATAGAGAAGCATATCCACTGGTCGGGGAAACAACCGCTGATCCGGCTATAAAGGGTGGCGATTCATTTGTGTTTATACTCGACCATGTATCATCAGATGTACGCATACTGCAGTTGTACACGTGATGAATATAACGGCGGCATGGGCTAGAGGTACGGACCATGCTCTCTGCCATCCATTCTGCCGGCCCTCCCAGGGGATTGTAATGGACCATCGGACGTTTGACGGATCAAAGTACAGGGAGGCGTAAGGAAAATCTCAAGAATTCTGATCACAGGAGGAAACGGGTTCATCGGGAGCCACCTTGCCGAGAAACTAGAAACTGCAGGGGACTCGGTTACCCTGCTTGACCTGAAGTTTAGCTCAAACACGCAGACCCTAAACTGCGAGAAGATTCACGGAGACATCAGAGATTACCCCACAGTGAGAAAGGCCGTCGATGGAAAGGACGCGGTTTTCCATTTTGGAGCAGTCTCCCGGGTCGCATGGGGGCAGCAGGACCCGTTCAACTGCTGGTTGACCAATCAAATAGGCACTCTCAACGTTCTGGAAGCTTGCAGGAAAGCCGAGTCTAGACCGGTGCTGTTGGAAGCATCCAGCCGGGAAGTGTATGGGGAACCACTCTACCTTCCAGTGGGCGAGGATCATCCCAAGAATCCAAAGTCCGTCTACGGGGTAACCAAGCTCTCTGCAGAGAGAGCCTGCCTCTCCTACTCAGACGAGTCCAACATAGCCCGCCCGGTCAACTGTGTGATTTTGCGCTTCTCAAATGTCTACGGTAGCGAGAGAGACCTTCAGGAGAGAGTAATTCCCAAGTTCATGAACAGGGCGCTCCGAGGCGAAGACCTCGCCCTGTACGGTGGCGACCAGATCCTGGATTTCACATTCATCGATGATACAGTCTCTGGAATAATGAAAGCATACTCAGCGTCCTTGAAGGGTGATGGCAGCATATTGGGAGAAGACTTCCATTTCGTTACGGGAAGAGGCGTCTCGGTGTCAGAGCTTGCACGCATGACCATCGACATTGTCGGCTCAGGGTCCAAAATTATACGTGAGGCGGCGAACTCGTTTGAGGTTCGAAGGTTCATCGGCGACCCTTCCAAAGCAGAGAAGATGCTGGGCTACAGGCCAATAGTGAATCTTGAACACGGGCTCAGAGTGTTGATGGAGAGAACGGTGCCAACCATTGTTGCAAGGTGAAGCTTTCTTCGTGAACAGGGGTCTCCATGACGCCTTTGCAATCCGGTGGACCTGGATCCCGTGCAAGTAACAGAACGGACTTCGAAGCAGCGGAGTCGCATCGTAGAGCGTCCTCGAGTCAGAGGGAAGTTTCTCTTTGTTGGGAATGAAAAGTTCTGGGTTAGGGGAGTAAGCTACGGGACTTTCCATGTGGAGAACGGGAGCGAGCAGTTGGTTCCCGAGATTGTGGAGAGAGACTTTTCGGCAATGGTTGAGAACGGATTCAATGTCGTGCGGGTCCACCTGTGTCCTCCGCGTTGGCTCCTCGATGTTGCTCAGAAGACCGGACTTCGGGTAATGGTGGGGCTCAACTGGGGGGAACACATGTCGTTCATCGATGAACCCAGGAGGTCTAAAGAAATTGAGCGGCAGATAAGAGGGTGGGTTCGTAGTTGTGCTGGCCACCCGGCCGTATTCTGTTATTCTGTGGGCAATGAAATCTCCGCTTCGATGGTTCGGTGGACTGGCAGACACAAGGTGGAGAAGTTTGTTAAGCGTTTGTACCGAGTTGCCAAAGAGGAGGACCCGGATGCTCTCGTAACTTACGTAAACTACCCTACGACAGAGTATCTGCGACTTCCGTTCCTCGACTTCCTATGCTTTAATGTCTATCTTGAGTCGCAACAAGCCTTCGAGAGCTACATCGCCCGGTTGCACAACCTTAGCCTAGAACGACCCGTTCTGATTAGCGAGATCGGGCTGGACAGCCTGCGTAACGGTGAAGAGAGACAAGCAGAAGTGCTGAGCTGGCAGATCCGGACAATCTTCGAGGAGGGTTGCTGTGGTGTCGTTGTTTTTGCATGGACCGACGAGTGGTACCATGGGAAGTATCTTGTCGAAGACTGGAAGTTCGGACTGACAACCCGGGATCGTTCGCCCAAGCCTGCTCTCCGAGCAGTAAGAAGGGCCTTCTTGGAATCACCTTTCCCGTCAGATATCTCATGGCCTGGAGTGTCCGTCGTGGTCTGTACCCACAACGGTGCATCGACCATCCGTGATACGCTGGACGGTCTGCAGACAGTGGACTACCCCGACTTCGAAGTCATCGTGGTTAATGACGGGTCGACCGACTCGACTGCCAAGATCGCGTCGCGTTACCCGTATAGGTTGATCAACACTGAAAATCGCGGGCTTAGCCAAGCACGCAATAACGGAATCTACGCGGCGACAAAAGAAATCATTGCATTTATTGACGATGATGCATATCCCGATAAAGACTGGCTCAGATTCCTTGCTCTATCGCTGACTGATAGAAAACTTGTTGGCACTGGAGGCCCGAACCTCTCGCCAGCAGATGACGGATGGAAGGCAGAGGCCATCGCGAACGCACCGGGACCGAACCCTGTTCTTCTTTCCGACAAGATAGCTGAGCACATCCCAGGTTGCAACATGGCATTTCGAAGAGAAGCCCTTGAGGCTATAGAAGGCTTTGACCCCCGTTTCCGAATCGCGGGCGATGATGTTGATCTTTGTTGGCGACTGCAGGAGCGAGGAGGAGTCATAGGATTCGCGCCAGCAGCACTCGTCTGGCATCACAGACGAAAATCCATCCGCAAGTATTGGAAACAGCAGCTAGGCTATGGGAGGGCTGAAGCCTTGTTGGAACGTAAGTGGCCTGAGAAATACAACACTTTCGGGCAAGTGCGCTGGACAGGGCGAATCTACGGCAAGGGCTTAGCTGTGGACCTCTCATCAATTGGCGGACGAGTATACCAAGGAGTCTGGGGGACTGCCCCCTTCCAGTACCTCTACGGTTCTTCGAACACCCTATGGTCCATCACTCTCATGCCTGAGTGGTACTTGATCATAGGAATGTTCGCCGCATTATTCACGCTGACATTCGGCTGGGGGCCAGCGGTTCTTGCTGGCACGGGATTGACCCTCGCAATCGCGCTGCCGGCAGCGCAAGCGGCTATGAACGCAACCCGAGCGAAGTTGTCGCACTTCTACAAAGGTAAAGAAGTGTTCAGATCCCGCATGACGATCTTCACGTTACATCTGCTTCAGCCCTTGGCCCGACTGGTCGGGAGAATTGGTGGCGGTCTCACCCCCTGGCGACGACGCGCCACTCGAATCAGACCGAAGTTTCTATCATCACAAATGAAAATGTGGCGTGATCGGTGGGAACCTCCGGAGACCGCTTTGAGAGATCTATATGCCCAGCTTCGAAGTTCAGGAGTGGTCACCAGGCCAGGCAGTGACTACGATTCGTGGGACCTCGAAATTAGGGGAGGATTGTTCGGGAGAAGCCGCCTCCTCCTTGGGGTGGAAGACCATCCGCCAGGAAAACAGTTATTGCGTTACCGGATTGCTCCGACCTACTCATTGCTCTTGCCACTTGTCTTAACTCCCTTCGCCGTCCTATCGTTAGTAGCAGGCTTCTCCGGTGCATGGCTTTCATCCATAACATCAGGCACTATCACTTTTTTCATGGCAATCAACGCGCTCATTGACTCAGCGTTTGCTAATGGTACGTTCCGAGAATTCCTAAAGCGCGCTGGCGCAACCTGATAGGGTTGAGCGTCAAATGACCAGCCCGTTTCTTGATAGTGCTCTCATTTTTTCAGTCGCGTTTGTCGCAACACTAGCGCTTGGTAGAGTCGTGTTTTGGATCTCGGATCGCAGAAGAAGAGGGCTTCTGCAAACGCTGCAATCCATCTCCAAAATACCAAACGGAGAACAGAAGAGCACACCTTATGGTGAGGGAAATGTCAGTAGATCTCCCGGAATTTTGCGAAGGCTGCTCTCCGAACTACGGCCTTACATGTTATCGATCTTATTCGTCTTTGCCATCTCGCTGACCGCAATCCCTCTTGCCCTAGTAAGCCCGCTGCCAATCAAGATAATAGTGGACAATGTCCTTGGAGCTCGGCCTCTCCCCGGCTATCTCAGAATCATCACAACAGACCCGTCGCAGGTCTCAGCGCAGGCCCTGGTTGTGATCGCCATAGGGATACTCGTGGTCGGCACGGTCCTCACTAACGGTCAACAATTGTTGAACGTCTGGGCAACGAACAAGGTTGGAAACCGCATTACGCTTGAGACTCGTGCCCGTCTCTTCCGACAGATGCAACGCCTCTCCATACTTTATCATGACACGAAGGGTGTTACTGACTCGACGTACCGGGTCCAGTACGACGCGCTCTGGCTCCAGCTTCTGGCCGTTGATACTCTGCCGCCGCTGGTCACTTCCGTCTTCACTGTTGTCGGGATGGTTCTGGTTATGCTGGTTCTTGACTGGGAACTGGCGTTGATAGCCGTGGCAGTTGCACCGTTCATGCTGTTGTTCACCTTCGTGTACCGGCAGCGGCTTCGAGCTGGGTGGAAGAAGGTGAAGACTTCTGAGAGTGCGGCAATGTCTGGCGCGCAGGAGTCACTAAGCGCGTCCAGAGTGGTGAA
>WNGH01009128.1_pt1 | contig 21162 bp, 14 predicted proteins | sample 5400631 | NCBI WGS metagenome assembly WNGH01 (sample SAMN13153373, study PRJNA577476) | soil metagenome | isolation source: 115 cm soil or saprolite under Garry oak tree replicate 1 | place: USA:California | collected 2016-06-15
CTTGGCGATGGCGATAGCGTTTTCGCACTGTCGCTCGACGCGCACCCCCAGAGTCTTGAGGCCACGGATAAGGAGATACGCAGCACCGGGGTCCATCGAGCCGCCAAGATAGATAATCATTTGGCGGACGCGATCCATCCAACTCGAATTGCCGACCGCCACGCCGGCGATGATATCGGAGTGGCCAGCAAGAGCTTTTGTGGCGCTGTGAACAACCATGTCATAACCACACGCAATGGGATTCTGCAGAACCGGGGTGGCAAAAGTGTTGTCGATGATGGAAACGAGCTTGTGTTTCTTGGCAAACGCCACCGCTCCGTGAATATCGACGAGGCGAAGCGTGGGGTTAGTGGGCGTTTCGACGTAAAGGACTTTCGAACGCGAAGTGACGAGCTCTTCCATGCCGGCCAGATCGGTTCCCACCTGGCGGACGGTGATGCCCATGTTGGGGAAAACGTCGCGCATCAGGCGAAACGAACCGCCGTAGAGTTGTGCCGTGGAGATCACTTCATCGCCGGCCTTCAGTGCGGCAAGCAGCGCGGAGGAAATAGCCGCCATGCCGGAAGAGGTGACCACGGCAGCTTCGGCGCCTTCTAGCGCGGCGATTTTCTTTTCGGCCACGGAAAGCGTCGGATTACCGTAACGAGTGTAGATGTAAGCCTTGTTCTTACCCTGGGCCCAAAGTCTCATTTCCTCGGTGGAAGAAAAGGTAAAAGTGGAAGAGCGGATAATCTCTGTCACGATGGGGCCGTTGACGCCGCGGCGGTTGGGTTCGCCGCCGTGAATGGCCTGGGTCTGGGGACCGAGCTTTGTGAGCTTGCTGGTGTTCATGGGGAAGAGTGTGCACCTTCTGGACGAACAAAAACAGCCGCCAAATTGGCGGGGGCCTAGACAAATTTGGGCTGGCTGTCGTGTCTTAGAAATAGAGCCGAGAACGTACGGCGAGATTGCTCGTAGGCGTTGTCGAAAACATAGTGCACCAGGTGTTTTTGCGTATGCGGAGCGCAGGAATAGCGATCCCGGATATACCGATCGAGCGGTAAATCGCGCGGTTCGAAACGTGGCCCTGAATGTGCGAAGCAGCGCGCTCTAGATGCTGCCCGGCGCGGCGAGCGAAAAAGACTCGGCCGCAGTCGTAAACCATCCGGAGCGGTCGAACGCCGCGGGTCAAGCGCCGGCTAACGGCCTCTGCGATTACGCTGGGCGTGTTCAATCGTAAAGCATGACAAAGAAGAGACCGGGCTGGCGCGGGAATGGGGAGCGTTAGGTGGCCCCGACTCCCGTTCCCAGGCTTTGGTTGGCCGCCGTGCTGTTGGGCCGGCCGCGCCAAGTGGTGAAACCCTCTCTGACGAGGTTGGAAATGGTACGGCGGTTGTGATAAATCAATTTCAGCCACGCCACAGGACCCATTTGCGGGAAATAGATTCCACGGAAGCACACGCGGGCGATGAAAATGTTTATCCGATAGCCCAACGGCTGGTCCTTAAGCGAATCGACAGCTTGGGCAATGGCTTCCGAGCTGTAAGAACGAGCCCACCCAGCTCTCACCTCGGCATGGGCTTCTGCGATGGTCATCTTCAGCGGCGTGTGGGCCATCTCAAAGGGGATAAACTCCTGCCAGTGCTTCGGGCGCGTCAGGCGCCCGGCGGCCTCCAGCCTTTTGTAAAGCGGCGTCGCGGGCAAAGGGGTGAGCAATCCAAAGATAGGCAGTCCCGCAGGCCAAGTACGAATCTCTTTAAGCGTCCGTTCCGCGACACCTACGGTGTCGTTGTCCATGCCGAAAATAAAAGAGGTGATGGCATAAACGTTACGCTGGGCCAGCCTCTGGAGCACGGCGGCATACTCACCCGGTTTGTTGAAGCCCTTGTTTACGTCGGCAAGGTTGGTAGGGTCGATGGACTCCATGCCAATGAAGATCCACTTCCCTCCTGAGGCCGCGATAAGGTCCACGAGTTCCTCGTCGCGCAGCAGATTGGCGCTGATCTGCGCGACCCAGTGTACCTGGGCGCCTGCGGCGATAATGTCCCGCAGCAGGGACTTGGTTCGTTTGATGTTGATTGCGAAATTATCGTCGATGAAAAAGACGGCAATCTGCCCGCGCTCGCTTTTGGCCCGAGCTTTCAAGAGCAGCAGCTCATTTACTACGCTTTCATTAGGGCGAAAGCGGATGGAGTCGCCAAAAAAGCCGGTTACCGTACAGAACTCGCAGCCATATGGACAGCCGCGCCCAGACTCCATCGGAATGATGCGAAATGTGCCCCAGCCCTCACCGATACTCTGGAGTGTGCGTGTTGCCATTTTTGGAACGAGATTGAACTGGTCGAGATTTATTTTGTCCCAGGGAATCGCCGGATATTCCTTGAGACTGGGTTTGCGTTCCTGCCCAAACGCATCCACCGGAGCGTAGATATCCTTGAGCTGGCCGCGTGCGGCATCCTCGACGATCTTTGGCCAAGTATCATCGGCTTCACCAAGAGCCACCGCGTCGGCATGGCGCGGACCGCCGTTTCGACCGAGGGCTTCGTCGGCTTCTTCCGTGACGTGAGGTCCGCCCATCACCACCGGCACCCCAACGGCTCGGATCGCATCGGCCATGCGGTAGGCCTTGGCGATCATGCGGGTCATCGCGCCGATTCCCACAAGTCCGATGTTTTGTTCGCGCACAAAATGGGCGATGCCGGCTTCATCCATGGGTTGTGCGTTGCCGTCAATCAGCACTACTTCGTGGCCCTTGGGAGTCAGCGACTGGAGTAGAAACATCCAAAGATGGGGCATGAAATTACGAGTGACTCCGTTATCGGGGTTGTACAACAAAATGCGCATGTGCTCGTCTCCATTTAGAAGGCGCTTTCTTGGCGCTGGGCCGACAAGCTAAGATCTAAACGTTCGTTGTCCAGGAACTGTAAGGGAGCCAACAAACAGGTTCTGACCATATCACTTTCTTGAATTGCTGCTCATAAAACTTGGGGAATTTACAGCATTAGTCATCAGGATCGTGGGGGGGGTCGGGATCCCGCTATAAAGGCGGTCCAGCCGGCCTTCGCTAACGCTCAACAAAGCGCCCGCTGGAGTACAGGGAGAGAAAAAAATAGCATTGCACTAGGCTTCTTCTTCGACAAGTTGTTCGCCGTGGACGGCTTTGTGGGCGGCGATCACCTTTTCCGCGAGTTCGTTGGGGACGTAATCATAGTGCGAGAACTCCATGGAATAGGTGGCGCGCCCTTGCGTTTTGGAAGTGAGGTCGTTGGCATACGACAGCATTTCCGCGAGTGGCACCTGCGCTTTGATGATGACATTGTGGCCGCGGCTTTCGCTGCCGGCGATCCGGCCGCGGCGGCCGCTCAGGTCACCCATCAGGTCGCCGGAGTATTGGTCGGGCGCATAGACTTCCACGTGCATGACCGGCTCAAGTAGCGCTGGCCGCGCCTGCTTCATCGCTTCCTTGAAAGCCAGCGAGCCCGCAATTTTGAAGGCCATGTCCGAAGAATCGACATCGTGATACTTGCCATCGTATAGGATGGCGCGGAAGTCCACGACCGGAAATCCCGCCAGGAATCCGCGGGCAGCAGCATCGCGGATGCCCTTCTCCACCGAAGGAATCCAGTTTTTTGGGATGGCGCCGCCGAAGACATCGTCGACGAACTCCACGCCCTTGCCGCGCTCGACCGGCTCCATCTTGATGCGGCAAACGCCGAATTGGCCGTGCCCACCGGATTGCTTTTTGTGCTTGCCTTCGACGTCGGCTTTGCCGCGAATGGTTTCGCGGTAGGGGACTTTGGGCGGCTTCAAAGTGAGATCAACGTGATAGCGCTTGTGGAGCTTGGCGACGACGACTTCAATATGCTGCTGGCCGGAGCCGGCCAGGAGAAATTCCTTGGTTTGCGCGTCGCGTGAAAAACGGAGCGCGGGATCTTCTTCCAGGATTTTATGAATCGACACGCCGATCTTGTCTTCATCGGCGCGCGTCTTCGGCTCGATGGCAAAGGTGATGGACGGCTCGGGAAGCTGGGCGGGTGAGTAATAGATGGGCCCAGTTTTGTCGCCAAGAGTTTCTCCGGTAGTGGTTTCCTTCAGTTTGGCGATGGCCCCGATGTCTCCGGCGTGAAGCTCGCCGACCTCGGTGAGCTGCTTGCCCTGAACAAATTGGATATGCTGAAAGCGTTCTTGAACGTTGCGATTGTAATTGGTGAGCGTGGCGTCATTTTTCAAGACTCCGCTCTTTACCTTGAAGTAGTTGATACGGCCAGCGAAAGGATCAGCAAGTGTTTTGAAGACAAACAGGGAAAGCGGTTGGCTGTCGTCGTACTTACGCTCAACGCGGTCGCCCTTGCCACCCGGCTCTTGGTAGCCCACCTGGGCGTGCTCATCGGGATGGGGGAAGGCGTCGGCGAGGAAAGTGAGCAGGCTGGCGGTGCCAATGTTGTGGAGCGCGGAAGTCATCAGGACGGGGAAGATTTTCTCCGCCACGATGGCTTTGCGCACCGCCGGGATGAGGTCGTGGATGGGAATGGTGCCTTCCCGGAAAAACTCTTCCATCATTTCGTCGTCGCCTTCGGCGATCATTTCAACCAGTTTTTCGTGGGCTTCCTTCGCGTCGCTGGCAAGAGCGGCGGGAATCTCTTCGATGGAGGGTTTGCCGTCACTATCGGGATTGTAAATGTGCGCCTTCATGGCCACCAGGTCGATGACGCCACGGAAGCCTCTTTCCGTGCCGATCGGCAACTGGAGCGCGACGACGTTGCGGCCGAAAACTTGCTCGAGAGACTCCATCGAGCGCTCAAAGCTAGAGAGCTCGCGGTCCATCCAGGTCAGAACGAAGGCCCGGGGAATGTCGTACTCGGTGCAATAGTCCCAAACCTTTTCCGTGGTGACCTGAGAGCCGACGTGTGCGTCAACGGTGATCAGCGCGGCATCAGCGGCGATCAACGAGGCCTTGGCTTCGGTGATGAACGTGGAATAGCCGGGGAGATCGATGAAATTAATTTTAACTTTCTCGGAAGAACCGGAAGGCCCAGTCGGGGTGGCGGGCCATTCGGCATGGGCAAGACCGGTTTGAATGGAGATTTTTCTGCCGATTTCTTCTTCGTCCCAGTCGGTGACCGTGCTGCCGTCCGCAACTTTTCCCCAGCGCGGCATCATGCCGGCAGTGAAGAGTAACGACGACACCAGTTGCGTTTTCCCGGTGCCGCCGTGGCCGACAATGCCCACGTTGCGAATGTCCCTGGTGACATAGTTCTTCATACAAACCTCCACGAGGCGAGGTCCGTGCTAGAGGAATCGGGCGCGGGCCTGCGCCTGGCAAGTTGGAACTGCGGGAGGAGAACGGGGCCTCCCTGCCGGGGTCCCCGTGCGGGGCCGAAGGTCTAAACAAATGATCCCTGGTCCGTTCTCCTAGCGGGCGGATGCTAGCACACCGGAAAGAATGGAGCAATCCAGGGGGCATGGAAAGCATGGAAAAGGTATAGAACTAGATAAAGTAGACCTCCTACTAGAAAAAAATTCAAGTTCTAGTACCTAATAGGGGATTCTGGGATTTCATCGCCGACGCTTACGTGTTGACAGGATGAGATTTAGACAGGAGCGAATATGCCGTCGAAGCGGTCAGCCCCTTGCGCATGGAAAACGGGGATTGACCTGTCCGTTTCAGGCGGTCCAGCGACAGCCGCCACCGGCTCAGCCGCCAGCTGGCGCAGAAGGTTGAATCAAATTCGTCCCATCTTCGCGAGAAGAATGAGGCCCCGGAGGATCGCTATGGAAGAGTACCGAGAAAGAACGGAAAGAGAAGAGCCGGAAAAACCATCAAGACCAAGCGCCGGCACCTGGCTTATGCTTGCCGCGGGAACGTCGATCGTAGCCACCTTCCTGGCCATTGGCTACGGTTATCACCAGCAAGCGCTGGTTAGCCAACTGAATGGACAGCAGGAACAGATGAGCGCCACGGTTGCCCAGTTGCACGGGCAAATCGAGACGCTGACGGGAAAGCTGACTGAGGTGTCTGCCGCGCAGCAGGCTGCCACGGTACAAGCGAACTCGCCTGCGGCCAAGCGAGCAGCGGGCACGCGCAGCTCGGTGGAGAGCAAGCGGCTGAAAGAACTTCAGGGCCGCATGGAGGACCAGCAAAAGCAGTTGAAGGACACGCAAGACGCGGTCGCCAAGACGCGGTCGGACCTGGAAGGAAACTTGGGCGCCACGGGGACGATTTAAACGGATCCATCGCCAGGACGCACGAGGAACTTGTGGCCTTGCAGAAACGCGGGGAGCGCGACTACGTCGAGTTCAAGCTGCCAAAAGCGAAACAGTTTCAGCGCTACGGGCCGCTGATGCTTTCACTGCGGAAAGCGGACCTACGAACCCATCTGGATCCACCGGACCGACGATCCGCAGCCCGTGCAGGTGGTCATCAACAAAATTGACAGAGATCACGTGCAAGGATATGTGAGCGCTCCGAAATACAAAAATTCGGAGCTCACTCCAAGCTTGACGCCGGCTTCCCAGAAAATACCGGCTGAAAGCCCCACCCCGGGGGGACCTCCGACCAATCCCGAAGAGCCTTTGCAGCCGTAAACCCGCAGTAAAAAGAGCCAACCTATAACTGGCGGAGCGCTCCGTGATGGGGCGCTCTGCCGCATTTCTGAGGTTGCTTCTGGAGGCGGAAGCATCACTGCCTTGAAGTGTGCGTGGACCTTGGCGCACCGGGAAGAGAAACGCGAGGATGATGCCAGTGGCGGCCCTGTGCGCCAGGCCAAACAGAACGACGGCGATGAAAACAAAGAATACGAGCGCGCGGGAACACGCCGCGCCGCCGAGGTGACCGAGCTAAAGGAAAAACGGAGGATAGGACAGCAAGCCGAATAGAAATGTAAGAGCAGGCGGCATTACGTGCAGTGGCGGCCGATGGCTAAAAAGAAACGCAGTGGCGGTGAGGACCGTCGGGCGGGTTGCTGGTACCTTCCTATCAATTTAGAGACGCCGAACCGTGAATTAACGTCCGGGCTTCTTCTCGTAGCCGTCGCAGGAGAGCACCGGGAGGCGGGGATACTTCGGAAAGCGGGGATCGGTGAGGGATAGTTGGCAGAGAAAAAAGACCGAATCGTGGGCAGATTCGACGCGGCGGGAATGCAGGCAATCACCACAGAGGCCAGCACTCCGGGAGTCCTGCGTCTGTTGCTGCGCAGCAGGCATGAAAGTAAGGATAGCGCAGTGCGTGGGCGCGGTGATTGTTAGAATGAAATGCAGATTGGATGCGGCTACAAGGATTAGCACATGCGAATTGCAGTGCGGATGGCACTGGCGGGTTTGGGCCTGCTCGCAACCGCAGTGAACGTGCGCGGCCAAACACCGAGTACGCCACCGGCCGCTTCACCGAACCCGCAAAAAGATCAAGACGCGAACGAGATCAGCGCCGTGCCGAACCGTCCTACGTTTGCGTCGACGGCGGAGATGGTGCAGTTCGGAGTATTCGAGATCGAATACGGGTTTGAAGCCGCCAAGGGGCACCAGAACATAAACGGGCTCCTGAAGTGGGGGGCGGTCAAGAACCTCGAGCTATGGTTTCTCCACAATCCCATCGAGCGGGATGCAGGCACCGCGGGGCTGGGGGACTCCGGAGCGGGCTTCAAGTACAAACTATTTCCGCAGATGAAGGTGCGCCCCACCGTGGCGATTCTCTACCTGGCGACACTGCCAACAGCCAGGCCCGAGCTCGGCGCCGGAGCGATGGCGCACCTGGTGCAATTCCTTGTGAGCAAGGATCTTGGCAAGCATCACTTTGACGTCAACCTAGGAGGGCAGTTTGTGGGCCGACCCCAGTTGACCGGATTTGACCGCCGATATTTCACGGCGCTCTCTTATTCCCGTCCCCTGAAGGGGAAATGGGGGTACACCGGAGAGATTGCCGGATTCAGCCGGCAGAACGCGGTGACGCCGGCAACGATGACGCTGATGAACGGCGCGACGTACAACCTATCGCCCCGATTGGTGCTCGACGGCGGAGCATACATTGCTGCGTACGGACAATTGCCGCGGTTTACGGTTTTTGCCGGCGTCACCTATTCCATCGCAAATCTATACCACCTGCATCCCACACACCGGAAGTAAGGCGGCTGTGGGAGGAACCCACCGAGAGATTCCCGCAAAACCCGCGAGGACTTTCGGGCTAGCCGCCCGTAGATCTTTTGGACACGAGGAATATATACCATGCCGGTCAATCGCTTACCCCGTCCCGGACGCCGGGGCTTGCGCTCACCATAGGGTCAACTGGCTAAGAACAGAAAAGTATCGCTCCGCGTAGGACAGCTAGTTTGAGAGCGGAGGACTGGCCGGCGCTGGCGGGGCGGGTGACGCTGGGATGGCTGGGGCCTTCGGTAAAGAGGGTTTGGTGAAGCGAGCATCATCGATCTGCGGATCAATCTCGATTTTTTCGGCGGTGAGAGTCTGTTTGATGTCAGTGCCCGGACTGCCCTGGTCAATCCTGAAAGGATACTTCAGACCTTGGACCTCGTGGAAGTCGGAGCAGAAAGACTCCCAGGGGAGGTCCTGGCCTGCGGTCTTGCGGATGCCTTCCCACTTCAAAAGTAAAAAAGAGGAGGCATCAAAAAAGTAAAAACGGATATCCCCATTCTTGTTCGTGAGTTTCAGGCGATAGACGGGCTTGTCGTCCAGGCTTTCTTTGCCGGCCAGTTCAATCTGGTTGCCTTTGGTCTGGTAGTCCACGAGCGGACCGTCAAAGTCGGATTCATCGGAGATGTTCTTGAGGTCTTCGGCGGATAGCGGCTGAACGTCATTGCTTCCCGCGAAAGGATTGATCATCCAGCCGGAAGACTTACCATCGTAAACGCGGATAATTGTTTGTCCCTCGACCGAGATCTCCACGTGCATCTTCAGGGGGCGCTTGAGCTCCACCACAAAGGTTCCTTCTACGCCACGCGCGAAGGCGATGCGGCCGGTGACTCGCTCGGATTGGACGGCTTTGAGCTTGTCGACTCCCCCGCGAGCGTCGAGCGCTTTCTTGACGATTTCGTCGGCGCTCTGAGCAGCCGCGGCCATTGGCAAGAACAAAAGTAAAGTGACGGAGAGAATTCCTGTTTTCATTTGCGACTCGCGGGCCGCTTTTCAAAGACTGGGGTGGCGCCAGCTTCATCCTAGAAGTAGAAGCGCTTGGGGTCAAATGCGTTGCCAGGCCGGGCCACCCATCAGGTTTATGCGTGGTATAAAGTTTGAGAAACAATTTTTCCTTAGACTCAGTTGAATGTAGATTAGAGCGGCACCCAAGGACAAAGAAAGAATGATCTTTGAGGATCGAGGAAGCAGGCATATGAAATCGCGAAGCACGACCGCTGGTCTTCTTGTGATTTGTCTGGGTTTTTGCGGAAACGCGTGGTGCCAGCAAGAGCCCGCCGCAGAGGGGCGCCCGATCACACCAGCCGGTGCGCTGCTGATTGATCAAACGACGCATTTACCGGCGGTCGGAGCCATGCCCATGGCCATGCTTGGCAGCCCCGACGCTCTCGGACGCGTCGGCAAGGGCCGATATCTCCTAGTGGTGAACAGTGGTTATGGTGTGCAGTTCAGCGAGGACACGAGTGAAGGCCAGCAGTCGATTGCGGTCATTGACCTCAGCGCAAGTCCCGAGCCGGTAGTGATCCAGAACGTATATTTTCCCACGCCGCAAAGCGCGAATGTGGGGCTGGCTTTTTCGCCCACGGCGCGGACCGACGGAAGTTATGAGATGTACGTTTCCGGCGGATTCGAAAACAAAGTGTGGATTTTTCGTTTTGATCCGAAGGCCGCGGCGCCGATCGGGCCGGGCTCGCCGGGACCGGATACAAAAGTAACGGCGCCTTTCCTGGAGATCAGCAATCCGGGTGAAAAGTCGCCAGCGGATTACAACAAAGGGAAAGCGGCACTCTATCCGGCAGGATTGGCCACCACCCCGGACGGCACGACGCTGGTCGTTGCCAATAACCTGGGAGACAGCGTGACGATTGTGCGCGGACTCAGCGGGGCACGGCGCATGGAGAGAGTGGACCTGCACCATCCGGGGAAGGCCGGCCAGAACATTTATCCATATGGCGTCGTCACGATGGGAAGCGGTAAGAATGCGCGAGCGTATGTTACTTGCTGGAATGACGCGTCCGTGGCAGAGATTTCGCTGGGTAGCAAGTCAGCGGTCCAAAAGTACATCGGTGTTGACCGGCATCCCTCGGCGATGATCATAAGTGCCGATGGAACTCGGCTTTTCGTCGCAAATTCGGATGCAGATAGCGTTTCGGTAATTGATACTTCGACCGATCAGGAAATCGAGCGAATGGACGTCCGCCTCGCCGAGAATGCGTTGCCGGGAGCGAGTCCAGAGGGACTTGCGCTCTCCGCCGATGAGAAAACTCTGTACGTAGCGAATGCCCACAGCAACGCGATAGCCGTGGTGGCACTCTCCCCAAAGGCCCACCCCGGGAGTGCCGCCGGGAAAATGAAGGAAGACGCAAAATCAAAGATCCTCGGGTTTATTCCCACGGGTCAGTATCCCTCCGCAGTTGCCGTGGCAGACGGCAAACTCTTCGTCGGAAATGGGAAAGGCACGGGATTCGAACCATCCTCCATGCGGGTCAGCAACAGCGGGTTCACGCCGAATCCACCGAACGCAAAGTTTCCTCCCCATGAGGAAAAAAACCGACAGGGTGGGCAATACAGCGGCTCGATCGTTTCCGGAAACATCAGCATGGTTTCTCTGCCAGAGGAACCGGCGCTGGCACGCTACACGCAGCAGACCATGCAGAATGACGGCCTCATGGATTTTGCTCCGCCCAAGCTTTTTGCGGGCAAGAGCCCGATCAAACACGTCATCTACATCATCAAGGAGAATCGCACCTATGATCAGGTGTTTGGCGACGTGAAAACATCGGGCGATGGGCACGTTGCGGACGGGGAACCCGATATTGCGATTTTCGGGAACAGCGACGCCGCGCGACGGTCTCCTGGCACGCAGCAGGTGGTGACTCCCAATCATCATGCGCTGGCGCAGCGATTCGGTTTGTTTGACAGATTTTTTGTGAATTCCGAGGCCAGCCCGGATGGCCATAACTGGGCGACGGCAGCTTTCTCGACCGATTATGTGGATAAGGGGTTCCGTTGGGAGTATTCCGACCGCGGACGCACTTACGACTGGGAAGGATATAACCGACTGCCTGATTACGAGCCGCCGGGCGACTTAGAGCTAGGCAAGTTCAAGGGCGATGTGCTGGCGGCGCTGGCAGACTTGCTGGAAAAACATCTGCCCTACCGTCAAGGATTCACGGACTTGGCGGAGCCGAAAAGTTTGTATCTGTGGGACGCGGCTGCGCGGGCCGGCTTGACCTACCGGAATTACGGCGAATTTGTAACCGTGATTTCGACGAAAGACGTCGAAGCCGCCGGGCAAAAAAAACACAAGAACTATCCCGACATTTCGAAGGCCCAGCGCGCCCTACCCAATAAAGAGACACTAACGAATCATCACAGCCCGAGCTTCCGAAGCTTTGACGTGACGGCGCCGGACAGCATGACCGTGGACTGCTACAAATCCGCATTGGATCCGTCGGGCTCTTTTGATCCGGCAGTTACACGGGACAACTCGAATGCGAATTGCCGAGGAAATTCGAGATTCGGAGAATGGCTCGCGGAGTTTCGCGTCTTTGTCGCGGAGCGCGAGGCAAGCCATGAGGACTCCATGCCGGCGCTCAACGTACTGCGATTCCCCAACGATCATACCACCGGACTGAAGACCGGATTTCCGACACCGCAATTCATGGTCGCGGACAACGACTCGTGGAAGCGGTCTCGGCGAGCGCGTATTGGAAAGATACGGCGATCTTCATCGTGGAAGATGACGCCCAGTCCGGCCCGGACCACGTCGATTCGCACCGGTCGGTGGGGCTGGCCATCAGCGCTTACAATCGCCCGGGTGCGCTGATCCACAAATTTCACAATACGGTGAGCATGATTCGCACGATGGAAATGCTGCTGGGGATTCCGCCGATGAACCAACTCGATGCTTCGGCCGTGCCCATGGACATTTTCCAGGAGACGCCGGATTTGACACCGTACCAAGCTGTTTTGCCGACGATTGCCGCGGACAACCTGATCACTCAGAAACCCAAGGACAAAGCCACTGCCGAGTGGGTGAAAAAATCGAACCGCCAGAATTTCGTCCATGCGGACATGGCGGACCCGAAAGTGTTGAATGCGGTCATCTGGTTCGCATGCAAAGGAAACGGATCAGCGGTTCCCCAAACGGCGCAATCGCCGGCGTATCAAGCCATGCGGCTTGGAATCGCCAAAGTGGATGACCACGAAAGCGTTTCCAAGAAAAAAGACGATGACGACTGAAGAAAGGAAAACGTAACGGCCGCTTCGCTCGCGCACTGCGTTTCCAAAATCCGTGTTGCCCCGCGTGCCACTCTTGATTTTGACATGCTCCCCCTCGGGAACGAGGGGATTCCCTACTGAGGCTGGGCACACCGATCAGCGGAAGAGCAGCGCAGTAAATTCCGTCAAGTTGCGGCGCCAGACCATCCAGGTGTGCGCGCCGGGAGTCTCGATGTCCAGGTGCTTAATATTCTTGGAGGCCAGCCAGCCGCGGAACTTGCGGTTGATGTCGATCAAACGGTCATCCGTTCCGCAGGCAATCCAAAGCAAGCGAAGTCGCTCGGTGGCCTTGGAGTCCAGCGCGGGGAATTCTTGGCCAAAGTCTTCGGTTATGCCGCCGGAGCTGAAAGCGCCAACCCAGCCAAACTTGTCCAGGGTATTCAAGCCCGTCAGTAGGGATTCGGATCCGCCCATGGAAAGCCCCGCGATGGCGCGGGAATTGCGGTCCTTAGTCACCAGATACGCGGATTCCACGCGCGGGATCACTTCAGCGAGCAAAGCCTCGCGGAATTTATCAAAGTTGCGATCCGTGATGGCGCGATCGCGCCACACCCCCGAGTTGGGAAGAAGAACCTCCGGCGCCCCGTAACCGAGGGGCATCGCCACGATCATGGGATTGGCTTTGCCTTGTGCAATCAGGTTGTCCAAGATCACGTTGGCACGGCCCACGGCCGTCCAGGCGCTCGAGTCGTCGCTGAATCCGTGCAGCAGATAGAGTACCGGGTACGTTTGCTTCCCGCGCGGGTCGTAGCCCGGCGGCGTGTAAACGAAGAAGTCCCGATCGTCCCCCACAACGCCTGACTTGTAGAAATGATGATGAATCTCGCCATGCGGCACAGCGCCAATCTCCCAGGAAAGTGATGCCGGTCCGGGCACGTGCAACTCACTCGCGCGATAAAGGAAGTTAGGCTTTACCGCGTGATTCGAAGGATCGAACAAGCCCACGCCATCGGCGATGATCGTGTATCCGTAATAGTCCGGAGCGAGCGCTTCGGTGGTCACGCTCCAAACGCCCTGATCGTCTTGCTGCATCGGGAAAGGCTTGGACGCACCCTCGAGCGAAACGGCAACTTCTTTGACGTGGGGACCTCGAAAGCGGAACGTGACGCGACGATCGGAATGGACCTCGGGAGAGATCAGCGGCGGCGTTTGCGCTGGAGCGGCAGCGGCCAGGAGCAGGATGGCGAGCACAAAGAATGTTCGTTTCATGATTCCTCTCGTTTCCCATAGATGTAGCGCGCTCTCATCCGCGCCTCGATTTCCAAACACCTGCGCCTGAGGATAATACAACGGGGCTGGCTCCCTTCGGCGTCCTCCGTCGCCATCTATTTCCGATCCCAGCCGCTGAAACGGACGAAACCAGCCCGAATTTCCTCGTACTGTCGGAGAACCAAACCGCCAGCTTCGTTTCCTCTTCGGGTAAAGACGCGCTACGGTGTGGCTCACTTTGTACCACTCCCAACGGTGCGGAGGCGAATCGCTGGTGAGAAAATCCACGTCCAGTACTCAGCAACAGTCTCGTCGAACAGGAACAACGCCGCGTCTCCTGTCAGCCGCGAATTTGAAAATCTGGAGTAACACTTTTCCACGCTTTTCGCGTGTGGAGTCTTTGGCCCTGCTCGCAGAGCTGCCGGTAGCGCGCAGGCTTGGAATCCACTGCAAATAACCACAGACACGGCTGTCCTGTTCCGCGCCTCAGGCGGGATGCTGGTAGAGGCCGATCACGTTTCCTCCCGGATCGCGGAACCTCGCCGTGATCTCAGGCGCGTCCGCGCCGATCGGCTGCACGATCTCGCCTCCATGGGCTAGAACCGTGTCAATGGTCGCGGCCACGCTGTCCACCATGATGTAAAAAAGGAGGCCGGGGTTTCCCGCGGCCGGGCGCCCAAGCACCCAAGTGCCGCTCACTCCGTTGACGGTATCGTCAAAGGAAGTACTGCCATCTCCGCGTTTGCGGATGTTCCAGCCGAAGACCCCCTTGTAGAAGTCGGCCGAGCGCACAATGTCGGCGGCAGGCATCTCCAGGTAACAGATTTTCCCATTCGCAAGTGTGGGAGGCATCAGCATTCCTTTCAGGCGCCGCCATTCTTCTTGCTTGGCATGCGTACCGATGTGAGAACAGCTGCTTGGGCACGGGTTGCCCGAACGTATGCCGTAGGAACATCACGGCGATCCACGACTCCATCAGCGTCGAACATGATTTCGCTGTTTCCGAAAGTCAGCTTCGCCCAGTTGATTTCCCCGTCTTCTTCGTTTTGTCGGACTAGTTTGACGCCGATCGAGGTGTAGCAATCCACCGTGGCTAACATCCGGAACATGAATCATCTGAACGAAGGTCAGTAACATGACTCACCCGCTGTCCTGACGTGCACGGAAATTGCGCTGCTCAGTCTAGCGCGCGTCCCTCTTGACATTCCCCCCTCGTGAACGAGTCGTGAACGAGGGGGATTCCCTGCTGAGGTTGGGCACACTGTGCCGCCGCACCCGCGGCAGCAAACTTTTTCTCCACTTCCCCGACTATCCGCCCACCAAAGTGGCCGATTATACATGGCCTATCGCAGGCTCCGGGAAGCCTCCAGCAAGTAATCGCTTTCCGATGGGTTATTTGTGGGACTTGGTACCGACGCCGCACTGAAGTCAGCCGCCACAAATACGAGATTCGAAGGGCGGGTAGGGCCAGCCCGCCCCTATAAGGAGAGAAGATTAGACAGCGGTGAGGAAGGCGCCGTCGGGGGCGACGAGGCCGTGGGCCATGCGCGGGGTGTTGAAGGCCAAGCCAGGGTTGCCGTGGCGGTCGAGCAGGATGAGGCCGCCGGTGGCGTGGGTGCGTTTGGCGAGGAGATGGACGGCTTCGCGGGCGACGAGGTCGGCGGTGGAGGCTTCGCAGGAAATGTTGGGGGGCGTGTCCACGCAGGTGGCGGGGCGACGGAGAAGATCGACAGCTGATTTGGCCAAGACCACCTTCATGATGGCTTCGCCATAGCCAGTGCAGGAGACCCCCCCGGCTTCGGAGTCAGCGTAGCAGCCGCAGCCGATGAGTGGCGAATCGCCGACACGGCCGGGAAGTTTGCAGCAGGTGCCGCCGGTGGAAGTGGCGGCCAATAAATTACCGTCTCGATCGATGGCCACCGCGCCGACGGTTCCCTGTTCGTGGCCGCGGTGATGGGCGGCCGCGTGTTTGTCTTCCTTGCACTTCAGCCAGGCTTCCCACTCGGCTTCGCTGACCATTTCCTCCGGCTTGCAGAGGGGGATTCCCTGATCTTTGGCGAAGCGCTCCGCGCCTTCTGCGACGAGCATCATGTGCGGGCAATTTTCGAGAATCTTGCGTGCCACCCGAATGGGATTTTTGACGCGCTGCAAAGTCGCGGCGGCTCCGGCGCGAAGCGTTGCGCCGTTCATGACGATGGCGTCGCATTCGACGCGGCCGTCAAGATTGAGGTGCGAGCCGTAACCTGCGTCGAAGACAGGGTCGTCCTCGAGGACCACGATGGCGGCTTCGATGGCGTCCAGAGCGGAGCCGCCGCGGGAGAGGATGGACCAACCCGCAGCAAGAGCGCGGTGGCAGCCGGATTTGCAGGCCTCTAAGGCCTCATCAGGAATGTCCCACGCGCCGCCATGAACAATGAGGGCAGGTTTCATGAACAAAGAATCGCAGAGAAAATGGAAAATGGAAATTCGAAAAACGAAATATGAAACCGGCAAATCGCTGCGAAAGAAAAAACAGACTTAACCGAGAGACGCAGATTTTGCGGGGAAGAAAAATCTTCACACGAAAAAATCGAGAACGAAGAGAAGGAGGCCGATCAAAAGAAGTACCGGGCCGCCATTGATGGAACTGCGCGGAAGGCGGCTCAGTGAGTGGAAAAAGGAAGCCGGGATGGCCTTGAAGCGGGATTCTTCGCGGATGCTGTAGAACGGACCTACGGGGGTATAGCGGGAGAAGTTGCGGCGGAACACGGAAATCTCATCCTGAACCCAGACGGAGAACTCGCCACGGTTGCGCCACACAAGTGCGGCACCGGCCAGGAATAAGAGATAGCCGGCCACGGCAAGGAGCCCGAGCGTCGGGCCTTCTCCCCAGTTCATAAGTCCTCACAGGCGGCCCACACGATCTGTTGAATAGGACGCCCGGAACAGCCAGATGGTTACTCGCCGTCGTGGATGGTGGCGAGGCGGACGACTTCAAACTCCTTCTTGCCCGCGGGTGTGGCAACTTCGATTTCGTCGCCCACCTTGCGGTTGAGGAGGGCTTTGCCGATGGGCGAGGTGGTGGAGATGAGGCCCTTCTCGGCGTCGGCTTCCTCGCTGCTCACCAGCGTGTATTCGATTTTCGCGTCGCGCTGCACGTCCAATACGACTATGCGTGAGCCATACCCGGAGCGGTCTTTGGGGATATTGCTGAGGTTCAGCATGCTGAGATCGCCCATGCGCTTCTTGAGATGGGTGATCTTGAGGTTGACGTAGCCCTGGCGCTCCTTGGCGTATTTATACTCGGCGTTCTCGGAGAGGTCGCCGTGGGCGCGGGCCACTGCGATTTCCTTGGGAAGCTCGACGCTGAGCTCGTGCGAGAGCTGATCAATTTCGTCTTGAAGCTTTTTCTTAATCTTGGCTAGTGGGTCGGACATGGTAGTCGTAGTCAGTTCGCTAAAAAAGTCTGCGGAGTCCGGGACCAACGGCTGGTCTCCCAGACCCCGCGTAAGGAAACATTATAGATGCGGGCGAATTGAAGTCACAAGGGGAAGCGCGCAATCAGCGGGAATATCTTTTTCCGGGCGTTTTCCGGACCGGAACGCACACTTTAGCAGAGTCCGCCAGCTAGCGGACCTTGACTTCCAGGCTCTGGGTGCGCGTGTGGCCGGCTGCGTCGGCAATGGTCAGCATGTAGGTAGTTGATTTAGCAGGAGTTACATCAACACAGCGAGAGTACGAGGGCCACACGGGATGGGGCTGCGGTTCGAGCTTGACGGTCTTGGCATTGGCTACGCCGTAGCACAACTGTACGCTTTCACCGCGGCGAATGACTCCGGGAGAGGCGTAGAAGTTTTGGATGGCCAGCTCCGGTCCACCAAGTTGCTCTAGGGCGACACGATCCTGCTCCTGCTGCTTCTGGAGGCTTACTTCTTTAGCGTGTCTGTCCAGGTCACCGTTCTCCAGCCAGCGGGAGAAAAGGATCCAGCCCACGACGAGCGCGCCGATGGCGAGTGCGGCCCAGGAATAAAGGAAGGGATTCTTAAAGACGGATTTGGTTTCGGGACCTGGCAGAGTCAGCATGCCGGCACTCCATCGTAACGCGAGCTTCGACATTGAAAATAGCGCGGAATGGCGTGCCAAGGAAAGATGAAGCGAGCGTCAGGACTCAATGCTGGACGGCGTGGGCCAATTCCCGCCAGGTGATGAGCTTGATGTCTTGTTCCTGGAGCAACTGCCGGAATGCGGGGCTGGTGAAAAAATCGAAATCGCGCTGGCGCCAGGCGGCGCCCCATGTGTCACGCTCGCGCGTGGCGGCCTTCATTTCGTCATCGGCGAAGGCCAGGTGGATGACGAATTCGGTGACGCCAGGTTGAAGGTTCTTAAGGGCGGTCTTGTAGAAATCGGCCCATTTCTCCGGCGGAACGGCGGGATCGATGGTAACGGTGTGCTCCAGGACGATGTCAGCGGCAGTCAGGCCGGATTCCAGATAGGGACGGTCCGCGAACCAGTCCCGCGCCACGAAAACCGGCAAATTGTATTGGTGAGCGACGCGCAGAAGAACCTCGAATAGATCTTTGCCATTTTCGAAGAGACGATATTGGTGGGAATCGAGATGCGTGGGCCGGACGCCCATGGCGTAAGCGCGGTCAATTTGCGCGTGAAGCTCCAAGTCAACTTCTTTCGAATTGATCCTCTTCGCAGCCGTCCAGTCGTGGTGGAAATAACCGTTCTCGTCGACCAGGCTTGGAACCATGTCTTTTGATACGACAGGACCCCAGCGGTAGTAAACCCGCTCGCTCGTCAATGTAAGGTGCAGGCCGAAATCGACATGCGCATGAGATTTGGCGTAATCGGCAATCTCCGGAAACCATGGGCAGGGCACCATAATGCTGGCGGAGTTAACCAAACCGGTGTCCAGAGCTGTGATGGTCGCCGCGTTCACGGAATGCGTCACGCCGACGTCGTCGGCGTGTACGATCAGGAGTTTTGCATCAGGGGCAAAGCCGAGCTTTTCTGCCAGAGACTTGCCTTTGATTTGTGCATGCGCTTCGAGGAGAGCGCCGACAAGAAGAAGAAAGAGCCAGACGGAGACACGCTTTCGATTCATTGCTTGGACCCCACCGCCTTTCCTACGCTGGAACTCGAGTTGGTGCTTAGATCCTCAATCGTCCAAGGTCGCGCTGGATGTGATCGTGAATCTTGTCTGCAAGCCCTTTGTCGGCCGTTGACCGGGCGCGTCGACCGGTTGACCGGCGCCGATCCAAACCTCGACAGCGCCGGGAACGATGCGGCGAACTCCAGCCTCGTCCACGATGCTCAAATCACGGTCGCGCAGGGGGAAATTCACGGTTTCGGAAGCAGCGGCGTCGAGACGGATGCGCCGAAATCCAGCGAGCGCGCGAATCGGAGCGCCATCGACGCCGGGATGCGCAAGATAAAGCTGCACCACTTCATCCCCGGGGAAGGAACTGGTGTTCGTGACCCCCACGGAGACGGTGACGGTGCCGTCGGCGGCCACCTGGGCCGGGCTTACTTTCGCCTCCGAATAGCTGAAGGATGAGAAACTCAAACCGTACCCGAAAGGATAGAGCGGCGGCTCGGTGAAGTAGCGGTAAGTCCTGCCGGCCATAGAGTAGTTGCCAAACGGCGGGAGCTGGACGACGGATTGATAAAAAGTTACCGGCAACCTTCCGGCAGGATTGTATTCGCCGGAAAGGACATCGGCTACGGCGGTGCCACCTTCTTCGCCCGGATACCAGACTTCGAGGATAGCGGCGGCGTGTTGCTGCGCCCAATTCACGGCCAGGGCGCTTCCGCTAGTGAGCACTACGATAAGAGGCTTTCCGGTGGTGGCAACAGACTCCAGAAGTTCTTGCTGAGGCCGGGGAAGGTTGAGGTCCAGACGATCGCCTCCGAAAAAGCCAGGATCGCTTGAATCGCTTTCCTCTCCCTCAAACTGCGGAGTGATGCCGACCACGGCGATAACCACATCCGCCTTGCGGGCGGCATCCACGGCTTCTTGAGACAGATTCGGGGGCAACCAGATAAGCCGTGCGGTGGCCTCCCACCAGGTGTGGAAGTACTCCATGCGGATCGGGTAAGCGTGGCCCGCTTGCAGGTGAACAAGTGTGGTCATCGTGCGAGCGCCGTGGGGCCCAGAATCATCCACAAACTTTTTTCCATCCAGGTAAATGCGATAGCCACCGTCGGTACTGCCGCCCAAACGGTAGTCACCGTCTACGGGCGGGACCAATTCGCCCGTCCAGCGCACGGAATAATTCCCCGCAGGAACGCCGGGCCCCGGCGAGACATTGTTCCACTCGAAATCCACGTTGGCATCCGTGCGCTTCAGAACCGCACTACCTGAAAGGTTGACGTTGGCAAAGTATTCCCCGTTTAGACCAGGTTGGGAGTTCCTGCCGCCGGTGCGAAGGTACTCAGAGGGAAGGATAACCGCGCTTGTTTCGGTTACCGGAGATCCTAATGCCGTAAGAATCTTCGCGTTGCGAAACCGCTTTCGAAGGCCTTCGAGAATAGTGGTGTAGCTTGATGGGTTGCCGTTGTAGTTGCCCAGGAGGACAGGCAGTGAATCGGCATTCGGGCCGATGACCGCAATCGTTTTCACCGAAGATTTCAGAGGCAGCGTGTTACGTTCGTTTTTCAAGAGGACCATCGATTTGTGAGCGGCTTCGAGGGCCAGCTGGCGATGGGCAGGAGTGTCGTTATCGGCGATGGATAGTTTCGACCAAGGCACGCGCTCCGGCGGGTCGAACATGCCGAGACGGAACCTTGCTTCGAACAGGCGCTTCACAGCGCGATCGATATCCTCGTTGGCAAGCAGGCGATTCCGAACTGCGAACGGCAACGCACCGAATTCGGGGCCGCAGCTCAAGTCCGTCCCGGCCTTCACCGCGAGGGCTGCGGCCTGTTCGAGGGTGAGGACGAAACCGTGGCCTTGATGAAGGTCACTGATGGCCCAGCAATCCGAGACGACATAGCCACGGAAGCCCCATTTATTGCGCAGCGTGTCAAACAGAAAGTGATTTGCGCAGGCCGGTTCGCCGCGCACGGAATTGTACGCGCACATAACCGAATCGGCCCGGCCCTCCATGATCGTGGCGCGAAACGCAGGAGTGTAGGTGTCCGCCAGATCGTGCGGAGATACCGGGACGTTAAAGCGATGCCGCAGAACTTCTGGACCGCTGTGGACGGCATAGTGCTTGGACGTCGCCACCGTTTTCAAGTAGGTGGGGTCGTCGCCTTGCAGGCCGGTAACGAATGCTACGCCGATGTGGCTGGTGAGGTAGGGATCTTCGCCATAGGTTTCCTGGCCGCGTCCCCAGCGCGGATCGCGAAAGATATTGATATTGGGCGACCAAAAGGTGAGGCCGTAGTAGCGTGCGGTGTTTCCATGCTGGACAGCGTCATTGTATTTGGCGCGTGCTTCGGTGGAGATCACATCGGCGACGCGATGGATCAGATCGGTATCCCAGGTGGCGGCGAGACCGATGGCTTGGGGGAAAACGGTTGCATTTCCTGAGCGCGCGACGCCGTGCAAACCCTCGTTCC
>WNGH01001732.1_pt1 | contig 21160 bp, 17 predicted proteins | sample 5400631 | NCBI WGS metagenome assembly WNGH01 (sample SAMN13153373, study PRJNA577476) | soil metagenome | isolation source: 115 cm soil or saprolite under Garry oak tree replicate 1 | place: USA:California | collected 2016-06-15
CGGGCTAGGACACCCCCGGTTTGATTGTAGATATCCCGACTGCTTGGGCGCCAACAAACATACCTTTGCCGTCCGGTGCCCAATCAAAATAAGGAGTATAGTTTCGTTTCACTTCTTCAAAACACTCCAGAGGAGGAAAATGATGAGCAAGCTAATGTTCGTAGTGGGCCTCGTATGTCTTTGTGCGACTGTTGCCCTGCCTCAGAACGAGGGCAAGGTGTCGAATGGATGGTTGTGCTCAAAACCCGACCAGATGAACAGCATCGACGTGGGAGACCAGCCCGGCCACGCCTACGCGATTGAACAGATCAAGTGCACCTCCACCAAAGGCGAATACGCGGGCGTAAAAGAGAAGGAGGGCACCGGAACAGAGTTCGTCGAAGTCACGGGCAATAACTCGAGCGGGCATGGCGTTTTTGTCGAGACCTTCGCCAACGGGGACAAAGCTACCTTCACCTACCAGTTCACCGGCGCCGTGGCGGATGGCAAGATGCAGTCCGGCACGAACAAGTGGCAGGCCACCAGCGGTACTGGGAAGTTCAAAGGGATGAAGGCCAGCGGCACTTGCAAGGCAACCGGAAACCCGGACAGCTCCACCAGCTTCGCCTGCGAAGGCACGTACTCGCTTCCCAAGTAGTTCTGCAAGCGCCATCACGAAGCGAGCGCCGAATCCGGCGGTCATGGCATTTGACAGGCGAGCACGTGCGCCTATCGTCCGAGCAACCGCGTGCAGATAGTTGTTGTAAACAGAGGTTCACAGGCAGAACCTCGTTGTTAGTGAAATGACGATGTTACGCAGTTACCCCATACTCTAGTGGCGCTGGAATTGTGGGAGCTATCTCCTTGCCTCGAAGGAGAAACAATGCAAAAGCGCAAACTTGGAAAAAGCAACTTGGAGGTCTCGGCTCTCGGATTGGGCTGCATGGGAATGAGTTTTGGTCTCGGGCCGCCTGCTGACAAGAAAGAAATGATTGCGCTGATCCGGTCAGCGGTCGAGCGCGGCGTCACATTCTTCGACACCGCTGAAGTGTACGGTCCATTCACAAACGAAGAACTTGTCGGCGAAGCGCTTGCTCCATTCCGCGACCAGGTGGTGATAGCAACCAAGTTCGGCTTTGCTCCTAATGCCGACGACGGGGGCAAGTGGACTGCCCTCGATAGTCGGCCAGAGCATATCAAGGAATCGGCCGAGGGCTCGCTCAAACGACTCAAGACCGATGTCATTGACTTGTACTACCAGCACCGTGTTGATCCGAACGTGCCGATCGAAGACGTGGCGGGAGCGGTGAAGAACCTCATTCAGCAAGGCAAGGTGAAGCACTTCGGCCTTTCTGAACCAGGAGTGCAGACAATCCGTCGCGCACACCGAGTCCAGCCGGTTACGGCGATTCAGAGCGAATACTCGCTGTGGTGGAGACGCCCTGAAGAGCAGGTGTTGCCGGCCCTCGAAGAACTCGGGATTGGATTCGTTCCCTTTAGCCCTCTTGGTAAGGGTTTTCTCACGGGCAAAATCAACGAGAATACGAAGTTCGATAGCACCGATTTCCGCAACATCGTCCCTCGCTTTACCCCAGAAGCTCGAAAAGCGAATCAGGCCTTGGTTGATTTGCTTACCAACATCGCACAACGAAAGAAGGCGACACCTGCTCAGATTGCGCTCGCCTGGCTGCTTGCGCAAAGGCCGTGGATCGTTCCCATCCCCGGGACGACGAAGCTTCATCGCCTGGAAGAGAACCTCGGAGCGCTGTCTATCGAACTCACACCCGACGATCTTCGTGAAATCGATAGCGCCTCGTCAAAGATCAAAGTAGAAGGGGACCGGTACCCGGAAAGACTGGAGAATATGACCGGTCGATGAAAATCCGAATTTATGCGGCTCAGCTCTTATTCCAGAACGGCAACGGCTTCAATCTCGATCAGGAAATCTTTGCTGGCTAGGGCGGAAACCCCGATCCAAGTGCTGGTCGGTAAATTCTCTGCAGGGAAGAAGCCGAGTAAGGCTTCGCGCACCGATCGGGCGTTGTGGATGTGTTCGCCCACGATGTACACGCGCAAGGACACGATATCAGTCCGTGTCCCACCGGCCGCCCTGACGGCAATCTCGAGGTTCTCTAAAGCCTGCCGGGTCTGCGCCCCCAAATCGGTGAGATCCGTGATTTGTTGCGCGGCGTTCCAGCCCACCTGACCGGACACGTATAGCGTAGTCTTTCCCACCGTGGCGACTCCCTGAGAAAAACCATACTGCTGACTTGGGAAGAGCGCGCTCGGATTCAGATATGTCTTCGACATCGTTAGAGGTCCTATGATAGCGAGGGAAACCGCATGATAGGGATACTATGCGGCACCTCCCGGAATCTCATTATAGTGACAGGTGGCTGTGATGAGTGAGCACCGCTTGTCGTTTTCGCAGAGCCCGTGCTCGACGTATCCAGAAAGACTGGAGCAAATGACCGGGAAAACTGAACGTCAGCTTTCGTTAGCGATTAAGGATTACTCGTGTAAGGGCGATTTGGCACCCAATCTATCTGGCAACGGGAGAAATGGTCATAGGTTTCCCCGCCGATGATTCAGGTTGAACTGGCATCGCTTCAAGAATACCGTCTTTGCGTATATCCATCCTCCCTCCGGCTTATTGAAGATATTTTCATACATTCTATATTGCAGCTCATCTCGAGTTGCGGCTCGCTCATGTCTCCGAAGCCTATAGCGTCCAGAGGAGATCAATGATCCAGTCTTATCCGCGTGCACACTGCATCGATTCCATGTCTCGCCTGATCGTGCTGTCTGGCAGACGATCCATTCTCCGCTTACTCTTACAGCCTGTTGTGGTACATCGTTGGGACGGATGGGGAGCTGATCAGAACCTACTGACGGCACCTCAATAAGGCGGACAGAGATTCCAGCCCAGCTAGGTTCCGTTTCCCAGACAGTCCCAGCTGAACAGTCGCAACGAATCAGTAATGCCTCATTGCCATGCCACTCGGTTTCGACTCTGCTGAAATTATCTCCAAAGAATATGAACTTGCCGCGTGCGAACAGTCGAAAACCCCTTGGACGCACGTATACCGTCCAGTCGGTCCGGTCTTTTACGACCGGATTCTTTTCGAGGTACGTCGCTAACTCGCGTATCGAGCATCAGGCGAACTAGTAACACTTTTGAGAGTTGATCGTTCCTCCATGAGCTTCGAGCCGATGTTCACTCCAGCGAAGGCCAACACGATAACAGACAGGAGGAGCGTGGGTGCAGGTGATCTCTTGACTGCTCTCGCGCAGACCCAAAGCATCGCTAAATCGACCATCACGGCGATGACAGCAGCGAGAAGGATAGGGATTAGCGGGTCAGACATGACGTTGTTCTAATGCATTAGACACCGCGCGAGCGGAGTAGGTCTGCCTCTTAAGGGTGAAAACAGGTGCTATAGCTTCTAGGCTGAGTTTTCCGCTGCTGGGGTTTTGGTGAACAGAATTTCATAGACCAACAAGGCAGCGCCCACCACAATGGCACTGTCCGCCACGTTGAAGGCGGGCCATTGATATTGCCCGATGTAGAACAGCAGGAAGTCGACAACACGGCCGCTCACCACCCGATCCCACAAGTTCCCCAGAGCGCCGCCTAGAATGAGCGAAAGACCCACGCCGGTAGTGCTCATAGAATGACTGTTGTTCCAGAGTAGTGCGGACACGATTACCAGCGCCACAATCGAGAACAGCACCAGCACTGCGATCTTCCACTCTGACGGAGACTCGGCGAACAAGCCGAAGGCGGCGCCACGATTCTCCACGTGCGTGAGCCGGAAGAAATCCGGAATTACCTGGATGCTGTCGTGCAACGGAATTTCTTTGGCAATCACCCATTTCGCAACCCGATCGAGGAACACGATGCTCACGGCAATCAGGAAGTGGAACTTGCGCATGGCGTGACGGTCAATCATTGGGTCCCGGGAAGGTTTCTCTGCACATTAGATTACTTGGATGAGGCTTCGGCTCCGAGTTGTTTCAGGACAGCACTGCAGCGTTCACAGACCATGGGATAAGCCGGATCGTCACCCACATGCGTGGAATAGTTCCAGCAGCGCTCACACTTTTGCCCCGCCGCCTTGCCCACCTGAACCGTCACGCCGCCGGTTCCGTTCCCGGACGTACCACGTTCGATCACAACTTCCGAAACAATGAACAAGTATCGGAGCTGCTCTTGGTAACGCGAGAGAACGGAATATACGGGATCTGAGGCTATGACTTTGACTTGAGCTTCCAGACTGCCGCCAATCAGTTTGCTATTGCGGGCATCCTCCAGCGCCTTGAGCACTTCCTCGCGCACAACACGGAGGGTGGCCCAGTCTTCCCGCTGCTTGGGATCATCAATCAGTAAGGCGCCGTCAAGAATGTCGGCAGTCTTGGGAAACTCTGCCAGGTGCACGCTCGCCGGCCGATCCGGTACCGCGGGAAGATATTGCCAGACTTCTTCGCTGGTAAAACTCGTGATGGGAGCTAGCAGCCGCACCAATGCCGCGCCGATTCTCCAGATGGCGGTTTGTGCAGCCCGCCGGGCAGCGGAGCGGGGCGCTGCAGTGTATAGACGGTCTTTTAATACATCGAAATAAAAGGCACTCAACTCGACGACGCAGAAGTGGTTGATCCGCTGATAAATTCTGTGAAAGGCGAACTCGTCGTACCAGCGCAATACATCGGTGGACATCTCCGCCGTCTTGCCCAGCATGTATCGATCAAGATCTTCTAACTCCTCGAAGGGCACAGCGTCACGCTGAGGATCAAAATCGTAGAGGTTGCCGAGGATGTAGCGGAAGGTATTGCGAATCTTGCGATAATTTTCCGCCACCCGCCGCATTAATTGTTCGGAGCCGACAACGTCCTCGCGGAAGTCCACCGAAGCGACCCACAGGCGGACCACCTCGCCACCCAGACGATTGGCAATGTCCACGGGATCCACGTCGTTTCCGCGCGACTTGGACATCGCACTACCTTGCTCATCGAGAGTCCAGCCATTGGTGGCGACCATCCGGTACGGTGGAGTTCCGCGCGTCCCCATGGCGCAGAGCAGGGAAGAATGAAACCATCCGCGGTGTTGGTCTCCGCCTTCGAGGTAAAGGTCGGCAGGAAAGGGCAGCTTCGGTTCATGGCCGAGCACAGCGGCAAAACTTGATCCCGATTCAAACCAGACGTCGAGAATGTCGGTTTCTTTGGTGAACTTGGTTGCTCCACACTTCTCGCACTTCGTCCCCGCAGGAAGCACGGCATCCGCTTCGGGTGTGAACCAGGCATCCACGCCAGCGCGAGCGAAGAGTTCGACGATCTTGCGATTGATATTCGCATCGTTCAGCGGCTCGCCGCAGCCTTCGCACAGAAAGACCGCGATGGGGACGCCCCAAATGCGCTGGCGCGATACGCACCAATCCGGGCGGGTGGCGATCATGTTGGAGATACGCTCTTCACCCCAGGCTGGATCCCATTTCACTTTCTTAATTTCTTCCAGAGTACGGCTTCGCAATGTGCCGCCGTCCAGAGGAGTTTCCATGGAGATGAACCACTGCTCAGTGGCGCGGAAGATGATCGGATTATGACAGCGCCAGCAGTGCGGGTAGGAATGCTCCAGCTTTTCTTGATGCAGTAGCACTCCGCGGTTTTTCAGCAGCTCAACAATCGGGTCATTGGCATCGAAGACCCTCTTACCCTCGTACTCAGGAAGGCCGTTATGTATGACGCCGGACTCGTCCACATTGGTCGTCAGATCGAGTTTGTACTTCGCCCCAGTGGCAAAATCGTCCGCACCGTGCGAGGGAGCTGTGTGCACCACGCCAGTGCCCTGATCCATAGTGACGTAATCGGCGAGCACTCCCAGTATCTTCCGCTGCTCCCACGGTAGAAAGGGGTGGTAGAACAATGTATGCTCCAGCGCTTTTCCGGGGAAACGCGCAATGGGCTTAGCATCCGGGAAGCCGCTCTTCTCCGCAACCTCCTTGGCCAACTTCTCGGCGACGATGTAGATCTCTTTGTCACCCTCAAGGGCGACATACGCTTCACTGGGATGAAACGCGACCGCCATGGAAGCGGGAAGTGTCCATGGAGTGGTCGTCCAAATAATCGTTGATATTGGCTTACCGCTGTGGATACGAGCCTCGGCTAGCGCGGGATTGATGCTGCGAGGATCCGACTGCAAGGGGTACTTCACCCATACCGTTGGACTGGTATGGTTCTCATACTCGACTTCAGCCTCGGCCAAAGCAGTCTTGTCGCAGATGCACCAATAGACAGAGCGCAGGCCTTTGTAGACGAATCCTTTTTCCAAGAACGTGAACAACGTTCTTACTACCTCTGACTCATACTGCGGCGTCATGGTCGAGTAGGGGCGATCGAACCGTCCAAAAACGCCGATACGTTTGAACTGCTCGCGCTGCAAGTCCAGGTATTTTTGCGCATACCTGCGGCATTCCAGGCGAACATCAACAGCTTTCATCTGAAGCTTCTTGCCCCCTAGTTGCTGGTCAACTTTGATCTCGATGGGCAAGCCGTGACAGTCCCATCCCGGAACATAGGGCGAGTCAAATCCGGACATGGTCTTGGATTTGACGATGAAATCCTTCAAACATTTGTTCAATGCGTGGCCCAAATGGATAGGTCCATTGGCATAGGGCGGTCCATCGTGGAGTACGTAAGTGGACGCTGCCTGGCGAGCTTCTCGAATCCGCTCATAGATCCCCATCTGTTCCCAACGCGCCAACAGTTTGGGCTCATTTTGAGGCAGATTGGCCTTCATGGGGAATTCGGTTTTAGGCAGATTGATGGTGGATTTGAGCTCGAGCGCCACTCGCTTGATTTCCCTTCAAATAGTTGATTTTTTTCATTATAGGGACAGGGCTAGCAGACGTCTATCGGACCCCTTCAGCAACACGAAAGTGTGTGGCCGGGGCTGCCGAAGTAACTGTCGAAAGGAGGCACCGAAGTGTACAATTTTCCTCAAGGTGACGTTTTTCCAGTTTGAGCATCTAAAGTTGTGAACTGAATAGCTCAATCTTCTTGCAAACAGTTAACTTGCAAGAAGGAAGAAGAACCTGGGTAGTATTCGAGCCGGCATGCAACTTGGCATCGAATGTGCTCATCAAGGATAGAGATGGACGGACTAAGATCCGGTCTATGGAACGATTGGACTCGGGCGCACCTATGGCAACACTCGACATTAAACCCGCCGCTACCGAACCCCAACTGAACCTGCTGATGCCCAAGGGCAGCTTGGATCAGCCCTTGTGGAAGTCGCTGTTTCAGAATCTGGATGATTTCTTCTTTCCTAAAAAACAGGCCCCACTGGTTCTGACTTCAAAGCCGGTACCGGTAAAAGATATCTGGGGTTTTTACGACTACAAAAAGAATGGCGCGCTTGGATCCACCCTCGTACACGTGGTTGTGATCGGCGCAGTTATCGGCCTCACCATTCTGGGCCGTCATGTGGTCACACAGGTCACCAAGCCCCACGAGACGGTGACACTGATTTCGCCCGAGGACGTTGCTGTCCTTCAGCCCGCTAAGACGCAGGCTGGCGGCGGCGGTGGTGGCGGCGATCGCGACAAGTTCCAGGCCCCAAAGGGAAAGCTGCCCAAAGCGGCCATGGAGCAGATCACGCCCCCGGCGATGGTGGTGCGCAACGATCATCCCAAGTTGACCGCTGAACCTACGGTAGTGCTTCCGCCACAGATCAAGATGGCGGCGAACAATCTGCCTAACATAGGCGACATTACCTCGCACCTGCCTTCCGGACCTCCGTCGAACGGTACTGGTTCGGGTGGTGGCATCGGAGCTGGCAGCGGTGGTGGCGTAGGTGTGGGAACAGGACCTGGAGTTGGCGAAGGTCGCGGTGGCGGCGCTGGCGGCGGCGTATTCCGCGTGGGTGGCGGAGTCTCCGCGCCTAAGTCTTTATTTGCTCCCGACCCCGAGTACTCGGAGGAAGCTCGCAAGGCGAAGTATCAGGGAACCTGCGTTCTGTATCTCATCGTCGGTCCGGATGGCAAGCCGCGGGACATTCGCGTTGCCCGCAGTTTAGGTCTGGGTCTGGACGAGAAAGCTATCGAAGCTGTGAGGCAATGGAAATTCGAGCCAGCCATGAAAGACGGCAAGCCAGTCGCGGTAGCGATCAACGTGGAAGTAGATTTCCGCTTGTATTAAGTATTTCTGCTTTCGATGAAAACGGCTGCGAATCCCGCAGCCGTTTTCTTTTGTAGCGCCGGCGTCCCGCCGGGGACTTTTCATTCCTCCAAATTCACATGCCGGACATCCTCAATCGCATGTCCCAAAAATCGCATCCCAAGAGAGCGGAACTTTTCAACGGAATCAGTAGCGAAGAATTTCATGCGAGGCATACGCCGACGCTCATCCTCGGTGGATGTCGAAACCGGAGTCACGCGGAGCAACTCCCCGACCACCCCAGCCGTAGATTCAGCAGAATCCACGATGGTCACGTGTGCTGGCGCAACCCGCCGCAAGAGCGGCTTCAGCAGCGGATAATGGGTGCAACCCAGAACCAGAACATCTGCCGACTTGAAACTATCCTGAAAGGCTTCGTCCAGATAAATGCGCGCTACCTGCTCGGTCACCGGATGCTCGGTCCAGCCCTCCTCCACCAGCGGCACCAGCAAGGGACAGGCTTTTTCTTTTGCCTGCACCCCTCGCGCTTCGAGGGCCTTGCGATAGGCTTGGCTGCTGATCGTGGCCTCCGTGCCAATCACTACAACTTTGCGTTTCTGGCTAGCCGTGGAGGCACGCTCAGCCCCCGGCTCAATCACTCCAACCACCGGAACGCGGCAGACCTGGGTGATTTTATCCAGTGCCAGCGCCGTGGCGGTGTTGCAGGCGATTACCAACAATTGCGACCCGCAGTGTTCCAGAAACTGGCTGGCTTGTGTGGCATACCGGGCAACCGTTTCGACGGACTTGGAGCCGTACGGTAGCCGCGCGGTATCACCGAAATACAGATAATCCGCGGCAGGGATAAGTTCAAGTAACGCTTTAAGAACGGTCAAGCCTCCAACGCCGGAATCAAAAACCCCGACAATAGGTCGCCGCGTGGTCGTTGCAGAGCGGGTTGTTGCTGAGCCGATCATATCTGAGCCGATCATACCTGCTGCACGCCATCGGGCAGATGACTAGGCGGATGCTTTCACTGTCTTCAGTGGGAAAACTATGCGTGACGATCTGATTTCTTGATGGATGTGCCAACCAGCTCCGTAGACCTGCCACAGCAAGGACCGGGAGGAATGGGTGCGCCATGCGGGCAGGTTCGCGGGTGCCCGAGGAAGGTGCAGATCTTGTCCGTGGCTTCGGTGGATAGGATGTGTTCGAACTTGCAGGCCTGTTGTTCAATTTCAGTTTCACTTTCGAGCGCGAGACTATCCGTGAAGAGCCGCTCCGCCAGTCGATGACGGCGAATAATATCTGCGGCACGCTGGCGGCCACGTTCGGTGAGTTCCACGATCATGCTGCCATCACCGGTCGAGACGCCTGAGGGTTTAAGTGCTTCGTGGCATGGATTAACGAATGGACGGTGGGCATGAGGCTCGGGCGGATGAGGAGTGGTGACAACCAACCCGAGCGCGGCCATCTTTTCAATGGCAATGCTGACCGGCAGCGCGCCATGGACTTCCATGCGCTCAATTTCGGCGATCTCTCCATTCTCGGCCAGCGCCCAGAGCTCTTCCAATACCTCGTCAAACTGCTCCTCATCGGCCATGGCGAACACTTCTTGCTCGGCAATCTTGCCGTGATGCAATTCAATGCGGCGATCAGCAAGACGGGCGACCACCGGATCATGCGTGACCATGACAATGGTGCGTCCCTGGCGATGAAGTTCGCGAAGCAGGCGCAGAACAATTTCTTCGTTCACCGCGTCAAGATTGCCCGTAGGCTCGTCGGCTAACACAATCTTGGGATCATTGATTAAGGCGCGGGCGATGCACACTCGCTGCTGCTCGCCTCCGGAAAGCTGTGCCGGAACGTGCTCGGCTCGATCTTTCAATCCAACGCGCGCCAACGCTTCCAGCGCTTCCTGTTCGTCCGTCATACTGTGGAAGTATTGCGCCAACATGACGTTTTCGAGGGCACTCAGATAGGGAATGAGATGGAACTGCTGAAAGATGAACCCAACTTTTTCTGCTCGCACGCGGTTCAGTTCGTTAGGCGACATGTTGGCTACGTTCACGCCATCCAGCCAGATCTCGCCTTCCGTCGGACGGTCCAGACAACCGATAAGATTTACTAAGGTGGACTTCCCCGAGCCGGACGGCCCCATGATCGCGACCCATTCGCCGGGTTCAACGGACAGGGTGAAATCGTCGAGCGCACGAATGACGCCACCGCTGGCCTCTGCCTTGGCCGGGTAGAGCCTGCTCACGTCTTTCAACCTGATCATGTCACTCCCCTCTAAGAATCATAGCGGGTTGCACCCGCCGCAGCAGAAAAATAGGCAGGATTGCCGCGATCAAGGCAACAGCTACACTGCCAGCCAAGATCGTAGGAAAAACGCTGAAGCGCGGTACAACGGGTGCATGGAAATTTGCTCGGCCGATCCAAGCTGCGCCTCCAATGCCAAAGCCAAATCCAATCACAGCGCCCAGAGCACCGAGTAGAACGGCCTCTGCCGCTACGAATCCGCTGATTAGCCGCTGCGAAGCTCCTAGAGCTTTCATGATGGCAAAATCGCGCTGCCGGTCATAAACCCAACCCGTCAGGGTAGCCAGCACGCACAGAGTAGCGGTCAAGATAATCAGTATCGCCGTTGCCAAAAGGGTAGCCTGCGTCCTGCCTAGCACACGGGCTTCGCCTTCCATGATTTGCCGGACCGGCCGCACTTCGGCCTCTGGAAGTGTTTCAGACAAATTCTGCATCACGCTGCTGACTTCCTCCGGCGCACCGGAGACAGCAATCTCAATGGTTGAAGGATGGGTTTGAGTCCAGGCTTCGAAATCCCGGAGTGAAAGATAGATGCGACTGTCTTCCGCAGCGCCTGTCTGCAGGGTTCCAGCGAGGCTGAGATGTACAACACGGCCGCCGAAATTCAGATCAATGGGCTTGCCTTGAGGACTGACGAGGGCAGCCGCTCGCACCCCCACGAGCGCTTGCTGCGATGCAGTTGGCCATCGTGTAACGGACCACCAGCGGTTCAATTTGCGGGCCTGATCAAAGTCTGTTCCCGTTACCACTATGGATCGTCCATCACTGGTACGTGCCACGGCGTAGGCGAATGGAACTGCGAGGCCACGCCCAGCGAGCGTCGAGGAAACTTTGTTCAAGGCATTCGGGGGCAGTGTCTGGCCGTCTTTTGCAACGACCACGACATTCGCTCCGTAGTTGCGAAACTCTTTACGCAACTTGGCTTGAACATCGACGAAAAGATTGAGCATAGTGGTGACCACAGCGGCAGCTACTACCATCGCTAGCAGAGCCGAGGCGGCGCGGCCCCGACGCAGTATGGCAGCACGAAACAGCATTCGCCAGAACATCGATCCCCGGGAGGTGCGGCGCTTGCGCAGATCAGGCGCAGACTGAGCCGGAAGGGAACTCAACCCTCACCCCGCAAGGCATACACAGGATCGAGTTCTATAGCACGACGGATGGCCAATGCACTGCCGGCAAAGGTCACGATTACGGCAATTGCAAGAATTAGCGGAAGCAGCGCGGGTTGGATCGTGATCTCAGAATCGAAGATCGACCGGCCAATCAGCCGGGCAAGAAGCGCGCCGCCTGCAAATCCAACTAACCCACCCATCAGGCCGAGCAGCAGGGCTTCCGTGAAGAACAGTCCTGCCACTGAAATTTTGCCCGCTCCCAGAGCTTTCATTAGTCCAACTTCGCCGCGGCGCTCGAACATGGCCGTCGCCATGGCAGCCGAAACGGCTAGAGCGGAGGCAAACAACGCAGCCAGCGTTATCAGAAGCATCAATCCCTTCACGCTGGAGAGAACGACGCCTTCGTTTTGCGCTACCTGGCGAATCTGCTCGGCATGAGAGTTGGGAATGGCTTCTTGCAGTTGATACGCGATCGACTGCGCGTAGGGAGAGCAATACCAGCGATCGTACATTGCCGCGTTCATGGTTTTTGGATCGCGGCGGGCAAACGCGTCTTCGGGCTTGGTCAGGGCACTGACGTAGATGCGACGCACGGCGCGCGGTCTTCCCAGAACCTGTTGCGCTAACGCCAGAGGTGCGACGATCTCATCATCTTCCGCACCGCCGGTCGAAAGGATTCCAGATATGCGGTGCAGGTGTCCAGCGATCTCGATTCGATCGCCCGGCCCGCGATTGAGCCGGAAGGCCAGGCGCTCGCCCAACAAAACATCTTCGGCACCATCGTTAGGCCATGCACCTTGCACCTTCCACCACGGATGCGTGCTGCGTACACCAGTCACGAAATCTGTTTTGCCAAAGCTGAGTTGCTTAGAAAAATATGTTCCGAGCAGCGTCATCTGCCCGTCATCACCGGCGTTAACAGTCACCGGCAACATCGGAGCGAAGCCAACAATGTTATTGCGCCAGAACATTCCCTTGATCTTAGGGAGGCCCGCTTCGTCGAGGTAAGCGTCGTCGCTGGCGGGCTTAAGATTTAGCCCACCGATTTCTACGTCCAGCGTATCTTCTTGCGGAATTACGACAAGGTTCGCACCATAGCGGCGCAGTTCGCGGTTGATCTTGTCGCCGATATCGGTCGCCACACCTATCATGGCTGTGGCTACACCTACACCGAGCGTGATGGCGACTCCGGCTAGGACCTTTCGGCGCGTCTGCCGCCGGAACGATTCATACACCAGGCGCACAAACATGGACTATTTTTGGAACACGCGGGCTCCGGCCGCGATGTCCGCCTCCTGGATGATGACGCTGTCGGAGTTGATGGTGGCGTTCAGGGGAATGGGATTGCATCCGCCTGCCGTACCCACCGACTGCGGATTAATGGGCGCGGCGCAATTCTTGCAAACCACACCGTTGGGTCCCTTGTAGAAGCCAACTCCTCCGCAGATCTGGCAGGCGTCAAATACCGTGGCAATTTTGCCGTCTGGTTTTTGATAAAGCCAGAAACGAATGTCCACGCCATTTTCTCGGGCAGAGAAGCGATGCAGGTCGCCTCCGGAAACTTGCGCCAGCGGAATAGCCACTTGTCCATTTACAAACGTGACTTCGGTTGCAGGCGAGGGAGCGCTCAGGCTTTTAGCATAGATAAATTCCGCCGTCACCAGCAGGATGAAAAGAAACGAACTGGCGTACACCGAAGCCATCCACAAACGCTCTCGACGAACGCTCCAGGCAGCTTTGCGTCGCTCCGCTGCCGATGCTGCCCCGGAGGCCGGCTCGCGGCGCTTGACTTCAAACAGCACCATCAACGCGGCCAACGCAAAAATGGTTACGAAAAAAAACCAGTCGTTGGCCACGATGGGACCGACAATCGCCATCTCCCGCTTGGAGGAGGGAAGCACTCCATTCTCGGAAAGCTCGTGCAATCCAGTGATAATCAGTTGCCCGGCCACGAAGAAGAGAATGACGGTGGTTACTCGGAAGAACTTTTGCAGATTGATGGGCAGGCTGCCCTTGACGAACATCACACCAAATAAAATGGCAACGATCACACCCAGCAGCGTGCCCAAAAAACTCATTAGTTCGGTGGTATTCAACGAAACTGCGCCAAGATACAGAACGGTTTCTACGCCCTCTCGGAGGACCATCAGAAAAACGAAAACAAAGAGTCCGAAGCCGGCGTTTTCGCCGGCCAGTAATCCCACTTTTCCTTCAATGTGTCCCTTCAACTTGCGGCCGGTCTTCATCATGAAGATGATCATGGTGACGACGAAGAAAGCCGCAGCCAACATGATCCAGCCTTCGAAAATGTCCTGGTTCCACTGCAGGCGGGAAAGCACGATCGCGACACCAATGCTGGCTACAAATGCTGCCGCGAGCGCGAAATAAATGAATTTGCGCAACTGTGGACGTCCAATTTTGCCCAAATAAGCCAGCGTGATACCGACAATCAGTGCGGCTTCGACTCCCTCGCGCAAGGTACCGATAAAGGCCTGCAACATCTAAAAAGTGCCCTCAATGATTTTGAAAATGAATTTCAATTTCAACTACTTAGGATAGTCTTCCAGGCAGCGAACGTCAACGTTCACGCAGCAACGATCACAGCTGTTTTAGGAATTGTTTGGCATTTTCCAGGCCAGGAAACAGTCTTTCTTCCGCCTGAAACGCCGCCGAATGTACGCACCGCCGGTTGCCTCGCAGCTTCACGGGATATTTCAAATGCAGCATCTCGTGATACACGATGTATTCGATTGCACACCGTGGCACGGCGGGATGGTCGAAGACGCGACTTACCACGATGGCGTTATGAGCCGGGTCGTAGTGGCCAAGACTATTGCGGGCATGATCGCGACTCCAAGTCATTTGCGGCCGGGCCAGGAGTCCATAGAAGAAGCGCGTGTTCAAGTCGTCGAAAACTTTCTCGAGATCGTAGGTGTGGCCACGTGCAGACTCGATGCGTTTGCGGCCGCGTATTTGCCGCACCAAGTGAGCTTTCTGGGTAATGTCGTGACTGGAAACATATCGGCGGTACCGGCTGGCGTGCTCTCGTTCAATGGGACGACGATACATCTTCGCCAGCAAGATATGTGCAATCGCGCCCAGGACAGATTGAGGCGCGCCCTCCAGCAGATCGGAAAGACGCACCAGTAATCTTCCCTCACGCAAACGGATGGTGTTGTTGAGATTGGCGAAAGCGAAGAATTCAACTACGAACTCGGGGACAGGCGCTCTGGGGCGCAGTTCGCGATAGGTTCCTTCAAATACCTGGAGAAGACCATCCCTCACGTTGTCGCTAGATTAGCATGAATCGCATTCCCTAAAAGAGGGCTCACTGCGGTTCAGCTTTGGTTTTCTTTTTGTGCTTCGCGGCTTCTTCCTGTTCGCTGAGCAATTGGCGGTGGTCCTGAGCGCTGTTGTCGATAGTATCTATCGTATTGGTCAGCAGGAACTCGTAGTGGCTTTGTTCGTCCTTGCTCGCCGTGCCGGAATTCTTCAGCGCCCGCAGCTTGGCTTCAAATTCAGTGTCGGCTTCGATTATCGGTTTCAACACTTTCCGCAGGTCCTCTTTCCGGTCGGCATATGTATCGATGTTGTCGTTTAACTCGTCATAGAGATCGAGAAAATCTTGCAGCCGATCATGGGTTTCCTGGCCTCGATCCGTGACCTTGGGATCGGAGCGTACCTGTTCCACAGCAGCCAGGCGGGCGCGGACAAATTTAACGTACAACTTCAACCGCTGGTCCGGTTCCTGGGCCGTGTCGCGTAATTGATCAATTTCAGCTGGTGTCAACGGGTCGTGGCGCGGTGCGGCGGATGCAATCGGCAGCAGAAGTAAGCTTAAGCCGCAGCAGATTACCCCATGGCCAAGATTCATTTGTTTTCCTTCTTGCCAAACATTTGCGACAAGAGTTCGGTCCGAACCTGCTCCAGGTGGTCCACCGCGTCCTGGACGGGCCCCTGGTCTTCAAAAGGCAAGGTGCGTTTTATATCGCGCAAGCGAGCCACCATTTTGCGCACCGCAATTTCTGTGTCTTTGAGCTTCTTGCCGGACTGAGTGGCCGCATCCCGCGCCTTGTCGGAATACTGGACCACATCGCGCACCGCGGCGCGACCTTCCTCCGGCTTGCCTGCAGCGTACAGCTCGTCAGCCGCCTTTACCTGGCGGCGGCCGATTTCCGTATACAGATGTGGACGATCGTCCAATTTCGATGACTCGGCTCGAGCAATGAGTTCCGCCACAGTTTCTTGCTTGCGCGCGAAAGCAATCAGCGAACTGGCAAAAAATACTGCGAGAATGATGATCCGTAAACGCATGCTTTCACTTTTTCGGGTCAATCGCGATTAAGCGATGACGGGCCTGCCACTCCTGATCGGGAAACTTGCCTTCCGCAACCTCTAGAAATTTACGATAATTTTCTGCTGCCCGCTTGTAATCGCGCAAGTGGTCGTAAGTCGTAGCCCGCAAGAAATAGCTGCCCGGATTCTCCGGGATAAATTTGGCTCGCTCTTCAAGAGCTTTAATCGCCAGCTCATAATTCTTGTTTTCGTTCGCGGCCAGGGCGAGGTTGTCATAGGCATCGCCGAAGTCTGACTTTAATTGCACTGCCACCAACAGTTCCTGCTGGGCTTCTGGAAATTTACGCTGTTTCATCAGCGCCTTCCCCAACCGCGCATGCAACTCCGCATCCTTCGGTTTTACGGTTAACAGTGCCCGGTACTGCTGCTCAGCCTCACCAAATTTGTCAGCACTGACATAGACTTCCGCCAAATCGCGTCGCACGTCAACATCATCAGGAGCAAGTTTCAAAGCTGTCTGAAGTTCGGTAATCGCATCTTCGTTGTGGCCAGCTATCGCCAGGATACGTCCGAGTTGCATGTGCGCGCCGGCGTCATTGGGACGCACAGCAAGCAGTTTGCGCAGAACATCGTCGGCCTCGCCATAACGCTGTGCCCGCATATAGATGTTTGCGAGACCCGCAAGCGCATCTGCAGATGATGGATCGAGCGCCAAAACTTGCTTGTATTCCTGCTCCGCGTCGGTCACGCGTTCTTGCTTTTCGAGCAACTCACCGGCAGAAAGGTGAGGCTCTGGATCTTTCGGTTGCAGGGTACTCGCCTGACGGTAGGCTTCGATTGCTTCGTCAGGCTTGGCCATCTCCAAAACTTTACCCAGTGACAGCCAGGCCCGTGCCTGCCCTTCCTCAACATGGGCGCTGGGTTTCAGCTTGGTCGCTGTGCGCAGAAATTGTTCCGCATCTGGCTGTCCGGTCTTGGCCAGCATCAACCCGAGATTGAGATTGGACTCGAAGACGTCGGGCTTCGCCGACACTGACTTTCGATAGGCTGCGATGGAATCGTCAGTCTTGCCCAAGGCGCTGTAGACAAAACCCAGATCGAACCAGGCGAGATAGTTAGTGGGGTCTCTCGCGGTCACTTTCTTTAGCAGAGGCTCTGCGCTGGCGTAATCTTTTTTCTCTATAGCAGTTTCAGCCTGCGTGAGTAGGGCAGAGGGATCCGCCTCCACCACTTTGGGATGACGGACGGTTTTCTTTGTGGATTGCGCAGAAAGATGCCCGCTGAGCACGGTTAACGCGAGCACGGCGACAATTGATAGGCCTCTATTTACGCCCATTGGAACGCGATCCGTTTCCATTCAAGACTCGCGCCAGAAACTTCCCGGTGTATGAATTTGGCAGCTTCGCGATAGCTTCCGGTGGACCTGATCCTAAAACGTAGCCGCCGCGTTCTCCGCCTTCGGGCCCAAGATCAATTACCCAATCTGCGGTTTTGATAACTTCCAGATTATGCTCGATGACCAGGATCGAGCCCCCTGCATCAATTAGACGGCGAAAGGCGGACAGAAGTTTGCTGACATCATCGAAATGAAGTCCCGTAGTAGGCTCGTCAAAGATATAGAGAATACGATTCCGCCGGCGACTTTCTGTGGGATCCGCAAGCCGCCGCAACTCGCGTGATGCCGGTTGCAGATGTGCGGCCAGTTTCATGCGCTGAGCCTCACCCCCAGAGAGCGTGGTCGCAGACTGGCCGAGTCGCAGGTAGCCCAATCCAACCTCCTCAAGTACCCGTAACTTCTCAGCCACTTTCGGTGCGTTGGCGAAAAACTGCAACGCTTCTTTCACCGTGAGGTTCAATACTTCGTGGATGTTCTTTCCGCGATAACGAACTTCCAGTACTTGCGGCTTGAAACGCGTGCCTTTGCACTCCTCGCAGATCAGTTCGACGTCGGCTAGAAACTGCATTTCGACGGTAACCGTGCCGTCTCCCTGGCAAGTTTCGCAACGACCGCCAGGAATATTGAAGGAGAAGTGTCCAGCGGTGAATCCGCGTTTCTGCGCTTCGGGAAGGGAAGCAAACAAATCACGAATACCGTCGAAGGCCTTGATGTAAGTTACCGGGTTGGAGCGCGGAGTGCGGCCTATAGGGGACTGATCGACCAGCACGACTTCGTTGATAAACTCTGCGCCCTCCAGGCGTTCCCAGTTTGGCGAGCCGGGAGGAACGCCATTGGTCTGTTTCTTTGCCGCAGCCAATGCCTGGTAAAGCACATCATGCAACAAGGTTGATTTGCCTGAACCGGAAACGCCGGTTATGGCCACAATCATCCCCAGCGGGATCGTGAGGTCGAGTTCTTTTAGATTATGTGCACGCGCCCCATAAATCTTGATTTGCTGCGGACCGGGCTTGCGACGCGCTGTCGGCAACTGAATGCGGAGGTCGTGAGAAAGATAACGACCGGTGAGTGAACCAGGCATCTTCTGAATCTCGGCGTAGGTTCCGGCGCCGATGACCTTGCCGCCATTTTCCCCGGCCCCAGGTCCCAAATCCAGAATACGGTCGGCGGCCCTCATGACATCAGGATCGTGCTCGACCACCAGGATCGTGTTTCCCAGATCGCGCAGGTCGTGCAAAATCTTAATCAAGCGATGAGTGTCACGGCTATGAAGTCCAATGGACGGCTCGTCTAACACGTAGAGCGTTCCTACCAGACGGGAACCCAAAGACGTAGCCAGTTGGATGCGCTGTGCCTCGCCGCCGGATAACGTCGAGGACAGGCGATGCAGCGTGAGATATTCCAGGCCTACATCATTCAAGAACCGCAGGCGCTCCTGGATTTCTTCCAGTAATTTCTCGGCAATCCCAGCCTCTTGCTCTTTCAACTCCACCTGCCCAAAAAAGTTCGAGGCCTCTTCGACGGTCATGCCGCAAACTTGGCAAATATTCTTGCCACCAATCCTGACCTGATTGGCTTCCCGTCGCAGCCGAAGTCCCTGACAATCTGAACAGACCGAATACCCACGATAGCGACTTAGGAATACTCGCACGTGCAGTTTGTATTTTTTGCGCTCAAGGTGGTTGAAGAAACCGCGTATGCCCGGAAAGCGGCCTTCCCCCTCAACAATTACCCGCTGCTGCTCGGCCTCAAGCTCAACCCAGGGTTGATCCAGGGGAATCCCCGCTTGTTTGGCAAACCGCTTCAGTTCAGTGAACAGAGTGCGATATTTAGGTTTGGTCCAGGGTTCGATCGCGCCTTCATTGAGCGTCTTCGAGATATCCGGGATTACCAGTTCGAGATCGAAGTCGATGGTGTTGCCGAATCCCTGGCATCGCGGACACGCACCATATGGATTGTTAAAAGAGAACAGCCGGGGCTCCGGCTCCTCATAACGAATATTGCAAACTTTGCATTCGAATCGTTGTGAAAATCGCAATTGCTGGGCGAGTTGCTTGTCGCCGGGAACGATCTCGACGATGACCTCGCCTGCCTGGCGATAACTGATTTCAACGGCATCGACAATTCGCGCACGAGCCTCCGCTGAAACCGTGAGCCGATCGACCAGCACAAAAATCGGTTCGCCAAAGTTAATATCCAGCAACGATTCGGGCGTGGAAAACTCAAAAATTTGGCCGTTCTGATACAGACGATTGAAACCGCGCTTCCGCAACTCGAAAAGGCGGGTCTTGAGCAAATCAGGGATAGCATCCTGACTTGCGGCTCGCGCTCGCGCCGATCGTTGCACACCTGTGCTACGAGCAGTCGGCTTCTTTGTGCAAGACTTCCCCTTAGCGTCGTCGGTCGGGATTGGTTCTTGTGTGTCGAGCAGGAAAAATACCTGCAGTCGCGTCCCCTCACCGAGACTTAGGATCGCTTCGGCAACTTCATCCACAGTATCTTTCTTGACTTCGGTACCGCACTGTCTGCAGTATGTGCGCCCCACCCGGGCAAAAAGCAATCGCAGATAATCGTAAATCTCCGTCGCCGTCGCAACTGTAGATCGGGGGTTACGAGTGCTGTTCTTCTGGCGAATCGCGACAGCCGGAGCAATGCCATCGATCACATCGGCGTCAGGCTTCTCGATGCGCTCGAGAAACTGACGTGCGTAGGCAGAAAGAGATTCGACGTAACGACGCTGACCTTCGGCGTAAATGGTGTCGAAGGCAAGGGAAGACTTTCCCGAGCCCGACACTCCGGTGACAACGGTCAGCGAATTGTGCGGGATTTCAAAATCAATATTCTTGAGGTTATGAACCCGCGCCCCGCGAACAACAATGGTTTCCGTAGACATCGGTAAGGGACTGCCGTCGCCGGACCCCGCCGTTAGGAGGGACACTCCACACGGAGTGGTCCTCTGAGAGCTTTGGGAGGGCTACGGAATCTTTCTATTATAGGGTGGCTGGATGATCCGCTCAAGCAGTGAAGTTGTGGAGTTCGCCTTGTAGGCGGCAACTACAAACAGTAGATTTATTGAGTATTGCATAATATAGTGACATTCCCGGATTCCTGTGGTATGGTGCGCACCTGGGAAATCCAGCGGGAGTGCGACGAGATTTTCAGGCACTGGAGCAGCGGCGCTTGCGGGCGGCGCAGTTGCTGAAGAAGGGAGTCCATCCGTCTGAAGTGGCGCGGCAAGTCGGAGCCCATCGGCAGTCGGTGAGCCGGCAGGCTTGGCGCATTCTGCGGCAGATGGGAGGGAGCTGTCAGCGTCCCAGCGGGCGGGCGCTGGAGCGGGATGAGGAGAAGATCCGGATCGGGAAGCAGAAACGTTGGCCGGAGTTAAAAAAAAGGCCAAAAACGAAGGCCGGACGATCGTCTTCATCGACGAAAGTGGATTGAGCCAGCGCCCGCACCGCTGCCGTATCTGGGCACCCCGAGGACAGACACCAGTGCTGCAATATCACTTCAACTGGAAGATGCGGTCGGCGATCGCGGGCGTGACCTGGTGGAACTTCTACTTCCGGCTGTTTCCGGGAGCGATTCGCAGCCCGCAGATCATCGAGTTTCTCTCGCATCTGCTGCGCCACATTCCCGGCAAACTGCTGATCGTCTGGGATGGTCTGCCGGGCCACCGCAGCCGCGCCGTGTGGGACTTTGTGCAACAGCAGCGAGGACGCTTGTGGCTGGAGTTTCTCCCGGCCTATGCGCCGGAACTGAACCCGGTCGAGTATCTGTGGTCACACTGGAAACAGCATGAGTTGCCCAACTTCTGCCCGACCACGTTTGGGCAGTTGAGCCACCATGCGCGCCAAGCCTTGCGCCGGATGCGCCGACGTCCAACTCTGGTGATCGCCTTTTG
>WNGH01001601.1_pt1 | contig 21151 bp, 17 predicted proteins | sample 5400631 | NCBI WGS metagenome assembly WNGH01 (sample SAMN13153373, study PRJNA577476) | soil metagenome | isolation source: 115 cm soil or saprolite under Garry oak tree replicate 1 | place: USA:California | collected 2016-06-15
GCACGATCTTCCGGATGGCGGAAACCGCATCCCGCGCCCAGCTCACTTGGCGTTCCTGTGCTGTTTCAAGACACGTTCGACGTACGCAACGGTTTCGTCCAAATTCTTGATCATCCGGTCGGCAGCCTGATTTGCCGCTCTCGCAAGCACGCGCAGCTCCCTTTCACTTTCCACGGGCACGTCGAGGTACAAATCCACAGCGTCCCGCACTTCCTGGGAGAACGATTTTCCGCGCAGTTTCGCGCGCCGGGCAAGCCGCTGCTTTTGTACCGGATCCATATGAATAAGCGCCGTGGCCATATCGTCTCCTATATCGCGCCTATATCATATCACACGTCGAGGAGTCCCATTCGAGCAACAAATTGTTAAGCGGCGTTTCCGTGGCCCTCCATGTTGGAACAATGCTGGTCGTCAAACTCACTGATGACAAGACCACAAAGGCTACAATCACCGATAGGAAATCAGTCCCCTGCAGGCCATACAAGAGTCGGTCATAAACGCGAGCCATGCCCAGTGTGAGAGGAAGGCTCAAGATCCCACCCAATATGACTGCGCTCATCTCACCTTGCATCATCAGCAACAGAACACTCTTGCGTTGAGCGCCAAGTGCCATTCGTATTCCCATTTCGCGCCGGCGCTGTGCGACCGAGTCCGATACCAAGCCGTAGGCGCCCACGGAGGCCAGGATGCATGCGAAAGCCCCGAACATACCGAAAAGCAACATCGAGAAGCGGGGTCCGGTCTTTGCGTCCTCAATTAACTGTTCCATCGGACGAATCTTGGACACGGCCAGAGTCTTGTCCATCGCGGCAACTTCCTGCCTCAACGCGGGAACAACAGACAGCGGATTGGCCCTGGTTCGTATGGCCACATAACGGACCGGGATGTTTGTCTGAAGAAAGGGAATGAAAATCTCGCCCTGCGTGATGCCTAGTTTTCGGTACTGTGCATCCTCTACAACACCAATCACCGTCCACCATTCTGCTGGTTCTTCCGGTGTATCTGCGCGGCCGAGCCTTATCTGCTGGCCCACGGACCGTTGGACGCTTCCAAATGCCCTGCGCGCCAAAGTTTCGCTCACGATCATCACTCTCTGATTTCCTTTTTTGTCATCGAACGTGAAGTCTCGTCCCAACAGCATCGGCGTGCCCATCGTCTGAAAGTAGCCTGGCGTGACTACTTCAAAATTCGACAACGGGTTTCTTTTTCCCTCGTATGCGTCCTGACCCCTGGCTTGATACGGCACATCCCACCCCACGGTTCCCTCGAAGGGTCGCAGCAGGATGCCACCAGCGGCGCTTATCTCTGGACGCAATTGAAGCCGCCCCAGCAATTCACTGAAAAATGCCTTTCTCCGTTGCTCGTCGACATTGGTTGGCCGGATCTGTGCCGTAAGCACATGGGCTGGAACGAATCCGAGTCTCACCCGCTGTAGATTATAGAAATTGCGAACGACCATTCCCGCGCTTGCTAAAAGCAACATAGCTACGGCTGTCTCCGCCACCAATAAGCTTTTGCGGAAGAATGCGCCTCGCCGGCTTCCCGCCGTTCGGGCTCCGCCCTCGTTAAGCGAATCGCGAACATCACGATTCATCATTAGAAATGCCGGCGCCATTCCGAAGCTAATGGCGATAACGATGCCAATGAGGCACGCAAACAAGAAGGAGAACGCATTTAAATTGACCGATGAAAGCCTGGGGATTCCCTGTGGCGCCAGGACGATCACGAACTTGATGAGAATCCGTGCGACAGCGCAACCCAGAATGGCGCCTGCGGAGGACAACACTAGGCCCTCAGCGGCAAACTGGCGGACCAAATGCTCCCGCGTGGCTCCCAGCGCGAGTCTTACCGCCACCTCTTTCCCCCTGACGATGGCGCGCGCCAGCAGTAGGCTTGTGATGTTTATGCAGGCAATCGTCAGCAGCAAGAGCGATGCTGCCCAGAGCAGGTAAATCGCTGGTTTGTTGCTTCCAAAAACATAGTCTGTCAGCGGTGTAATAACGGCGAATTCGCCGGGCTCCGCATATTGAGGATACTGCTCGGCTACCGACGCCATAACACTGGCAATGTCGTTCCTTGATTGCTCCAGCGACGCTCCCGCGTTCAGCCTTCCGATCACTTGAAGAAAAGTGGCGTCCCGGTTTACCCAGTCCGCATTCAATCCCAGCGGTGTCCACAGTTGCGAGCCTGCGGGGAAATCAAAATCGGGAGGCATCACGCCGATTACCGTATACCCCCGTCCACTCAAGCTGACGGTCTTTCCAATCACTGACCGCTCGGCATGGAATTGGTTCTTCCAAAGGGTATAGTGCAAAACAACCGTTGCTTCTGCCCCGGGATGATCATCGGAGTCCTCAAATGTGCGGCCCAGCGCGGGTTGCGCCCCCAGCAACGAAAAAAACGCGGCGGTAACTGGGATCCTTTCAAGTTCGACCGGATCTCCATACCCTGTGAGAGTGACCCCATAGCCGTACACGGTAGTAGGCATTGCGGCCATCATCGCGAATTCTTTGGACTGTCGCTGCCAATCCAGGAATTCGGGATAAGACAACTCCCCGATGTGTGCGGCATCCTTGCGATCACCCTTCCAACCAACCACTAGGCGGTCCTGCTGCTGGACTGGCAGGGGCTTGAGCAATACTCCGCACATGATGCTGAATAGCGCCGTGCTCATCCCGATGCCCAGGGAAAGCACCAGGACAGTGATAAGAAAAAATCTTGGATGCCGAACCATCATTCGGGCGGCTTGCGAGAATTCCCGCGCAAATTGGGACATGGTATCTTTCATCCCGCCTTCCACTCGCTGAAAACCGGATTAATGAAGTGCCGCACCGAGAGTCTTGACCAGCAGGAGTTCCTGTTCCGGGAAGACGGTGCGGAGGTCCAGGATGAGCCGGTCGTCTTCGACACGTGCGATGACAGAGACGCCAGCGGGAGCGCCCCGGAGACGATGTTCGAGTTTCGTCGCTGAGTAGCGCGCACTGGCGATGCGGATGATCTTGGTGGGCAGCGATTGCGCCGGAGTGGAGCCGCCCCCCGCCAGAGAGCTGCCATCGGCGATTTCAATCTCGACTTCGTCAAGGGGAAGTTCCGGGCGCAGCTCACGAATGAAATTCTCCGCGCGGCGCTTCAGTTCCTGCGGAGTCGCACGGATCATTCGCATAGCGGGGATTTCGTCCCAAGCCGCGCGCAGGTAGGCGCCGAGTGTCGCTTCCAGCGCCGCGATACTGAGTTTGTCCACGCGCAATGCGCGAAACAGCGGGTAACGCCGCACCCGCACGATAAGTTCTTTTTTCCCTGCGATGATCCCCGCTTGCGGCCCGCCCAGAAGTTTGTCGCCGCTGAACATCACGAGGGAAACGCCCGCTTCGATGCTCTGTCTCACCGTTGGTTCGCTGATGCCGTACTCGGAGAGGTCAACAAGGCAACCCGAGCCGAGGTCTTCCACGAGCGGTAAGCCAGTGCGCAGGCCGAGCGCCACGAGTTCTTCGAGCGAAGGCTTATCCGTGAAACCGGTGACCTTGAAATTGGACGGATGCACGCGCAGCAACAGGCGCGTCTTCTCGTTGATGGCATTTTCGTAGTCGGCAACGCGGGTGCGATTGGTGGTGCCGACTTCGCGCAGCACAGCGCCGCTCTGCTCCATAATCTCCGGGATTCGAAAGCCGTCGCCGATTTCAATGAGCTCCCCGCGCGAAACGATCACTTCGCCCCCGCGAGCCAGCGCCGCGAGCGTCACGAGTACCGCCGCAGCGCAATTGTTGACGACGATCGCGGCTTCTGCGCCCGTAAGGCGCGTTAACAACTCGGTCGTATGCATGTCGCGCTTGCCGCGCGCGCCTGCTTCGAGATCGTATTCGAGATTGCTGTACTGTGTGGCGGTGCGGCGAAACTCGTTCACGACCGTTTCCGGTAACGGCGCGCGGCCCAGATTCGTGTGCAGGATCACTCCTGTGGCGTTGATCACCGGCTGCAGCGAGCGCGAAAGAATCTTCTCCACTTGCGCGGAGATAAGTTCTTCCATGGAGGCCCCATCCAGACTGATGGCCGTCCAATTCAAATCTTCCGCGATGCGCGCGCGCAAATCTGCAAGCACCGCTCGGGCAACTTCCACGATCAGGTTGCGGTCCACGCGTTTCGAGAGCGACGCCAGCCGCTCCTGAGCCAGCAATTCGTCCACCGACGGAATCTGCCGCAACAGTTCCGCTTGCTCCGCCGAAACCGTTTTCTTCCCGCGCGCTTCCATTCGAACCCTGCCTTCCCTTCGAGTCCGCCCGTCGTTCGAACATTTCAGCACACCGCGAAGCCCAGAGCAATGCCATGCCCCTTCCGCGCTTCCCGGACCACGCCGCAGCCTTTCTCGGGCGCGAGCCGCCTGCGGCACCTCATTCGAATCACGGCGGGAGCGCGCCGTAGCGGATTCGAACCGCCGCTCGCGCATCCGGTTGACGGTTTTGCTCCTCGCACCTAGCATGGAGGTTTGAGGGAATCCCCCACTCATGGCCACCATCGAAGAAGAGTTGGCTACACTCGAAAAAGACATTCGACAGCTCAAGGTCGAGTACGACCAGTATTTCGGAGGCGGCCGGAAGCGCCCGCCCACGGAAATCGAATGGCGCATAGACATGATGGTTAAGCGCTACGCGGAGCGCGGCGGCGAGCTCAAGTTCGCTCAGAGGTTCCGCTTCAATAACCTTTCGCAGACGTACGCAAAATACAAAGATATTTTCAGGAAGAAAACCGCGCAGAAAGAAGAAGGAAAAGTCCAGCGGCATTTTGGCGCCGCGGCGCGGGAGATTGAAGCGGCCCGCGCGAAGAAAGAGGCCGAAGATCATGCCGCTGGCGCCGCGGCGGACGAGTCCAAGGTGTTTCGCATGACCTGTTCCGAGCCGGAAAGCGAAACGGAGAAGGTCGAGCAGTTGTACCGGGCGTTTTTGGAGGCGAAACAACTGGCCGGCGAACATACGGGAAAAATGTCGCGCACCAGTTTCAACGAGTTTGTGCTGAAAAAAACGAAAGAATTGCAAAAGCAGAAAAACTGCAAAGACGTCGAATACGTCGTGGAAGTGGTTGAAGGCCAGGTCAAACTGAAAGCCCTCGTGAAGTCCTGAGCAGTTAGCGGTCGACGGTCAACAGTCAACATCTGGGAACCAAACAGCTTGACCCTCATGCCGGACTCGGTTCGTTGTTGCCCGCTTGGGTTCGTCGAATCCTCTCAGACTCCCAGGCTGATCCTGGCACTTCTATTTCTCCTTTCCCATTCCATTTGGCACGCTTACACTGTGGTGCCTTAATTATCCTGGAGGAAATCATGGGGGTGCAGCGCGCGCTGATCAGCGTTTTCGACAAGACGGGGATCGTGGAATTTGCGAAGCGGCTCGCCGCGCTGAAGATCGAAATTCTCTCGACGGGCGGGACCGCCAAACTGCTGCGCGAAGCGGGCGTAGCGGTGCGCGATGTTTCCGATTTCACCGGCTGGCCGGAAATGCTGGGCGGACGCGTGAAGACGCTGCACCCGAAAGTGCACGGCGGGCTGCTCTTTCGGCGGGGGCACGCGGAAGACCAGAAGCAGGCCGCCGAACACGGAATCGCGCCGATCGATTTGGTGGTCGTGAATCTCTATCCGTTTGAGGCCACCGCCGCGAAAGCGGGACTGACGGCCGAAGACCTAATCGAAAATATCGACATCGGCGGGCCCACAATGCTGCGTTCAGCGGCCAAGAATTTCGAAAGCGTCACGGTCGTGACGGATCCGGGGGATTTCGCGCGCGTGGCGGGCGAAATCGAGAGCGCGGGTGAAACAACGATGGCCACGCGTCTCGATCTGGCGCGAAAAGTTTTCGCGACGACTTCGCGGTACGACGGCGCGATCACCATGGAACTGGAGCGCTTCTTCGCTGCGCACGAGCATGTCGCGCTCCAAGCGAAACCGCCGCTGCCGGATCGTGTGCATTTTGCCCTGCGGCGGCAGCAGGAATTGCGGTACGGAGAAAATCCCCACCAGGCCGCCGCCCTGTACGTGCCGACGGGCCGCGCCCCGGAAGGATTGGCAGCGGCCAAGCAACTCCAGGGCAAGGAGCTTTCTTACAACAATTTCGTCGATCTGGAAGTGGCCCGCAGCCTTGCGGCGGAATTCAGAAATCCCGCCGCCGTAATCATCAAGCACAACAATCCCTGTGGAACAGCCGAGCAGGGGACCTTGCTCGATGCCTATCGAAGAGCGCTGGCGTGTGATCCCGTTTCCGCGTTCGGCGGCGTGCTGGCGTTCAACCGCATCGTGGACGCGGCGACCGCGGAAGAAGTCGCGAAATTGTTCGTGGAATGCATCGCGGCGCCCGGATTTGCGGATCGCGCCAAAGAAATTTTCGCGGCCAAGAAAAATCTGCGATTGCTCGAATTGCCCGCGGGCGGCCTGGAGCCGGAACGCGAATTGCAGCTCAAGCGCATCCTCGGAGGAATGCTGGTACAGCAGCCGGACCTCGGCGAGATCAAGGAAGATGAGCTGCGCACGGCCACGAAGCGCGCGCCCACTGCAGAAGAAATGCAGACCATCCAGTTCGCCTGGAAGGTGGCGAAGCACGTGAAGTCCAATGCCATCGTGTTCGCCAAGGATGGCGCGACGCTAGGAGTAGGCGCGGGGCAGATGAGCCGCGTCGATTCAGTGAAAATCGCGGTGATGAAAGCGCAATCTTCGCTGGCCGGCACCGTGGTCGCTTCCGACGCGTTCTTTCCATTTCCGGATGGAGTCGAAGAAGCGGCCAAGGCCGGTGCGACCGCGGTGATCCAGCCGGGGGGCTCGGTCCGCGACTCAGATGTCATCGCCGCCGCCGACCAGCTCGGACTGGCCATGGTGTTTACCGGCATGCGGCACTTTCTGCATTGAGAGTCCGTGACCTCTGTTCCGCGACTCATAGCGGGGTTCATGGAAGAGCAACGCCGGGCGGGGTGCTTCTCTCCGGTGTCGCACGAAGGATAGAATCTCAAATGTGGCGACGACCGAATCCACATTGCTGAACACGCCGGAAGCTTTGGCGGCCTATCGGGCGGCGCTGAAGGGCATGCCCGGTTATGCGCCGGCCAAGCAAAACAGGGATGCGATCCTCGCCAACAAGACTCTGCGTTGAAGCCGGGAGGGGGTGACTGCTCGAAGCCGTGTTCCAATGCGAATAATCACCCTTGTGTTTCAAGATGGCATCGGCCCTGAAGGAATGGGCTGAATTAGCCGAAATGTCCCATCTCCTTTCCCTTTCAACGTTTTTCCAATGAGGTGCATCCTATCTTTGGGGGCACCCGAGCTCTAGAAACGTGTTGTAATTGGCTTTTGACCGCGTTTCGGCCGCATGGGATAATTTAAGTTTCTGGGGCGACGATGAACCTTCCACGTATCACCATTGCCGTAATGTTGACGAGCTTCTCCGGTGCGGCTGCCATGGCGCAGATGCCGCAGGAGCAGCTTGTCGAACCGAAAACCACGCCTCCCGCAAAAGACTCCTCGCGGGCCGAAGCCTACTACAACTTCACAATAGGCCACATTTACGAACAGCAGTACGAGGCCACCAGCACCGCCGAGTACGCCACCAAGGCCATCGAGGCGTACAAGAAAGCCTATGCGCTCGATCCGAAATCGCCGGTGATTGGCGAACGGCTGGCGGAAATGTACTGGAAGGCGCAGCGGACGCGCGATGCGGTAAACGAGGCGCGGGAAATCCTGAAGCGCGATCCGGACAATCTGCAATCGCGGCGGCTGCTGGGGCGAATCTATCTGCGGAGCCTGGGCGATGTCAGTGCGGGCAACGGCCAGCCGGAGACGGTGAACCGCGCCATCGAGCAGTTCGCCGAAATCAACCGGCTCGATCCCTCGGACACCGAGTCGGCGCTATGGCTGGCGCGGCTTTACCGGTTGAAGAACGAACACGACAAGGCCGAAGAGGTTTTGCGGAACATTCTGAAGACCGATCCGGAAAACGAAGCGGCGGTCGAGCAACTGACGCAGTTGCTCATGGACGGAGGCAAGTCTCAGGAGGCGGTTTCGCTACTGGAGGGGATCACGGCGCACTCTCCTTCGCCGGTGCTGCTTGATCTTCTGGGCGATGCGTATACCCAGACCCATGAGCTGGCGAAAGCGGAACAGTCCTACCGCAAAGCCGCGGAACTTGATCCTTCGGAGTTGAGCCACCAGCGCGGCTTGGGGCAGACGCTGCTGGTGGAAGAAAAATATCCCGAAGCTCTGGCGGTCTATCAAAAGATTTCGGATGTGATGCCGGACGATTCGGATGTGTATTTGCAAATCGCGAAGATTTACCGCGAGCTGCATCAGTTGGACAAGGCGGAAGAAAATCTCGTTAAGGCGCGGCAGTACGCGCCCGGCAGCCCGGAAGTGATGTACAACGAGGCGATGGTGTACCAGGCGCAGGGGCGCTATGAGGATGCCATCCGGGTTTTGTCTGACGCGGTGACGGGCATCAAGGGGCAGTCTCCCACGCCGCCGTCGCGGAGGCGGTCGCTGGCCATCCTGTATCAGCAACTGGGCCAGCTTTATCGCGATACGCAGAATTATCCGGCGGCGATTTATACCTTCGAAGAATTGGGACATTTGGGCGAGGAAGAAGACCGGCGTGCCCGCATTATAATCATGGACACCTATCGCGCGGCAAAAAATCTTCCCAAGGCCCTCGAGACGGGCAAGGAAGCGCTCGCGAAGTATCCTGCCGATCCCGCGATTCGCACGAGCCAGGCGCTGTTGCTGGGCGAGGACGGACAGACGGACGCCGCCGCCAGAATTCTGAAAGCGCAGCTCCATGGCGATACCGGCGATCGCGATACCTATCTGAATATCGCGCAAGTATACGAGCGCGGACGCCGTTACAAAGAAGCCGAAGAAGCGGCTCACGCGGCGGAAGTGCTGCCCGGCCAGGCGCGCGAAAACGAAATGGTATGGTTCCTGCTCGGCGCCATCTACGAACGGCAGAAGTTTTTCGACAAAGCCGAGGATCAGTTTAAGAAAGTGCTTTCGGTGAATCCGAAAAATGCTCAAGTGCTGAATTATTACGGCTACATGCTGGGCGATCTGGGCATTCGGCTGGACGAAGCGGAGGCGCTGGTGCAGCGCGCGCTTAAGGAAGATCCTTTCAACGGGGCGTACCTCGACAGCCTGGGCTGGATTTATTTCAAAGAGAACAAGCTTGGCGCTTCGGAGAGTACGCTGCGCAAGGCTTTGGAGCGCGAAAGACACGACGCCACGATTCATTCGCACCTCGGTGATCTGTACGCCAAGACCGGCCGTACCGATTTGGCCGGAGCGGAATGGGAAAAGTCCCTCGCGGAATGGCGTCGCTCCTTGCCCGCCGATCTGGAGAGCGACAAGGTAGCGGAACTCGAGAAGAAAATCTCGCAATCGAAGCATCGCGTGGCGCAGAAATCCACGGCGACAGAAGCGAAGCCTTAACCCAGCGCATGCCCGAAGTTCGCATTCCCGCGTTCGCAAAAATCAATCTCCGCCTCGATATCCTCGGCAAGCGTGCCGATGGATTTCACGAATTGCGGACTATTTTTCAGACCATTTCGCTGCATGATGAATTGCAGCTGCGCAGTGCACGCGGCGAAGGAATCGCGTTGAGCATCGCAGGGAATTTGCCGCTCGCCGCGGAGCCTGTCGAGAAAAATCTGGTGTATCGCGCGGTGGCTGCGCTGCGGCGCGAATTGGGAATTCGCGGCGGAGTGGAAATCGCACTGAAGAAAACGATACCGGCTGGGCGGGGGCTGGGCGGTGGGTCGAGCGACGCCGCGGCGGCGCTGCTTGGGTACTTGCGATTGACCAAGAAGAAATTGACTGCGGCGCGGTTGCTGGAAATTGCCGCGTCACTGGGTGCGGATGTGCCCTTTTTTCTGCGCGGCGGGCGGGCGCTGGGCGTAAATAAAGGTGATGAGATCTATCCGCTGGCGGACATCGCCAAGCAGCACATACTGGTTGTCTCGCCCAGGGATATTCACGTGCCCACGCCGGATGCGTTTCGCTGGCTCAAGGCGAAACCCATGAGATTGACAAAACCGGCTGTAAACCCTAAACTCTTTGAGTTCTGTGCTCTATGCTGGAGCGCGCAGGGAAGTGGCCTTTCGAACGATTTTGAGGGGCCGGTTTTCCGGCGGCATCCGCGGCTTGGTCGAATCAAGCGGGTGTTGCTCCAAAGAGGAGCTGCAGAAGCCTCGCTGGCGGGTAGCGGTTCGGCGGTGTTTGGAGTTTTCCCGAGCCCAGCGATGGCGCGCCGAGCCGCTGTTGGGTTTCCGCACGATCAGACCTTCGTTTGCGAGACCGTCTCGCGCGTGAGGTACGCTCGTTTGATGCGCATCGCAGAGTAGTCTGCACGCGTATCGTGGATTCTGCCTCAGCGCCTCTTCGTGGCCATCTCGTCTTAGAGAATCTTTCGGGTCATTCGTTAATGCAGAGGGTGTGACCGCAAAGCGGTTGCACGGAGCGCGAGCGTCGTGAACGACGACCGATTCAAGATTTTCTCGGGAACCGCGAATCCGATATTGGCGGAGAGCATCTGCAAGGAATTGGATGTGCCGCTGGGCAAGGCGTTGCTGGGGCGATTCAGCGACGGCGAGATTTATTTCCAGATTCTGGAAAACGTGCGCGGCGCGGATGTGTTTGTCGTGCAGCCATGCCATAACCCGGTGGACAGTCACCTCCTGGAATTGCTGCTGATGATCGACGCGTTCAAGAGGGCCTCGGCATGGCGCATCACCGCGGTGCTGCCGTATTACTGCTATGCGCGGCAGGACCGAAAAGACAAGCCGCGCGTTCCGATCTCCGCGAAGCTGGTGGCGGACTTGCTGGAGACCGCGGGCGCCAGCCGCGCGCTGACATTGGATTTGCACGCGCCGCAGATTCAGGGCTATTTCGACGTTCCGGTGGATCACTTGTATGGCTCGCCGGTGCTAGTCGAACACTTTCGAAAGCTGAAGCTGCCGAATTTGACGGTGGTCTCCCCGGACGCGGGCGGCGTGGAGCGGGCGCGGTTTTTCGCGAAAAGACTGGATGCGCCGCTGGCCATCGTGGACAAGCGCCGCGTGGACGTGGATGTGAGCGAAGTGATGAACCTGATCGGAGACGTGCGCGGGCGCAGCACGCTGATCGTGGACGACATTATTGACACGGCGGGAACGCTGGTGAAGACCGCGGAAGCGCTCTTGCGAGAAGGCGCGACGCAGGTGTATGCGGCGTGCACCCATGCCGTACTTTCGGGACCGGCCATCGAGAGAATCGAAAAGTCCAGGATCGCCGAGGTGGTGGCCACGGACTCTGTACCCCTGAGCGATGCGGCGAAGAAGATGGGGAAAATTAAAGTGCTGAGCGTCGCGGATTTGCTGGCGCGAGGGATTCGTTCGATTCACGAAGAGACTTCGATCAGCGAACTGTTTATTTGAACTGAAATCAAAGAGGCCAAGAGTTTAGAGCACATTCGAAGGAAGGGAAGAAGGACATGGCTGAAAAGATTGTGGTGGAAGGATCGCCGCGCGCGGCGCGCGGGAAGAATGAGGCGCGGCGGCTGCGGCAAACGGGAAAATTGCCTGCGGTGCTGTATGGCGGCAAGGGCGAAGCGATCACCCTGACGGTAAACGCCAAGCAGGTTGGCGCGATTCTCCGTTCCGCGACCGGACACAACACGCTCTTCCAGGTGGACCTTGGCGGGAAGCACGAGCCTGCGATCTTGAAGGATTGGCTGGTTGATCCCGTTACCGGCAACCTGCTGCACGTGGATCTGCTGCGCGTGGCCATGGACGTTCGAATGAAGGTGAAAGTTCCCGTGCACACGTTTGGCGAGCCTTCCGGCGTGAAGGTGCAAGGTGGCGTATTCGAGGTGGTCACGCGCGAAGTGGAAATCGAATGTTTGCCAGCGGACATTCCGACGGAGTTCAGGATGGACGTGAGCGGTCTGATGCTGAACGCGCAACTGCGCGCCAGCGAATTGCCGCTGGACACTACCAAAATGAAGTTGCTGACCGAACCGGAGCGGGTGTTGGCGCACGTGGTGACGCTGAAGGTCGAAGAAGAGAAACCGGCGGAGGTGGTTGCGACGGAAACGGCGACTCCGGCCGAGCCCGAAGTTATCAAGAAGGGCAAGAAGGAAGTGGAAGGCGAAGAAGGCGCCGAGGCCGAAGCCAAGCCCAAAGCGGAGAAGAGCGACAAAAGCGAAAAAGTCGAGAAGGGCGAAAAGAAAAAGTAACGCTCGTCGTTCGAATGGCAGGCGGCTGGACAAAAATCTATGCGGCTTATCGTCGGACTTGGGAATCCCGATCCGGAGTATCAATGGACGCCGCATAACCTGGGTTTCATGGCGGTGGATGAACTCGCAAATCGCAACGGGATTCGAGTGGAGCGGCCCGAGGGCAAGGCGCTGGTGGGCCGCGGAAAGATTGCCGGGGAAGAAGTGATCCTGGCGAAGCCGCAGACGTACATGAATCTCAGCGGTATTTCCGTGCGGGAACTGCTGGGGAAGTACGAGCTGGACCTCAGCGATTTGCTGGTGATGTGGGACGAGGCGCAACTGCCGTTGGGCACGATTCGCATTCATCCCGATGGCAGTGCGGGAAACCATAACGGCGCGAAGTCCGTGATCGGTGCGATTGGGACCCAGGAATTCGCGCGGCTGCGGCTCGGCTGTGGACCGGATCATCCGCTGAACAGCCGCAAAGAATACGTGCTGCGTCCGATGAAGAAAGCGGAGCTGGAAGTAGCGGCGGAAATGATTGGCGAAGCCGGAGACGCCGTTGAGACGATCCTGAGTCAGGGACTCGACGCAGCGATGACGAAGTACAACCGGCGCAAACCCGCGGAGCCGGAAGAGCCGGCAGAAGAGTAAGAACGATTTTAGTGAGTGGAAAGAGGTCATCATGGAAGAGCGTTATTACGATTTGATTTTTATTGTGCGGCCGGCGACGCCGGAAGAAGAGATCAAGAAAGTGCTGACGGTTATTGAGCACACCTGCGCGGAAAAGGGCGCGAAGATCGAGAAGACCGAGCACTGGGGAACGCGGAAGCTGGCGTACCGCGTGGCCAAGCACCGCGAAGGAATTTACGTTCACCAGGAAATCCGCACGACGCACGGTGAACTGATTACGGAACTGGAGCGGCGCCTGCGTGTGCAGGACAACGTGATCAAGTATCAGACCGTGCGTCTGGATGAAGATTTGAAGCGCCAGAAAAAGCTTTCGCAGAAGCGCGAGAAGCGTGCCGCGCGCCGTCCGCGCCGCACGCCGGCTCCCGCACCAGCGGCAGCAGCGCCCGCAGCGTCGGAGCAAGCCGCGGCTTCGAGCTAGTCGGCGGCCGAAAAGATTTTGTTTTATCGAGCAAAGTGATTCCGGTTTGACCGGAATCACAAGAAGATTGAATCCCGGCGAGGCCGGAGGGATCAGTGAAAGGGTGAAAGGTATGGCAGAAGAACAGAAGCAGGCATCAACGCCCGGCGGGGTTCCGCGGCGTGAAGGTGGCTCCGGGGGGCATGGCGGTCACGGGCCGGGAGGCGGGCACGGCGGTCCACGGCGCGAGGGTGGACCAGGCGGCGGTGGTCCCGGCGGTCCGGGAGGCCGGCCGCGCGGCAAGCGCCAGTATTTCCGGAAGAAGAAAGTTTGCAAGTTCTGCGTCGAGAAGATGGACTTCATCGACTACAAGCGCGCGGACATCCTGTCGCAGTTCGTGCAGGAGCGCGGGAAAATTCTGCCGCGGCGGATGACGGGAGTTTGCGCCCGGCATCAGCGCTGGCTGGGCGTGGCCATCAAGCGCGCGCGCAACATCGCGTTACTGCCGTTCGCGGGCAGTGCGTCAGGCACGCAAGCGCCGCGCGTGGTTGTGCCGGGAGCGGCGCACGCAGCGCCCACCCATGCAGCGCCAACGCCGCCGCAATCTGCACCAACACCAGCGCCAGCGGTCGAGGCGCCGAAGGCTTAAGGAGAAGTTCTCGGTTTTCAGTGCTCTGTGTTCAATTAGAGAAAGACTAGGGAGAGTTGAAAACTGTTTTTCTGTGTAGTGCACGGTTCCTGCCAGTCTAGGAAATCGTTAGCCAGGGATTCAGGAGCTTAGAGAGACGACATGCAAATTATTCTTCAAGAAGACATCGATAAGCTGGGCAACCGCGGCGACGTGGTCACCGTGAAGCCCGGCTACGCGCGGAATTTTCTTTTGCCGCGGAAGTTGGCGGTCGAGGCGACAGCGGGCAACCTAAAGGCTATCGAGCGCATTCGCAATTCGCTGGCCAAGAAAACGGCCACGGAACTGGAGGCCGCACAGAAGCAGGCGGCGCTGCTCAACGGCGTTGCGCTCAAGTTCACGCGCAAGACCGGAGAGAACGATCAGATGTTCGGGTCGGTGACTTCCGCCGATATCGCGGAAGGACTGGCGGCGCAAGGCTTCAAGATTGACAAGCGCCAGGCGCAGCTCGGCGAGCCGCTCAAGACCATCGGAGAGTTTTCGGTGACCATCAAGGTGTTCCGCGACGTCACCGCGCAGATCAAAGTGACCGTCGAAAAAGAAGCGTAACCACTCTTCGGAACTTCAGGGTTGTTGCGCACAGAGGGGCACGATTTATCGTGCCCCTACTTTTTTTCAACAGGAAAAGATTTGCAGAGATTTCCGACGCGATGCACAGGCAGGCGGATTGACGCGCGCGGAAGTTCCACGCACAATCCGCGGAACAGTTCGGGCCGGGTAAAGTTCGAGGCTCCAGCAAATAAATCTGCTCTTGCTCTCCGGCGGAGTCCGTGGTACAAAAGCGAAGAAAAGGCGAATACCAAGAAGACTTGTATGCCTGTTGACACGTCACTTGAGAAGCCCTTACCGAATAACCTAGATGCGGAGCGTTCGGTTCTGGGCGCGATTCTGCTGGATAACCACGCGCTGAATCCGGCAATCGAGCATCTGCGGCCGGAAGATTTTTTTCTGGACCAGCACCGGCGGGTGTTCACGCAGATGATCGCGCTGGGCGAGGTGCAGCAGGCCATTGATCTGGTTACGTTGACCGAGGAGCTGAACCGCAAGGGCGATCTGGAAGCCTCCGGGGGCGCGCCGTACCTGGCGTCGCTCGCGGACGGCATGCCGAAGGTCACGAACATCGAGCATTACGCGCGCATCGTCAAGGAAAAGGCGATCCTGCGCAACCTGATTCACACCACGCACAATATTCAGCAGCGCGCGTTCGAGGGTGAGGACGGCGCGGACGCGATACTGGATGGAGCGGAGTCCTCGATTTTTGCACTGGCGGAAGACCGGGTGCGCGTCGGGTTGCTGCCGATCAAGGACATCGTCCGCGACAATTTCGAGCGCCTGGAAAGAATTTTTCGCGAAGGAAAGAGCATCACGGGAATTCCGACGGGCTATGTCGAGCTGGACAAGCTCACGTCGGGCTTGCAGCCTTCCGAGCTGCTGATTCTGGCGGCGCGCCCTTCGCAGGGAAAAACCGCGCTGGCGCTGAACCTGATGGAAAACATCGCCATTCGCGGCGGGCACCCGGTGGCCATGTTCAGCCTGGAAATGTCCAAGGAATCGTTGCTGCAGCGGCTGGTGGCGTCTGTGGCGCAGATCGACGCGCACAAATTCCGCACCGGGCACTTGAGCCGGGAAGACTGGAGGCGGATGACTGAATCGCTGGGAACGATTTCCTCGTCGCCACTGTGGATCGACGATGCTGGATCGATCAGCGTGCTGGAAATCGGAGCCAAAGCGCGGCGGCTGAAGCGCGACAAAGGGCTGTCGATGCTAGTGGTGGACTACCTCCAACTGATCACCGCGCGCGGACGTTTTGGGAACCGGCAGGAAGAAGTATCGAGCATCTCGCGGGCATTAAAGGGTCTGGCCAAAGAGCTGCAGATTCCCGTGCTGGTGCTGAGCCAGCTCACGCGCGCTCCGGAGCGCGACGAACGCGGTCCGCAACTTTCGGATTTGCGCGAGTCCGGCGCCATCGAGCAGGATGCCGACGTGGTGATGTTCATCTACCGGCCGCATTTCTTTAAGGCGGGCGCGACACCCGAAGAGAGGGAAGAAACCGAGCTGCGCATTGCCAAGCAACGAAACGGCCCCACTGACAAAGTGAATTTCGTGTTTCGCAGCCGGTTCACACGGTTTGAAGAGGCGGCACCGGACGCGTTCTCGCAGTTCAATCCAGACAATATGTAATTAGCGCCACAGCGCGGCAGTTTGCCCACACGCCGTGTCCACAAAGAGGTTGTAGTTCGGGGTATTCACCGGCAGCAACAGGGCCCGGTTGGTGACCGGCCGAAGGAACAAACCTCACCCCTGAAGGGGTGAGCTACAGATCATGCAGCGGGGTACCCACCCCCCATCATTTTGCATGAATATCAAAATAAAAGAGTTACAAAAAGAGCATTTCGTAAGTGATTGATTTTAAAGGACGCGATTTTGGTTGTTTTGGGTTGGCAAGGGCGCAAATTAACGCCTAGAAAGTGAAAAGCGGGAGCAAGCTCCCGCACTCCACACGTAGTTTCCTACAACGACAAACATACTACAAAATAGGGGAGAGTCAAGGAAAAGTTCGAGTCGTGTCAAACCTTCCTAGAAATGCTCCCCTGCTTACCTCGATTAAAGTGTTCCCAGGTGGATCAAATGGGCCTTTGGGTTGCAGTGGAGGAGGTGTTGTCATTCACGCGGCAGGCAATTTGGCTGTCGGCCTGCGGTGGCTGGATGGCGTAAAATTATTATTTCGGAAGGAACATGGCAGGCACACAGAAGGGTCCAAGCGGGCGGAAGGCTCCAAGCAAACGGGACAGTCCCAGTACGGAAGAAAGAGGCTCAGTCTTGGTAGGCGGGCAAAAGAGTTCCGGGAGAGTAGAAAGACGTCCGGTGTGGGCGGAGGTTTCGCTTGGGGCGCTGGCATACAATCTGGAGGCGATTCGGAAGTACGTAAACCCGCCGCACGAGAAGCGCAAATCGCCCCGGAAAATCCTTTCGATTGTAAAAGGCAATGGCTACGGCCACGGCGGTCCGGAAGTGGCGAAGGCGCTGGAGAAGGCCGGCTCGGATTGGTTTGGAGTGACTTGCACGGACGAAGGCATTGCCGTTCGCGAGGCCGGGGTCCGAAAGCCGATCCTGATTCTTACCAGCTTCGTGGCGGGAGAAGAAGCACGCCTGGTGGAGAACGACCTCACGGCGGTGATTCATCGCTGCGAACAGTTGGAGTTGCTCAATCGCGCGGGAGCACGGCTCGGCGGTAAAAAGCGCATACCCTTTCATTTGAAAATAGATACGGGAATGAACCGGCTAGGCATCGCCTCCAGCGACGTGGAGTGCTTTGCGCGCCAGCTCGGGAAGTGCAAGAACCTGCAGCTCACGGGCATTTTTTCACACTTCGCTTCTTCGGGAGTATTCACAGAAACCCCGGTTGGCCAGCAGACCCGCGAACAAGAGGAGCGACTCTACGCGGCGATCGAGCGCCTGCGCGCGCTGGGGATCGATCCAGGCATCGTGCACCTGGCAAACAGCGCGGCGATCGTGTCGAGGCCGGAGACCTGGGCGGACATGGTGCGGCCGGGGGCCATTCTCTATGGCTATCATCCGGGATACGATCCCGCTGAAAAGCGCGAGGAAGCGGAAGCGCGGCTGCCGCTGAAGCCAGTCATGAGCCTGCGCTCGAAGATCATTGGCTTGCGCAAGGTCCCCGCGGGCGTGGGAGTCGGCTACGACGCTACGTTTGTGGCGCAGCGGCCATCGCGTATCGGCGTTCTGGCGGCGGGGTATGGAGATGGAATCCACCGCTCGCTGGGAAATCGCGGCAACGCCCTGGTGCGCGGAAAGCTCGCGCCGATCGTGGGCATCATCTCGATGGACGTGACCATGATCGACGTGACGGACATCGAAGGCGCGGAGATCGGCGACGTGGCGACGATCCACGGGACGGACGGCAAGCAAGTGTTGCCCGCGAATCGCGTGGCGCGCAGCATTGGGACGGTCACTTCGGATCTGCTCTGCGCGGTGAGCCAGCGGGTGCCGCGGGTGTACGTCAGATAATCAATGATTCCCATCCAGAGCTTCGGCTTTTCCGCTGCTACTAATTTTACAGCCACTTGACGCCGGCCTATCGAGAGAGTATATAAGCCCGGTAGCGCGAAAGGGCGTTGCACATCCCGCATCCGCCTCCTCTTCCCCCTTCACTTCCGCGGGCTGCTGAAATGATTTTCCAGATCGAACTGTGAGGTCGTATGAGGCGGATCAATCCCGGAGTGCGGCAGCGATTGCATGCACCGGAATCCGAGAATTTGGCGCGGCACGAAGGGCATGCGGCGGGCCTGCGTCCCGAGTGGGCATTTCGCGGAAGCTGGGATTTTTGGGTGGTGCGAGCGATTTTTGTAGCCTGCACGGGAGCGGCAAGCTACACGCTGAGTCCGTTTGGCCTTCACGGAATAGCAGCAGCTGGCGCTGGATTTCTGGTCGCGCTGGTAGTCCTGCTTGCGGAGCTTCGGCTGCGCAGTGCGGCGCTGAGCGGGCTGGTAGGCGGGGCGTTTGGCGCGATCCTGGGCGTCTTTGCCGCCCTCCTAGTGACTCTGCTGATTTCCCGCACGAATGAGCCGGAAACCACCAAGTCGTTCCTCGAATTTGCCGCGCTGTTTGCTTTCGGTTATCTCGGACTGGTCCTGGGGGCAAGCGGGGGCGAGCAATTGGATAAGGACGCGCTGGATGGGCTGTTTGGGAAAAAGGCCGCTCTCACCGAATCCATAAAGCTTCTGGACACCAGCGTATTGATCGACGGGCGCATCGCGGATATATGCGATGCCCAGTTCATGGAAGGAGTTCTCGGCGTGCCGCAATTCGTGCTGCGCGAATTGCAAATGGTGGCCGATTCTTCGGATCCCCTGAAGCGGCAGCGCGGAAGGCGCGGACTTGAAGTGCTGCAAAAGATTCAGAAAATGCCCCAGGTGGAAGTGCGGATTCTCGAAGATGATTTTCCGCAAGCCGGGGACGTGGATCACAAACTGGTGGAGTTGGCGAGGCGCACGGGAGCAAAAATCGTTACCAATGACTTCAACTTGAACAAAGTGGCGACGGTGCAAGGCTTCTCGGTGTTGAACGTCAATCAGCTCGCACAGGCGCTGAAGCCGGCCATGCTGCCCGGGGAGCCGATGCGTGTTTTGATTCTTCGCGAAGGCAAGGAACAAAACCAGGGCGTGGCGTATCTGGATGACGGCACGATGGTCGTGGTGGATGGCGGGCGGAGGCTGATCAATAAGAGCGTGGACGTGATTGTGACTTCCGTGCATCAGACCACGGCGGGCAAGATGATTTTTGGGCGCGTGGAAGAACGCATGGAACAGCCGGCCCCTCTGATGCGACAAGCAGCGGCAACGGGCCGCGGCAATGGGAATGGCGGCGCGCGTTCGGCAGCCGCCCCGAGTAGCGTGGAGACGTCCGCGTGCCTTGCGGAGCAACCCACGCTGGACCGTCAGGGGCGTCCCATCTTTCCCGAACCGGATGACCGCTAGAGCGGCTTCAATAAGATAGCGCGTTGAAGCGGGCCCACCCGGGTGTCGCAAGCCACGCTGGATCGCGCGCCAACGCAGCTGGTTTCACCCCGCCGTCCCTTGAGGTACACTCTGAAGTTTGCGAGTCCGCGCCTTGAACCTTCCGGGCGGAATCGATTTAAACATGAGCCGAATCGCTGCCATACTTCCCGCCGCGGGAATGGGAACGCGCATGGGCGCGGAAACGCCCAAGCAGTTTCTGGAGCTGGACGGAACGCCCATCGTGATCCTCAGTCTGCGGCGCATCGCAGCTTGCCCGCTGGTAACTGACATCTTTGTGGCCACGCGGGCGGATGAAGTGGCGCGACTGGAAGAGCGGATTGCGCGGGAAAAATTCAAGCAGGCGGTGCGCGTGGTGAAGGGCGGCGATTCGCGGCAGGAGTCGGTGGCCGCGGCGTTGCGCGAGGTGGCAAACGGCACGGAAATCGTGCTGGTGCACGACGCCGTACGGCCGTTCGTGACGCCGGAGCAGATCGCGCGAGTGATCGAGGAAGCGCGGCGTTGCGAGGCCGCGATTCTGGGCATACCGGCGATGGACACGGTCAAGGAAGTGAAGCGTGCGAGTTTGCCGGAGGACGTGGCCTTGATTACAGGAACGGTGCCACGGGAGCGCGTAGTGCTGGCGCAGACGCCGCAAGCGTTTTCAGCAAAACTTCTGAGAGAAGCGTTTGCGCGCGCGGAGGCCGATGGCGTTAGCGCTTCGGATGAAGCGGGACTCGTCGAGCGCATCGGGCACGATGTGCACGTGGTGCTGGGCTCCGAGCGAAATATGAAGATCACCAAGCCGGCGGATATGGAACTGGCGCGCTTTTACCTGGAACGCGAGCGTCAGAAAGCATGAGCACGCGTTGCGGAATCGGGTACGACTTGCACCGGCTCGAAGCGGGGCGGAAGCTCATCGTTGGCGGGATTGAGCTGCCGTTCGAGAAAGGGCCGGTGGGACACTCGGACGGGGATGTGCTGGCGCATGCGCTTTGCGATGCGCTGCTGGGCGCGGCGGGACTTGGCGACATTGGGACGCACTTTCCGGACACCGATCCGAGGTGGAAGGGCGCGAATAGCATGCTGTTTCTGGAGCATGCGAAAAAACTGCTGGATGAAAAGCAGTTCGCGATCGAACACGTGGATGCCGTGGTGATTACGGAAAAACCAAAACTGGGGCCGCATTTTCCGAAGATGCGGGAAGCGCTGGCGAAGGCTTTGGGTGTCGGCATTGAAAAGATTCATTTGAAGGCCAAGACGAATGAAGGCGTCGACGCGATCGGGCGAGGTGAAGCGATCGCGGCGCATGTAGTGGCCACACTTACTTCCAGATGAATTTTTGCATTGTGCTTGCAGGGCGCAGCCCGCCGCGGCGGGCGCCCCTACGCTACAATCCTGTTGATGCTTCCCGCCGATCACTCTGACGCCCCGGTCACCGCTGCGAATCCGTTTAGTTCGGCCGATGTGCAGGCGATTCTGCGCGAGCGCGGCTGGCTGGCGGCAGAACCCTCAATTGAGCAGAATGCCTGGTGCGAGCGCGCTGCGGCGATGCTGGGTGGCCATGCTGCGGACCGTGCAGCGCTGGCCGATCTTCTTGGCTTGGTTTTTCAGTACGACGCGCATGAAATCATCTCCCGGGTGGAAA
>WNGH01006433.1_pt1 | contig 21146 bp, 16 predicted proteins | sample 5400631 | NCBI WGS metagenome assembly WNGH01 (sample SAMN13153373, study PRJNA577476) | soil metagenome | isolation source: 115 cm soil or saprolite under Garry oak tree replicate 1 | place: USA:California | collected 2016-06-15
GGGCAATTCGCACGAAAAGAACCCCGTTTAACAGCAAAACGGGCAGAACCGAACGGCCCAGATCGGATCCCTCAAGCAGCCCCGAAAACCAGGAAGAGACCCATCGACGAGAGTTCGAATCTCCCCCGGGCTACCAAACGCCCAGGTCCAACATACCAGCTAGCAGGTACTGCCTAAGACCATTATCGTCATCGTTTCTATTCTTGAATCATGCATCCCAGGAGGACGAGTATATTTCCCCCACAAGTTGGCCTGTATAGCTCGTTTGACCGACGAAAGCTATCACAAAATCCGCGAATATTTCATTGACTGTTTGCGGACCTGAATATCCGCCATTGTTTGCGAAAGCGAAACTGTTGGGGGAGGTGCAAAGCCGTTCTCAGGGCGAGCATGCTAGCAGAGCCACGTGCCCCGCGCAGTAGACTATGAGTCGATCTTATATTGAAGATTAGACCAACCCAAAGATCAGATTAAACCTACATCGTTGGTGTTCTATTACGAAACATCACGATTCCAAACCAGTCTTTGCAATACTACTCGCTCTTCTAACCCTCTTCAGCATTCAACTACCTCAGGTCCATGCCAATCCTCAACCCGCCTCTTCGGCTCCCCTAACTCCGGATGAAACCATTCCCGTCACGTATGTTAACGCCACCCCTCCTCATCAATATACCATCACCTTGATCACAGGTGACATTCTCTATGTTACGAGGTCCGATGCTGGACACTGGGCAGTTGCGGTAAAGGAAGCCCTTAGACAATACGGAGCAGTAGCCTTCGAGACGTTTAGCGACAGCCAGAGCGACACCTACGCAGTTCCCGCCGACGTCGTCTCACTCATTCCAAACACGCTCGACCCGTACCTGTTCGACCTGAACTACCTCACCACCAACGGCTTGAACGACGAGTCGATGAGCGTCATCGGAGCATTCGCACAATACACACCTGGCGCCCCTCTTTCCACCCTATGGGACAACAATACAGTCCAATACTCAAACTTGGGAATCGTCAACAGCCAAGCACTATCCATACCCAAAGACAAAGCGGCCACGTTCGGCAGCTACCTCCTCAGCCAACCACCCTCACTTCCATACGGTGTGGAGAAAATCTGGCTCGACAAAGTCGCAACAGCCAGCCTCGACCAGAGCGTACCGATGATCGGAGGAGACATTGCTCGGAACGTCCTCGGCTACAACGGCTCAGGAATCAACATCGCAATCCTCGACACTGGAATAGACAAGACCCACCCGGACTTCTTCTACCCCAATGGCACGAGCAAAGTGATAGTCTACGCCGACGAGACCTGCAAGGTCGTACCGATGGTAAACTGCTACCACAACCCGTACGATTACTTCGGACATGGAACGCACGTGGCAAGCATCGCTGCAGGGACAGGAGCCGCGAGCAACGGCAGATACACGGGTGTCGCTCCAGGTGCGAGACTGATGAGTGTCAAGGTTCTCAACGACCAAGGCTTTGGCTTCTACAGCTGGATCCTGTACGGACTATTACAAACTGTGCAGGGCTTCTTCAACAGTACAAGACCAGACGTTATATCAATGAGCTTGGGTGGCCTTCCATCCGACGGCTCGGATCCACTCTCTCAACTCATCAACCTCGTCGTCACCACTTACAACATCCCAATCGCGATTGCTGCCGGTAACGATGGCTGCAACTTCTGCGTATCTAGTCCGGCAGCAGCAGACAGTGCTATCGCGGTCGCAGCGACCACTAAAACAGCGAGTAATGGGTCGATCTCAATTGCCAGCTTCAGCAGCCGAGGACCCCGCCAGGACACCTACAGCATCAAGCCTGACATCTCCGCACCGGGCGTAGGTGTGGTCGCGGCCTGCTCATCAACCGCGACAGTGATCGCCTGTCCAACAGGTTCGCGATATGTGAGGCTTTCAGGCACTAGCATGGCTACCCCCCACGTGTCCGGTTCGATAGCCCTTCTACTCCAACAAGCGAAGCAGCAAGGAACCACTCTTACGCCCAGCGAGATCAAGGACATGCTCCAGAGCAGCAGCAACGTGCTTGTTCCTTCACTTCCAAGCCAACCGGACATTGACATCTACCAGCAAGGGGCAGGCCTCGTTAGGATCGACAAGGCGCTAACAGCCAATGTCACATTCGACCCCGCCGAGATTAGCTTCGGGCTCGTACCAGTTGACACCGCAAGCCTCCAAGCGACCTTCAACGTCACCAACCATGGCCCAACCACCGTCAATCTCAATCTTTCGTGGGATATGCGCGACGTGCGAACGATACAGAGCCCCATCTCCACCAACTCCAGCTACGCCAACCTAGTGAGCCTCGACCAGACCCGCCTCACGATACCCGCAGGGGCCGCAATGACGGTAACTTTCACCATAAACGCACCTGACGCCCCGACAAGGAAGCTTTGGAGCGTCTTCAGCGGACGAATCTTCGCGAGCATCGGTAACACAGTCGCCGCCCACGCGATCTTCGGTTTCACAAAAGAAGGACCACGCCAGACTGCACAAGTCACAGGAATCAACCACGACGGTACTCGTGGAACCGGGATGGTCAGCTATTACGACGCATTGGACCCTCTCGGACTCGTAAGCTTCTTGATGCCCTTCGACAGCACGGGACACCTTTCGCTACGCTTGCCTCTCGGAACCTACAACTTCATAATGGATCTAGTACTCAACCCCTTCCCCCCATTCCCCTCTGGCTACCTGAGCTTCTACCGAATAGTCTCGCTTGAAGTGCCGGTGACGGATAGCCCGGCGAGCGTAACCTTGGACGCGTCCAAGGCTGGACCCGTCACGCTCAACCTTCAGGCTGATCCAAGCGCGACCCTGGGCTTGCAACAGGACGATTGGTTGGTCTACAACCGCCCCGACGGCACCGATATTCAGTTTGGCTTTACCTCCCTCGGAGCAACGTGGTACGTTTATGCAGTCAACACTGTCACCGCCAAGATCGGCACCCTCATAATCTACGACCGATGGCTCGTCAGCAGGAGTCCCGAAGCGACCAGCCCTGTAGTCTATGACCTCACGATGACCAGCTACATTCAACAGCCCACCACTCACACCATCAGCGACCTCTCAACCCTCGCCCGCACGTTTGCAAGCTTCCACGCTGATGTGCCTAGGGCTAAGGGTGTTGGAAGATGGGCGTTCTCGACCGCCTTCAACCAGTTCGTCTCTTTCGGGGGCGTCGGTCCCGTTGTTGCACCCTTCCAACGCATCGAGTACCAAACACCAAACGAGGCGATATTCAACGAATTCTTCGTACCTGACGAAGGCCCCTCACTTCTTGTGCTCCAAAGTGGATTCAAGACCCCATACTTTGGCGACTTTAACTACGGCAGGGTCTACTCTCCAGGTGAGACGTTCTATGAGGATTTTGCAGCCCAGCCAGTCCATCCAAAGCTCACCCTAGCAGTGAGGCAGGGTAACACCTTAACCCTAGGCGGTTTCGAGATCTCTGACCCCTTTGGCCATGTCGGACTCTTCGTAAACTATCGCGCCCTCAGATTCACGATCAGAGTTTACGTAAACGGAGTTCTCAATGCTACAGGCACTCAACTCTGGCTCTCCCCGATCAGTGTCACATTACCCTCGACGCCCGCGACCGTGGAGGTACAGATGACTCTACAGCCTGACCTGTCTTGGTCCAGGCTTGCCACGAGCGTGACGAGTTATTTTGTCTTCAAAACACGCTCAAACCTTCAAGGACCAATCTCGATTCCAACATACAACTACAACGTTAGCGGCCTTAACATCTCGAACATAGTCCCGGTAAAAGGCAGTCAAACCAACCTCCTGATCGATGTGTCAACGCTCGCACCTACGGGTGCAATAATCAACCCAGCAAATACCACTGCCCAAATTTCCATTGATGATGGAGCAGACTGGATCAACGCTAGTCTGGTCAAACTGGGAAGCAGAGGAATGACGGTCAGTGCTGACATTCCAACAATAGGTCCTGGACCTTTCCTTGTTTCGCTTCGCATAGATGTCATTGCTAGGCCGGACATCGTCTATTCCCAGACGATAATACGCGCAGTGCAGATCGCTCACTAGACGAAGAGCAAAAATAACTACATTTTTCCACGATAGAATGGCCGCGAAGGCTGCTGTCGATGAAGTAGGAGCCTTTGGAGTATCCAAAGGAATTCCTCTGAAAGCGATGAATGTCAGCTAGCGGCACTCCCACGCCTCATCAACTAATATGGCCGAACTTCGTCTCATGACCTCCTGAGCATAGTCAAGAAATCGGTCAAATTACTCAATTTCAAGCGTCTGGGTCTGTTCGACCTTGGTAGATAGGAGGACAGGGACATCTCAGCTTTCCAAGCGAGCGAGTTCGTACGAGGGTTCGGACTGGACGCAGAGAGAATTTCTCTAATCGTCCCTCTATCTGAGCGGGTGTATCAAGATCGTTTCACCCAACGTATTTCCTTCATCTTCAACACTTGGTAAGGCTGGAGGTAAGAAATCAAGAAATGTCGTCGAAAACAGCCGTCGAATACGCGAACATTCCCTCAATACTAGCTCTCGTAGGAGGCGCTTTGATAGTACTCTTTGACATATTCCTGATCGCTATCAGCATAGTCGTACTGCCACATCTCAACTACACCAACTTCGCGCCGCCGCGCGGCTACACAGGCAGTCCTGGCTCTCTCGCCGCAGGCTTCGTCGGAGCAATCGCAATATTCGGTCTCATCTGTGGCATCTTCGTCACAATGTCAGCCGTACTGCTGCGCCTCAAGCCCAACCAGCGACAGACTTGGGGCAATAATGACCCTCAGATGGAAACCACCATCGACAGCACAAACAACACCATAGCATTAGAGAGGACCGACTAGCGCGGAGGAGAAGGGGTGAGGCGAAGACTTGGAGAAACTAAAGATCCTCCTGATAATGCTAGTATCGGCTGCAGGCGGACTCGCAGTCTCTGGGTACATCCTCGCCCTCATCCTAACGCCTACGGAATCACCGCTGGAAGTTCTCTCTCAAATTCTCACCAAAGGATTCCCAGCCACATTCCCATTTCTTGTACTGTTTTCCTCGCTTTTATTTCTCAGCACACTACTGGCCAGTGTGGTCGGGGTCATCTATTTCCTGGTACTACCTGAGATGAAAAACTACTACGTGCCTGGCAACGGTAACGGGAAAGAAAACACAGGCATGGTCATGAAAACCCTCAAACCTGAAGAAAGAAGTATCGTCAATGTTCTAGATGTCCACGGAGGCACCTACTTGCAAAAGTACATCACGAAGGAAGCGGGTCTATCGCGATTGAGGACGCACCGAGTAGTTGCAGCGTTGTCAGAGCGGGGAATCGTCCAAGTTGAGAAGTACGGAAACACGAACCAGGTTAGGCTTGCGAAGTGGTTCCATGACGGGATGCATCAACCATGAAACTTGGACCGTCGCTATTCATCAATGCTGTCAGAACAGCAGATCCTACCGATGCCGGCTAGATCGACGTTTGGCCCAGTTATGGTCTCGTCGCCCGGTCTGATGCCGTCGTTTACTCGGAGAATTCACTGCAACGATATCGAACAGAATGCGTCTGTAGTTTATCGTCAGAGCCCTTGCATAGAAGGGCCCTGGAATGCTCATCTCTTGGAACTCGTGACCTTTCTTTTCGTGCGGGCCGAATCTTTCGAACGACAAGCAGTTTTCAAGGTACAGCTTCAGCTTACTAACGTCAGAGTCCACCACGACTTCCTTTGGTATGGGTTGCTTCTTTGACTCGCGGAGCAGGTCATTCAGCGCTTCTCTGGCTGCTTCATGGTTCTTCCATGCTTCCTCAACATACACGGGGAATAAGCCGTTCGCTTCCATCTTTGAGATGAAAGAGCCGTTGTTGTCTTCTGCGTAGCTTTTGAGAAGGTGTGCTTTGATATTGAGCTCGTTTGTTCTGTCGAAGCCGTACAGGAACCTGCGAGCGTTGCCTTCCTCGTCTGACTTGTAGGCGTGGTTTAGCGAGTCGCCGAAAGCGCCGCTGGCTAGGAGGAACCTTGCGATGTCGTAGTCTTGGGAGATTAGGGCGCTGGAGATCATGTGTGCAAAGTCGGGCTCGTAAGGGATTTCGCTCATCAAGAGTCCCTTCCAGGTGGTTCTGCGGGTCTTGCGGTCGATTGCTCCAATCTCGACGAGCCAGTTCTCTGCAAAGGCGACCTCGCGATGGTCGACCTTTGACATGAACTCTAGTTCCGAGAGTTTGAGACCGTACTTGGACATGAGGAGTACTAGGTCGAACGGGGTCTCTGTTTCGAGAGCTTTCCGCACAGGGATCGGATCGATCTTCTTTGGAATCGGCGAGTCGGTGAGGATGACGGCTCGGCCCGGCTTGAACCGGCCTATTCGGCCCATCATCTGCAGCAGAGTATTGTTGTCAATGCTCGTGTAGTGGAGTGTCTTTTGGCCTAGCTTGTCTTTGCTGTCGATCACGTCATCAAAAATCAACACGTTGTCGACGTAGATGTTTACTGAGCTGGCGATTACGTTTGTTGCGAAGATTCTCAGATTCTTGTCGGTCTCGGCTCGGCGCTGTATCCTGTTGACCTCGGACCCCTCAAGGCCCCCGTGAATGTAGACGCCGCGGTAGAGATCAGCATATTTTTCGACCATGCGCCTGGTTGGTAGAAAGACCAGCCAGGACTCGTCGCGGGGTTGCGAGTATAGATATCGGTCTAGAATCCTGAACATTCCATTAAGATCGTTGACAAGCTCCACTTCGAGCTTGACGGGGTATCTGCGCCCGCTCATCCGGTAGAGGTTTGAGATGCCTAGGAAGGTTAGGAATTCTTTCGGGTCGATGGTGGCGCTCATGACCCGAAACAGATTCTTTGCATTGTCTTCCTCCTTCTTCGCCAGTGACATGCACAGTTCTAGCTGGGAAGACATCTGGTGGCTCTCGTCAAAGTAGATTGAAGAATCACGGATCGAGTTCTCGGCCAGCATTCTCAGCAAGACCCCGTCAGTGACTATCTTGATCTTGCCATTGACATTGATCTGAGTGTCCTTCGTAATGACTGCCAGTTCATCTCCCAGTTGTGGATGGAGTGCTTGGAGAGAGTAGTAGAGAGCGTTGCAGGCCGCCCTTGACGGCTCGCGGGTCACGATCTGCCTGGTTCTCTTCGATAATTCGTATTCGTGAATCGGGGTCACAGTGCTCTTCCCCGTTCCGACATCGCCGATGATTACGAAGTGTTCCGAGAAGTCTATCGAGTCAAGAATCGAGAAGATTGGAAGTTTTGGTCCTGAATCTTTGTCATTCCCTTTCTGGGCTTGGCCCTCCACTCTGCCTGCTGGCACCGCTGAAAAACGGTCACCATAGTCAACACCGAGTTCGTTTCCAGCCAAAGGAGACTCCCGTCCTCATGAGTTATTTCCGAGAAGGCAGAAATAAACCAACGCCGCTACTGGACGAAGGACTCTGGCGGATCTAGGGACGAGCATCGCTTTAATGCGAGTTGCTGAGACCCATTATCCGGTTTGGGCTTCCTCTCTTGGTTGAATGATTTGTTCGAGGGTTCTGAGGAGTACGGAACGCCATCGGTCACCGTGACAGGTCAACCAGTTCGGAGCATGAGTGAGAAGATGGTTGCGGACTATTTTACGCGCAACGGTATCGCTTACTACTATGAAGCCACCACAATGGCTAACGACTGGTTCATCTTCAAGTCTAAGATATCCAAACCGGACTTTTTTCTTCCTCAGTGCAATCTTGTTGTCGAATACTGGGGTTTAGTGGATTCTCCAGATGCCCGACTAAGGAACGAATACGTCCGAACGATGAGGTGGAAGATGGCTCAGTATCGCAGGAACAACATAAGGTTCGTCTCGCTGTACCACTCGAACCTGTCCAACCTCGATTACTACTTCAGGAGGAAATTTCGAGAAGCTATGGGCTTCGATCTTGCGCCGGTTGCTCAAATATGTCCCACTTGTCATATACAAGTCCTGGACATGCCTCTTCACATCAAATGGCACAGCTCGTTCCGCCAAAGGTAATTGGCTGCCAAGACTCCCGTCGAAGGGCATTTTGTTCTCCTTGGAAATTTCTCTGGTAAATCCTTGAACTAGGGATCTGTGCGGGTTTGCGAAAACGTGAGATTGCCGTCTCTCGTCGCGCGAGCAAGAATTGGATTGAAGGGATGCTGAAGGCCTGGGCTCAACGGGAGGACGCGCAGGTGAGGCCGATGGGTAGGCTCGTCAGAAGCTACAGCACTGAAGGGGAGAACATGCACTGGCACGTCACAGGGCTGAAGAAAGGAATGGGAACTGTAGAGGTCACCTACACCCCGTCTGTGGGAACAATCGCAGTTTTGGTCCACGACAATCGACGAGGACTCTGGGCTGGACAAGCGTACTTGAGGCTAGCGCGGGAAATCATGAGAAGAACCAAAGAGACGTGAAACTCAGGTCCCTCAGGTTAGGCGTCACGTAGATCTTGATAGTCCTGCGGCGTTATCTTGCGCTAGTCGCGGTTTCCTGTGACGTTGGGATCGGAGGTTAGGACTTGGAACCATCTCATGGTGTTGCCGTCGGGGTCGTTGAGGTCGAAGTAGCTTATGACGTTGGGAACGGTCTTGATCTCGGTCGCAGCAATCCCAGCCTCTCGCAATCGCTCTCGTTCACGAGATAGATCTTGGACTTCGAGCTGAAGGCTCCAGCTTGACGCCTTGACCTTGCTCTTCACGATCTGCACCCATGCACCGCCGACCCTGAACTCGACATTTCCGGGAAAGGGTTCTAGGTCGGGCCCTTTTCCAAAGAGCCGTGAGTACCATTCTCGCGATTTTGAGATGTCGCTTACAGCGATTACGACAATAGTCTCCTTCACGTCGATTGCTCGTTGTGTAGTCGCGTTTTGCACGCTCTCAAGTAGCTTCTGCCGGCTTAAGAACTTAGACCGCCTCAGCATCTTGATGCGTTTGCCACTCAACACTCAGTCATCATCAAATGTTTATTCCTCACGACTCGGTCACTCACTTGAACTCGGGCTACGCAAATGTCATCGCAGTTTTGTCCCAAATGCGGGAAGAGCAACCTGCCAGGGCCGGGTACTTTTTCCCCATTAGATTCTTCGACCCTGGGAATGGTCGAGTACGGCCCGGACGCTGAGAGGCTGGGTGATAGTTCTAAGATTCTGAGGCTTACAGGCACTTTCTGAATGATTACTGCTTAGGCTTCTCTTTTGAGGACAGAGGCTCGTCGTTGGTCGTCACTGTTTTCGGGATCTCGTTCGGAAGTTTTGGAAGTGAACTGGGGGCGGGTGAGCTTACGCTAGGGTCACCAATCTCGCTCGGCGGCTTTAGAGTTGGTTGTTGGGTCGCCCGCAAGGTTGCTGGTTCCTCTATTCCTTTTGGACGAGCAAGTTGATTTCCGCAGAACGGACATTTCTCGAGCTTCGGGTCCACTCTGGCGCGGCACTTTGAACAGAGGACCCGACGCTTCCTGGCAAAGAGGAGGAATGCGAGAAGAGCGCCGATGAGGGCTGTGACGAGGGCCGCGGCTATCAACCAGTAAATGGACGGGAATGAGCTATTGGGCGGATTGGGCGGACTGGTTGGCGGAGGATTCGATGGTTGGGCAGAGCCGGAGATGGATGTGAGGTAGATGTTGCCCATGTTCGAGGCCTGATCTCCAGAAGTGTCGTTTGCTGTTGCGCTGACGACATACGTGCCGTTGGGAAGGCTTGCGCTATACGGCCAGCTTGCAGCGAACAATTTCTCTGGCGCGGCGGGGTTGGTCGTCAATGAGCTTCCAGCCGCGGAGAAGACTGTTGTTGATCCTGGTCCCGTTATGGTTAGGGTCGCGTTGGCGACGTGGTAGGCTCCAAAGGGATCGGCCACGTGCACTGTTAGAAACACGATTCTTTGGGGAGTTGTCCAGTTGAGGCTGAAACTGGATTGTGAGGTGAAGTTCGCGTTGAATGTCTCTATGGGATTGACGGTGGGAATGTTCGAGACGGGTATCACTAGAGCGGACGAATAGCTAGCGCTATCATACCAGACATAGAGCTGGGAAACTCTGAAGACTGTCAGGGAGAGTTTGATCGTTGAAGATTGGGAGAAAGTGTGGTTGATGTTGAATCCGAGAGTCTCCTTGTACGGGACGGTCGGGCTGGAGTTCAGCGTGATCACCGCAGACGTGCTGACGACGGCGAGCTGGCCAGCTGCGCTCGCGTCGTAGATGGTCGCGTTCAGCGATCCCGAAGTTGAAAACGTTGTATCTGAGGTTCGGACTCTTGGCCGTGCCTCCCCAGAGCGTCGTGGTGTTCAAAATTTGACTCGTCTGCAGCCCTGAGACGGTCACGTTGCCTGGAAGATGATGAAGGTAGAGAGGAATTCCAGGATTGTTCGAAGCCGCTACAGTCGGAGCATGAGAAAGCCAGAAACCCCCGACAAGTAATCCAAGAATGAGGATGAGAGTTCTGGCTCGGTAAGACCATGGGAAGCGGTAGGCCAAGAGTGGACGCAGATAGCTAACAAAATGAAGAGGATGAAATCCGTACTGTTACCTAGCAGTCCCCACCACCTTCACAGCAACTCCGGAAAGTTCTTATCGAAAGTAGACGTAACATGGATCGGCTGAAGGGCGTTTGACGGTCGCGAAGGGCGATCTTATCGCGTCACTCTTTCTAGCCGTATTCACGACTGGGTTCTTCGGTCTCCTTTACAACATCAATCCAGAGAGCAGCTGGCCTATCCTGACGACTATTGGACTATTGTCTTTTCTCGTCACGGCCTATATTTTGCAGAACCAGAGGAAGAACCAGCGGAAATGGGAGAAACGGCCCATCACGTTTCCAAACCCTGAGGGTGGAGGCATCCTAGGCGTGTATGTGGAGCGTCCATGGTATGGTGAACTGGCCGAGTTGGGCAGACGGTACAAGCGGAAGAAGCGCACGTCTCAAGAAAAAAAGCGCTAACCTGTCGAAGATACCACAATGACCGCGTGGTCAGGCTCTCTGGATCACTCATGGGCTCCCCCGGAAATACGACGTAAGACGGCACAAATTGGATGGAAAGATCTCAAGTAGAATAAGATCACTAGCCCTTCTGGACTCTCGACGCGATTTTCCTGAGAGGTTCGGATGCAAGGGGCAAGCCTTAGATTGCTACTTTTCAGGACAATTGCCTGCTATCCTAGCAATAATTGTGTGAGACAGAATGAGATTTCCAAATTCCCTCAAAATTCTGAGCCTTTCGATTCTCGGAGTCCTGCTAGTCCCTGCGTTCTTGCCTACCACTGCCACGATCAATCCTAAGCCTGTCATGGCTTCCTACAATCCTCCGCCTGCCAACAACTTCCACGCCCCTCTCTCCTCAATGGCCCTTGCGGCTCTCACCAATGCGACGCCTAACATTCAAAGCCTAACCTCCTCAAACTCCCAATCAAATGTCGCGTCTAGTCTCAAGACGATACGGCAGAATGCGCTCCGTTTCATCATAGACGACAGCTACTTCCCTCAGTCAGAGACAAGCATTGCTGTGGACCCGAACAATCCAAACCATATCGTCGGTGGTTTTAACGACCTCAAGTACTTCTACTGTCTATTCCTCCCTTCTGACTGTGGAGGCTCATTCTCCGTTTCGATAAGCGGCTTCACAACCTCAATCGACGGCGGCGCCACGGTCGCCAAGAGTGGTGATATTCCCAACATCAACACCACAGATCCCATCCTCACCTCATGGGGAGACCCATCCGTTGCCGCATCCATCGATGGCAACTTCTACTACGCATCGCTCGCCATTAGCCCTGGCGGTGGCTTTTTCGGCGGCGGAATAATGATCGCAAAGTCAAACGCTAATCTCTTCAATCCGAACGTCTCCTGCGCGACATCAGCATCCACCCCTCTCTCGAACCTCTGCTGGAAGGATGTCTTCGTCAATGGAACCAATAGATTTCCAGACTTCACCTTTGAAGACAAAGACCGGATAGCCGTCGACCGCGACCTAACCTCACCCTACTACGGCTCTGTCTATGTGGGCTGGGATCACTTCTATCCACCCGGGCTCAGCCAAACCTATCTATCACGCTGCGATCCTAATCTAGTCCACTGCACGATGGTGTCTGGCGGGGACCAGCCAGTAGTCTCGGGGAGCGACCCGTTCGTCGGCTGGACAACACCCGTGGTGGACAAGAACGGCAACGTCTACCTTACCTGGTGCAACTTCGGAACCTTCACCACATTCGGTCCTGTCAGTTGCAGAATCAGCTCCTCGCCTCCGGGCGGGGCAGGCTTCAGCGCACCCGTGGACATTCTCAGCTACATGGGCAGCGGAACATCGCTGCCGACAGACACGGTTATCATTGGATGGGCTACCGAACAGTTCAGAACATCGCCAGGAATAATCAGTCTAGCTGCGGACCTCAGCTCAAAGTCCAACAACATCTACTTCACAACCCCAGTCTGCACATCAGGCCACTACTACAAGTTCTCATGGCTAAACGCATTCGTGGCCATGGACAATCCTGGAGACTGCGGACAGTCAGCAGTACTATTCACCCAGTCGACAGACGGCGGCCGGTCCTGGTCAAGCCCTACAACGCTATCACACCCGGCCGTGAATGACCAATCCTACGTCACCGTCGACTCTCAGACGGGCACGATCTACGACGTCTACTACACAACTCAGTACGACACGTTCAACCACCGCATAGACGTAGTCGCTTCCACATCCAACAACCTGGGCAAAACTTTCTCCCAGCAGCGTGTTACCAGCGTGTCCAACGAGCCCGACTCCGACCCCAACATGTACGACTATATCGTACGTAGCGGCTTCGGAGGATCCTTCACAGTCCCCCAGTACGGAGACTATTTTGAAGCCACAGCCTTGGGCGGGACGTTATGGGTCCTGTTCACCGGTAACTATGCAGTAGAAGCAGGCACCTTCCAGGCAGACCCATTCCTAGCAGTATCACATCAGAGCAGCTAGATTATGTTGATGGCCGAGAAGGCATGGGCCAGATCCGGCGACTGCTCCCAAACCAAATTAACTAGAGTCACCGTAAATCCTCCTCACTGATGGAGTTCTTTAGGCACTGTCCCCAGTGTGGACGCAGATTCCAAATCAAGCTTGAAGCCAAGAAACTGGTAGGCGTGGATCATGAGTCTCGGCTGAGGCCGAGCCGCGGAGTGCCTCTCACTGGCGGCATGACCTGGCAGACGATGCACGCCATCGTCCATGATGAGAGACCAGTAGTCTTAGACATAGAAAAGTTCCAGTACGCGTACAAGTGCAAGCACTGTGGACATGAATGGGCAGAGAAGCATGTTGAGACAACGTTGGCGAAAGAAGAAAGGGCGAGGCGACGCTAGCAATGCATCTTCTGGGATGCTTAGCGTCCTTGTTATGGTGAATTGGCTGAGCTGGCGGGCGGCACAAGAGGAAGACACGCAAGTCTAAAGAAAAAAGGCGTTAAGCTGTTCAAGATCCACACCAGCTGATACTAAAGCCTCTTCTGACATTGGGTAGCTTGCACTTCCCACCTAGGTAGGTCTCCAATTCTTTCCCGGAGCATTGCTCGGATTGGATTTCGGCTCCAGTCCACCACTACTACGATAGTAATGAGGTCGTCGGGCGTGTGGTAATCCATTCACATAATAACAACCGATCCACGACGCCCCCTCACATGTCTCTACTGGGAAAGGCAGGGCTCGACCTGAGATCGTGGGTCAAGAGCCTGAGAGCCTCGCACCGAATCATCCTGATCTGCATTATAGGGTTCGTCCTTGCATTGCTCGGTCTGCGAATCCTCGGAACTCCAGCAGACACCTACCTAGCCCGTGCCTTCTACCATTCCTTATCCAGTGACTCCTTTGTCCCTCTAATCTTCGGGATAGCAACGTTAGGCGATCTCATCTGGGTCCCACTAGTCTTCTGGCTCTACGTCTTTCGCAAGGACAGCAATGATTGGACAAGCTCATTGATACTGGCTGTGGCGATGGTTTCTGCAATGGCTCTAACGGACATCTTGAAAGCAGCTTTCAACCTTCCAAGACCATCTCAGGTATCTTCGCTCGGAATAATGCCCCGCGGTGAAATTCCGACAAATCCCGGATTCCCTTCAGGACATACAACAAACGCGTTTACGGTCGCTACGGTGATATGGTCTCGGTATCCTGCTTCGCGTGTTCCCTTCCTTCTGCTCGCGATCGCTACCGGGGTCTCGATGATTATTCTGGGGCTTCACTTCCCGAGTGACGTTATAGGGGGTGTTTTTCTGGGAATCTTCTGCGGGACATTCGTTCTGGGCTTAGCCAGACTCAAGTCGAGCCAAAGCAATACCAACCCTTGATTCAGGTCTCCGCAAGTAGCATCGCGCAATCTCGCTCGGAGTCAAGTAAACTCTGATCATCATACTTGAAATAATAACGTAGGCGGAAAGGACACAGAGCTGGCCAGCCCCTAGAATCCTTTGAATTCGCGTATGTCTTGAGGTATCTTTCCTTACCTGGGCCGGGCATAAGCTTTAAACCCTAACAACCGGCTCGGCCCCATATTGTGGAAAACTCTTGGAGCCTCTCAGGATTCTTAGACGAACTCATCAGGGTCTCTATCCATCCCAACCCTCAGCAATTGTCTTCCTCTCCTCGCTTGTATTTGATTTACGCGGATGCGTTGTAGCTTGAATGCCACCGTTACGATGTTCTTGGAGCGGTGAGAATCTAGTGAAGCGGACGGTCCTTCCGTTCTTTCTCATTGTTCTTGCGGCACTAGTCACAATTCCAAACCTGAATATTCCTGCGGCTAAGGCATCAGGCTCGCCGCCGTGGAGTTTCATTGATGATTTCAACTATACGTCGATCAGCCAGCTCCAGGCCGCAGGTTGGACAACAGAGTCCATCGCCCCCGCGTCCTACTATAGCGTGGGCAACTCGACGCTTACTCTCTTGAACGATGGGACCGTCGGCGCGGGAGCAGGCTATAGCAACATACCCAACAATGTTTCTGACTGGAGCGTTTCCACCCGCGTCGAATGGATTGGTACCTCCGGAACAGTGTCCGGCTACGTCGGGTCACTACAAGTTGCTGTTGGTACTGTAGGGCATTCCTACGACTGGATGGCTGACGGCTACTACGGGCGGTTCGGAATAGGCATGGACGGCCACGGCGTAGCGATATTTGCGAGTTACACTCCGCAGCTCAACGTTTGGCATATCCTTCAGTTAGACATGATCCACGGAACGCTTTACGGATACTTTGACGGATATCTCGTCGGCTCATACACTGAGCCAGACACAACGCCAAGCAACACCAACCTCCTCAACATACAGGCTCTTGCATCCTGGGAGACGAACAACAACTTCGACTGGATGCAAGCAAACAATTCACCCACACCGCCCACAATATCTCCATTCTTCACCCTGTCGGCCAATCCTGCTTCCGTAGCTCTACTGGCTGGCCAATCTGGCAATTCTACGATTCAGACTGCTAGCCAAGCTGGCTTTGCGGGCACCGTAAGTCTCAGCGTAACGGCGACGTCAGGGGGACCATCCGCCCAGATCAGCCCAACCACGGTCACATTGTCAGATGGAGGCTCTGCGACCGCGGTTCTCACTCTGGTGAGTCAAACCTCGACCACGGCTGGAACCTACCAAGTTACTGTTACAGGAACGGACGGCAACGTTTCCAGATCGGTCACCCTAACAGTGAAAGTCAATTCGGCCTCGTCGGACTTTACAATCTCAGAGAGTCCAACCTCCCAGGCGATTCCCCTCGGTTCAGAACAGCAGACCGTCCTTGACCTTGACAGTGTCAACGGGTTTTCCGGCAACGTGACTCTAGTGGCGACCCCGTCGTCCAATGCGATAGCGTGCTGGTTCACCTATACGCTGACTAGCACTGCGACTGTTTACATCCCATCCGGTGGCTCTGCATACCAGTATCCGACATGCGGAGCCTATGGTGCGGCAGGAAGCTACACGGTGACCTTCTCCGCAACTAGCGGATCGCTCAGCCATTCAGTGATTCTCCCGGTAACGATCATGGATTTCAGCATCTCCGCATCACCCGTCTCGTTCACAGCCCCATCTGGAAACGGTACGGTGACTCTGACCAGCCTATCTGGTCTGTCAGGGGTGGTGAGTCTTGGTGTGTCTGCACCCTCAGCGGTCGCAGTGTCCTGTCCATCCGCTGTGAACCTCGCGTCTGGGAGCACAACGACGGTCTCTTGTTCGTACAGCTCCACTGTTTCCGGAACCTACAATGTAACAATAACGGGGAGCTTCGTCTGCAGCGGATGCTACTATGATGGTACTGACTCGCATTCAGTGACGGTCTCGATAGGGGTTTCGCAGCCTTCGCAACCTGACTTTTACGTCTCAGCCAATCCGAGCGGCCTCGCTGTAACACCCGGGTCATCCGCAACTTCGACTATTAGCCTAACGAGTCTGGCAGGATTCGCAAACGCGGTGAATTTGGTGGCCTCAGTCACTCCTAACGGGCCATCCGCCTCGTTGAACCCAACGAGAGTGAGTCTCACGTCCGGCGAAACCGGAATCTCCACATTGACAGTGACGACAGCACCTACAACGCCGACAGGGTCCTACATGATTGCAGTCTCTGCCACCAGTGGAAGTCTGAGCCATTCGATAACGGTAACTCTCTCTGTCTCCTCTTCTGAGTTTACGATCTCTGAGAGCCCGACTTCTCAGGCCATTCCCCTAGGTTCTGAAATGCAGACTGACATCTACGTCAACAGTGTCAATGGTTTCTCTGGCTACGTGAACCTTGTCGCAACTCCTTCCTCTACAGCTGTCGCCTGCTGGTTTGCCTATACGCTGACAAGTACCGCGACCGTATACGTCCCCTCGGGCGGCTCGGCATACCAGTGGCCGACATGTGGCGCCTATGGTCCCGCGGGTTCCTACACAGTTACCATGACAGGGTCCAGCGGCTCGTTGAGCTATTCAATTGTTCTACCGGTCACCGTGATGGACTATAGCATCTCCGGCTCGTCTGTCTCATTCACCACAGGCTCGTCCGGCAATAGCACTGTCAGTTTGACCAGCCTCTCCGGACTAGCCGGACCCGTAACTGTCGCCGTGTCAACCCCCTCAGAGCTCACAGCGTCATGTTCCCCAAGTGCCACTCTGTCCCCGGGCGGCACGTCTACCGGGTCATGCACGTTCACAGCAGCTTCTGCGGGGACATATACCGTGACTCTGACCGGGACTTTTGTCTGCAACGGCTGCTATTATGACGGAACCGACTCTCACTCCACAACTGCAACCGTGACCGTGACAAGTACTGATCCACCAGTTAGTAGCAAGGTGAACTTTCAAGGAATTACTCTGACTACGAGTGGTAGTCTTACAATCAACTCGGGAACTGCCTCTGGAACAGTCTCTGTCATGGCCACGAACAAAAGTGGCACAGTGTTGTTCTCGAAGACCTACACCATTACAAATGTTCAGGTCGCCAATAATCAGGCTAGGTTCGTGCTGAACGTGCCCGTGAGTCCATATCCTCTCTCAGTAGTCGTGACACTCAGTCAGAGGAGTGGCGTATGGTCTGCCTCGGTCGCGGTGACTAGCCATACACTATTATGGAGCAATAGCGTTTTACTAGCAGAATCTATCCGTCTATGACGACTGACGCTCGAGCACCAATAAGTCTAGATGTGACCGCTCCTAAGTTCTAATCCAAACTTTCCGTATCATCCCCTATTGATGGTTGGATTAGCGGTCGAGCGAGTCCCTGCAAATCATAACAATAATCGTGCTCGGAATTCCGTATCTTCCATTATTGCTCTATCACCGGAAAAAAGTTCATGAGTCTCGCGAAAAAGTGGAGCCAAGAAGGCGAGGCTTAGGAAGCATCTAAGTCTCTAGCAATCCTTTTTTCGTAGAACCCTTTCCCTCTCAGATACTAGTATGCAGTGCCGATTATGTGGCGAAAATTTAACGCTCGGATATTTTTCCAAGACATGGAACGATCCTCATTACAGAACCTATCACCCTCAGTATTCGAACTGGGTCGGCGGCTAGATCAAGAACTTCGTCCTCATCGGAACCGTCGACCTTGTGCTTCTCGGAAGTGTTCTCTACCTTCTCCATGGCCTTTCAACTCTACTCGGTGAAGTTGCGATTTTGCTATACTTGTTTCCGTTGTACATTCTTATGATATTGTTTGTTCGAAAATCATCCCAGTTCAAACGAGAGTGGAGAGAACAACACCCGAGTCTCACGGCGTAATCACTGTCGAGGCAGGTCGCTGGTGCGCCCTGAACACGGTCGACTCGTGACCTAGCCGTTGAGCGAATCCCTGGTCCGCGAATCTGCGAAGAGCTGGACCCTTCCGCAGTTCTGACAGACGAACGCGTCTAGGTGAAGAACACCCTCTCCGAGCTCTGCCCAGTTTCCCAGGAAGATGTGAGCCGCTCCATAGGTTCCTCCGGTTCGGAATGGAATGTCGCCCATGTCGACCATAGCCGTGTTGCAGCTCTGACACTTCACGGCAAGGCTAGTTTGAGAAGTGGATTCCGACAATATTCTTCAATTGGAAGTTTGGGGTTACTTAGCATTAAGCTTTCATCACGCTCAGTATCCCTGATCAGAACGCCAAGACAGCATACTCAGCGCAGAGCTACGACTTTTGGTTTCGCTTATCTCTTCTTGAGATAAGGAAGGCACTCTCTTCGACTCCTCTCCACCTTGGAAAAGAATCCCGATTTCTACGCCCGGCTGTTGCAGGTCTGGTGCTGGACGTGTGGCAGGGTCACAACGCATGAGATAACCTTCCGCTGGGGCGGGAGATGCTTTCTCTGCAAAGAGTGCGGAAATATCGTCGTCGAAAAGCTGTGATCAGAATAGATTTCTTAGTGCCCAGGCCATTCAAGGTGCGGCTGGCTGGGAAAAATCGCTTCCACGAGCCGAGGGAATTGCCCGAAAATCTAAGCTTCTACTAAATAACTCGCTAAAGACGAGGCCTATGGGACGACGATGGGTTTCGTAAGAAGGCAGTTGTCGATATTTGCACCCCTCAGCATCAATCGCCGTGGCCTCTCCTTTCTAGGAACTCTTGCTTTCATGACGGCCTTCTTTGGGGCCCGAGTTTTCGCAATTCTGAACCCAACCGTGGTCGTCGCACAAGGGAGTATCCACTTTCACCATTTCTGGTACGGACTGGGAATGATTACGCTAGTAGGCTGGCTCGGTATAGCTTTCAACCGGCCAAGGCTAGTTAGAACTTACGCTATAATTTTCGGGCTCGGCGCCGGTCTCATCGGAGACGAGGTGGGACTACTCCTGACATTTGGAGATTATCAGTCGAGTCTTACTACGGATTTTTTCGTTGGTGTGATCGGCTTCATCATTCTCGCAAGCACATTGGTGAGGTATCGGAAGATTGTCATGAAGGACGTGACGCATACAAGCTGGAATGAACGGCTCATCTACATCGGAATAAATCTAGCCGGACTATCAGCAATCTTCTTTGCAGTAAACAGCATCACGCTCGGTCTGGTACTAGCAGCGATCGGAATAATTCTGATCATTGGAGCATTCGAAGCGGCGAGAGCAGGCATCGCCGCCGGAATAATCTCTGGAAGCATCGCAGCTATCGGGAATTTTCTACTTGCTCAAAACTACGACGTTATCGGAATGACCTTCGAAGGCACCCCGTTAGCTCCCACAAGCGCGATTGAAAACCTGGCAGCTACCACAATCTATGTACTAGCCGTAGACGTGTTTCTTTCTGGAGTTATCGGCGGCGCCATTCTGGGACTAATCTTCGCGAGGGTACATGACCGATACTTGAGAAGCAGCAGCCTTCGAACTCGAGGAATCATATTCGGCTTGATTCTCTGGATACTGCTGACCCTATCCAGTTTCGGCTCCGAGTTCGGCCTCCTATACGACACCATCTCAGTAATAATCGGACTAGTAGCTTACCTGGCCTATGGAATCCTACTGGCTCGATTCTTTCCAAGATTCAAACGAAACATACCCTATACCCGAAAAGAGTCGGATGGGCAACAGGCGATCCCCGCGGGAAAAGTGTGAGAAAGTCCTCTCGGGTTTACAGTTCGAGATTTGATTGAGATGCCGTGATCAGACCTTGCTCTGAACGGACCCAATCACCGGCACGATCTCTCGACCGACTACTCCTGCTGCTATGGCTTCTATCCCAACAAATAGAAGGCCGATGGACAATAGAAAGATCAACGTACCAATCACCAACGCAGGAAAGGCTAGAAAGATGACGGCGAGAACGATGCTCAATACTCCAACGATTCCCGAGCCCGCTCTCAATCTCGTAGGGAACATCTTACCCGCTCTTGCCATAGTCAATGCTGCGACCCCACGGACAAACAAGGCAAAGTAGAGGAAGATGACTAGGGTCGTCACGGCAACCCCAGGCGATGCAAGAACGATCACGGAAAGCACGAACGCCAAGACCCCGAAGACGATGTCAGCAGCACGCAGCCATCTAGGCAAGAATGCACCCATTGCCCCGAGAACAATGTCTCTAGATCCCAGAAAAATGAGACCGACAGCGAGTATAGCAACTAGCGTGAAGAATGCCAGACCAGGATACGCTATGACCAATAATCCTGCGACCAATGATACCAGTCCAAGAATAATTTCTGCTGCTCGTACCCAGCTAGGCATTTTTTCGATGGAAATCAAAGAGAATATCTTTTTCCTTTCTGTTCCTGTTTGTACTTAACACTATGTTACCATTTTCCGGAAATATCTGGGGATTCCCCTTCTTTCTCGATTATTGCGAAGTCGAGAGGACGTAGTCGATACAGAGTTGAGTAGTCAGCGGTCTTTAGTCGCGAAAAACGATTCTGAACTTGCTTCCTAGAGGCTTAAAGTAAGTTCGCAGATTCAAATCAATCAATCTCAGACACGAGTGAGGTGTAGACGGACTTCAGCTCTGAAACGGCCGACTCGGCCCGGCCTCAACAGCGTCCGCGGCCTCGAATCGAGTCTCTCACTGATCTCGTATTCGGCCTGGCTCTATCGATAGGTGCGATCGTCCTTATCAGCAAACAGCCCACAAATCCAGGAGACCTCTACCGGGCCATCGCCGGGTTCGGGTTCAGCTTTCTGATCCTAATCCAAATCTGGTTCCGCTTCACAGAAGTAATGTCCGTCCTGCCCGTTCAGACGACCTGGACCCGTGTCCT
>WNGH01001603.1_pt1 | contig 21145 bp, 22 predicted proteins | sample 5400631 | NCBI WGS metagenome assembly WNGH01 (sample SAMN13153373, study PRJNA577476) | soil metagenome | isolation source: 115 cm soil or saprolite under Garry oak tree replicate 1 | place: USA:California | collected 2016-06-15
AGCTCATCTGGCTGAATCCGCTCCTGCGTTACCAGGGATTCGAGGCGCGGCCGGCGGGCGTGCGCGCGATGCTGCCGCACGTGGACGAGTTCCTGCCGGTGCACAACGTCGCGAGCCTCGTCGAGCTCGCCCGCGCGCTCAAGGGTTCGCACGAATATCGCCGCGCGGCGTGACCTGCCTCGGCGCCCCGCCCGGGTGCGCTTTCCCCTGCCGAATGTGCATATTCCACAATGAAGCGGTGGAAGCCTTCACTGTGCTTGTCTCTCCAGAAACCTAAGCTGGTTACCGTGCAAATGAAGGTTTTGCACGGGCCGGGTAAACCGGAAATGCAACGGGACAAGGAGCACAGACATGATCAAGAACGCCGACTCGCACTCCAGCATGGATCAGCGCATCGACAGTATCCGGGTGAGCGAAAGCGACCGGCAGATCGCCAAGGAACACATGCGCGACGCAGACTTCGTAGCCGACCTCGTTTGCCGCGCCGCTGAGAGCCTCCGGTCCGCAGGAGAGCTCCTCAACGGAATATTCGCGAACCGCGTCAGGTAGGTTCAGGTAGGAGTTTGAATTTCGAACGCCGCCACTTCCGTCGGATCGGCGCTGTAAGGATGCCCGAAGCTGATCGATCCGCGGCCGCGCAGGAGGATCTCCTCGCGTTTTACCGCCATTTCCGGCTCGCCTTGAAACGTAACGAAGGTGCCGTTGGAGCTGACATCGACCAAAACGAATTTGTCGCGGCGGCGTTCAATCCGGGCGTGCTCGCGGGACGCTTTGCGGTCCGCTATGACGATATCGCAGGAGTTCTCCCGGCCAAGCTTTGTTAGCTCGCGCCCCGGGCCCAGTATTATTTCCTTCCCGCCGTGCCTCAGGCACAGCCGCACCTGAGCCTGATTCGGCGGGGCGGGCGCGCGGCTCGCCATGTAGGTCAATTCCTCGCTCTGCCGCCACAGAACCTCGTAGACGTCGACTTCCTGCTCCCGCCCCTTGACGGGGAGCTTGTCGAGGGCGCGGGTCTGATCCTTCATCGGCCCGGTCAATGCTTCCACGCACTCGCCGCCGACAATGATCTGGGAAGGCTTGGCGAGCTTCACCATTCGAGCCGCCACATTGACGCAGTCACCGAACACGTCCTGCCCCTCCTCCAGCACGGGACCGAATTGCAGGCCGACGTGTATCTGAAGGCGCTGCCCGGACACCGGTTCCTGCATCTCGACCCGCGATTGCATCTCGGTGGCGGCCTGCGTCGCGGCCAAGGCAGTCGGAAACACGCACAAGACCTCGTCGCCGATAGTCTGGACCACCCGCCCCCCGCAGCCGAGCGCCGATTCGCGCATGATATTGAGGCAGAGCCCGACGCACTCGAGGGCCCGTGCGTTGCCGAGCTTCTCGTACAGGCGCGTGCTCCCCGTGATGTCGGCGAACAGAACGGCAAGATTTACGGGCTTCTTCTCCATCGGACAGGTGCGGGCCATCCTGGCGGCGCAAAGTATAAGCCAAAAGTCCGAGGGAATCGTCCGCCGTTCCGACTTGAGCACTCGTTACCGTCTGCTCTAGAATGCCCTTCAGAAGCTACGGAAGCGAAGTCGGGGGGGACGTGCGCGGATGCGGCCGGGGGGTGCTGGGACCCTGTTTCCAGTTTGTAGCGACCCTATTGGGCGCCTGTGCTTCCGCTTTCGCTCAAACCGCAGGCACTCTGACGCTGACCGAAGGGAGCGTCGAGCTGATACGAGGCGCGACGCTCTACACCGCCGCCCAGGGGGTGAAGCTGGGAGACGGAGACATATTGTCGATCGACCCCAAAGGGCAAGCGCAAATAGAATTCCAGGACGGCGCGATCCTCAATCTCAGCCAGGGCGCGCGTGCCATGCTGACGGCCACCGCGTCGGGAGCGCGCGGTCAGTCGGAAATCGCGGTACTGTCCGGCTGGGCAAAGTTCAGCCAGAAAAAACCTAGCAAGGGTGCACAGTACCGCTACCTCACGCCGCGCGCCGAGATCAACGCGGGGGAAGCGACCGCAGTCCTGAACGCGGGAGACGGTTCCACCGACATATACGTCGAATCCGGCGCCGTGAGGTTCTCCGAAATCGGCAGGAAAGGTGTGCAGAGAATCGCGCGCGACGCGAAGGGAGGCGAGTTCATCGTGCGCAGAGGCGAGCAGTCGGCGACCGTCGGCTCGCGCCCCTCGGCTGAGTTCCTGAAGAACATGCCGCGGCATTTTCGGGACGACCTGCCGGTGTTACTCGACCGGTTCAAGAACAGGATGTCGGAGCCCAAGCGCGAGCACGAGGTGACGTACGCCGAGGTCGAGCCTTGGCTGAAAGCCGGTTCCGCGATCAGAAGAAATTTCGTCAAACGGTTTGAGGTCCGATCCAAGGATTCAGAGTTTCGCCGCAAGCTGATCGAGAATCTCCGGGAACACCCGGAGTGGGACAAAGTGCTGTTCCCGGAAAAGTACGCTCCGAAGGATCCGAGCAACCCGAAGAGCGCGCCATCCGGCACGCAACGGTAGGAGGGAAGGTCATGAGACTGATCGTCAAGTTCAACATCGTGTTCCTTGCAATTTTCCTGGTCGGCTTGGCCATCGCCGCCTATGTATCGCTCGACCTGCTGCGGCAGAACGCGCGCGAAGAGGTGCTCCAGCACGCCCGCATCATGATGGAATCGGCGCTCGCGACGCGCGGCTACACCTCCAAGCAGGTGCGCCCGCTGCTCGAAACGCAGATGAAGTACCAGTTCCTGCCGCAATCGGTTCCCGCGTTCGCCGCCCAAGAGCAGTTCAGCGACCTGCGCAAGAAATTTGCCGATTACGATTACAAGGAAGCGACGCTCAATCCGACCAATCCCCGCAACCGCGCCACCGACTGGGAAACCGATGTCGTGAACCAGTTCCGCCAGGCGCCGGACCGCGCCGAGATCATCGGCGAGCGCGATACGCCGACCGGCCGGGCCCTATACATGGCCCGGCCCTTGCAAATCAAGGACGCCGCCTGCCTCTACTGCCACAGCACCGTGGACTCGGCTCCGAAGACCATGATCGAGCTCTACGGTCCGGCGAACGGCTTCGGCTGGAAACTGAACGAGGTGGTCGGCGCGCAGATCGTGTCCGTCCCCATGACCTTGCCCATCACGCGCGCCAACGACACCTTCAAGGTCTTCATGATCTCGCTCACTGGAGTCTTCGCCTTCATCTTCGTCGCCCTCAACCTCATGCTTCATGCCATCGTGATCCGACCCGTCACCCGGCTGTCGCGGATCGCTGACGAGGTGAGCCTCGGCAATCTCGACGCCCCGGAATTCACGAGCAAGGGCAAGGACGAGATCGCGACTCTCGCCGGATCGTTCAACCGCATGAGAACGAGCCTGGTACAGGCGATGAAAATGCTCGGGGAGTGAAGGCCGCCATAACGGCGGTCCCGGAGACTAGTGGCAGTTCTCAAGCAACTCGGCAAGTACAAAGTCGTCGAAGTCATCGGCAAGGGGGCGATGGGGATCGTCTACAAGGGATACGACCCGGTTCTCGAGCGCCATGTCGCGCTGAAGACGCTGCGCAAGGAGCTCGTCGACGAAAAGCTCGCGGGGCAGATCATCGCGAGGTTCAAGAACGAGGCGCTCGCCTCGGGTCGCCTCAACCATCCCGCGATCGTCGGCATCTACGAATATGGCGAGAACAAGCAGCTCGCCTATATCGCGATGGAGTATGTTCAGGGCCGCGGGCTGCGGGACTTTCTCGCCCGGCAGGAGCGCTTCGGCCTGCAGGACGTGATGACCATCATGAGCCGATTGCTGGACGCCCTCGACTACGCCCACGAACACGGAGTAGTCCACCGCGATATCAAGCCCCAGAACATCATCATGACGCCGGACGGCCGTCTCAAGCTCGCAGACTTCGGGATTGCCCGGGTCGACCGCTCCAACCTCACCCAGGTCGGGTCCGTCATGGGCACGCCTGCGTACATGTCACCGGAGCAGTATGCGGGGCAGCAGGTGGACCGGCGCAGCGACATCTTTTCCTGCGGGGTCGTCCTCTACGAGTTGCTTACCGGCGTGAAGCCGTTCGAAGGCCCGACCGAGACCGTCGGGTACAAGATATGCCACGAACCCCACCGTAACCCTTCGCAGATCAACCCCCAGGGCGTCCCCGAGGTTTTCGATGCAATCCTCGGCAAGGCGCTGGCGAAAAAGCCGGAAGACCGCTACGCCAGCGCCCGCGAATTCGCGACGGCGCTCGCCAAGGCTTTCGAGAGCCGCGGCGGTGCGGCGGTCTCGACCGAGGCAACGATCCTCCCGACGATCATTCACCAGGACCGGCGGGACACGACCTCCCCGCCCCCGGGATGGGAGCCGGGGCAGCTGCGTGCGCTCGAGGAGCTGCTCGCGCCCTATGTCGGCCCGATGGCGAGAGTCCTCGTCAAGAGATCGGCGAAGACCACCACCGATGGCCCCACCCTCGTGCGCCTCCTCGCCGCGAACATTTTGTCGGAGCAGGACGGAAAGTCGTTCGCCGCGGCGGCGCTTGAGAAGGTTTTCGCGATCGGGCAGCCCGAAGCGGCGCCGGGGCAGCCCTCTCCCAACCTTTCGAACAGGCCGATCGAGGCCGTAGATATCGACAAGGCGGCCGGACGGCTTGCACCCTATGTGGGTCCGATCGCCAAGGTGATGGCGAAGAAGGCCGCCGTGCAGGCGCGTGACCTGAAAGCCTTCTATCAGCGGCTCGCTGAGAACCTCTCCGACCCGGACAAGCGGGCCGAGTTTCTCAAGAACTCCGGCTACGGAGAATAGTTCGGCCTAGGCCACGAGCCGCGGCAATAATCTGAGCGCATTCTCGCGCTCGATGGCGCGAAGAGCCTTCGCATCGAAGCGGAACGCGGAGAGCCCGCCGTTTTCCTCGGCCCCGTCGCGGAACGGAAAGTCCGTGCCGTAGAGCACCTGCGACGGCGTCACGATCTTCATCAGCGCCGCGAGCGCGCCCGCGTGGTTCCCTTGAGCCGTGTCGTAGTGGAACTTCTTCAGCTCGTACATCACGCCCTTTGGCACGCGCTTCTTCGCTTTTTCCTTCATGTCGATCTCGTGGCGCGTGAAGCGGCTGAGGAGGAAGGGCATCGTGCCGCCGCTGTGCGAGAAGATCCAGCGGATATCGGGGTAGCGCGCCGCCGTGCCGCTGAAAACGAGGCTCGCGATGGTGCGCGTGGTGTCGGTCGCGTACTCGACGACCGCCGGCGGCACCTCGGTTTTGACGTTGCGGCAGCAGTCTGGCGAAAGCGGATGCGTGTAGATCACCGCCTTCCTGCGGTTGAGCTCCTCCCAGATCGGCGCGAAGGAAGCGTCCCCGAGGTACTTGTCTTGGTAGCTGGACATGAGACCGATGCCCTCCGCCTTGAGCGTATCCAGAGCGTAGCCGATTTCCTTGAGCGCTCCCTCGGTATCGAGAAGCGGCAGCGTCGCGAAACTGGCGAAGCGGCCCTTGTGGTCGCGGGCGAGCTGCGCGCCATATTCGTTCGAGAGGCGCGCGATCTTGCGGCCTTTCTCGACCTCGTTGGTCACGGCGCTCGGCTGGATGAGCGAGAGCACCGACACGGCGATGCCGCTCTTGTCCATGTCCTCGAGCGACATCTCGGGCGACCACTTGAAGGTCGAGCCCGCGCGGCGGCCGCCGACCTCGTCGAGATAGCCCGGGTACATGAGGTGGTGATGGACGTCGATGCGGTGCGGCTTGCCGGGAGCCTTCTTCGCGCCCTGCGCCATCAGCTCTCCCGGCAGCAGGGCGGCGGCGCCGAGCGCGGCGAGCGTGCCGAGAAAACCGCGCCGCGGCGCGCAGCAGGCACAGCCCGGGCCGCCGGAATTTTCGGCGTTGTTCTGGTTCGAAGCGATGCTCATGGACCTCCTCCTCTGAAATTCCCTCGGAAAGTATCCTATCATGGCGATCGGAGCGATTTGGCGGCGGAGGGACGCATGAACTCATTGCGGTGCGCTTGGCTCGTAGGTTTGCTCCTTGCCGCTTCCGCGTGGGCGCAGGATCCAGCGCCTGGATATCCGGGCCGCCCGATCCGCGTCATCGTTCCATTTCCCGCCGGCGGGGCAGCCGACGTGCTGCCGCGCATCGTTGGCGAGAGACTCGCGGCGCACTGGGGGCAGCCCGTCGTTGTGGAAAACCGGGTCGGGGCTTCCGGGAGCATCGGCACGGAGGCGGTGGCGCGCGCCGAGCCGGATGGCTACACGCTCCTCGCGACGCCCCCTGCCCCGCTGGTGATCAATCCCAGCCTGTATGCGAAGCTCGCCTATGACCCTGCTCAGTTCGTCCCGGTAACGGTGATGGCGGCGATCCCGAGCGTGCTGCTCGTCAACGCGTCAAAGGTCCAGGCCAACACGCTCCAGGAATTCGTCGCACTCGTGCGCGCGAACCCGGACAAGTTCAACTATGCTTCCCAGGGGACGACCACCGTTTCATTTCTCACGACCGAGATGTTCAAGGTCGCGGCCGGGAACCTGAGAATCACGCATATACCCTACAAAGGGACGGCGCCCGGGCTCGCCGCGCTTCTCGCTGGCGAAGTGGAAGCGATGTTCGACAATCTCGGGGTGACGGTGCAGCACGTTCGCGCGGGCAAGCTCAGGGCGCTCGCGGTCGGGAGCGAGCGGCGCGTGCCTTCGCTTCCGGAGGTACCGGCGATGGCGGAGTTCTATCCGGGATTCGTCTCGATCGCATGGTTCAGCGTTTCGGCTCCGCCGAAGACGCCCGCGGCTATCGCCGACAAGCTTTCCGCCGCGATCGTCGCAATACTGAAGCAGCCCGCTGTCGCGAAGCGCCTCGATGCATTGTCGGCCGAACCGATCGGCAGCACCCCCGCCGGGATGGCAGCGATCATGAAGGAGGACGCCGAGCGCTGGCGGAACATCATCCGCGCGGCGGGTGTGAAACCGGAATGATCCCCGATCTGGGCGCCGTGCCCTTGAGGTATGCCCGTTGAAAATGAAAGGGCCCGGAAGGCGGCTTCCGGGCCCGGTGTCGCGAGACGCGGTTCGCGACGAGCACGCCTGCGCTATTTACTGCGCCAAGCCGCTAGAGTTGAACTTTTCCAGGCTGCCCTCCGGCATTTGGGCTTCCTTCGTAACGCTGGCAGTTTTTCTTACCGCCTGGCTCGTGGAGACCGTGGCCGCGACCATGAGCTGCGGCAAACCTGTCGCGCCGAACTTTTCCAGACTACCTTCCGATACCTGGGTTTCGATTTCGGAGACTCGTGCCGCTTTCATTTCAACGATTCCCTGGCTCGAGGAAACATTAGCCACAGCCAGGAGGATGGGCTTGGATGCCACGCCGCCCGTTGAATCAGCCAAAAGGGCAGAGGAAAAAAACATCAGGGTACCTGCCAGAACAATCGCTGCACGCATGATCTAATCTCCTATGTTGGCGGTTCAGCAAAACTGTCGGTTTGTCGCGCTACGCTTCGCTCGCGTGGCGCCGCACGAGCCTATCTAACGCATGAACCGGGCCAGGAATAAAAATAATTAATATTCAATGAGATACCAGACATGGCAGGGCGAATAGCCCGGTAGGGGCGCGTTTTCTCCCGACTAGAATGTTGATTGCGCGGAAAGCCAGTCGAATCTTCAGCACTGTCTCGGATTGCCCTTCGCGTTCCGCAGCATGGTGGGCAACCGCGACCGGAGTTCTCGCTTCGTGACTGACCTGATGTGGCTTCCCGGGATGGAAGCAGGGACTTGGAAAATTCGTTTCTACTTGTAGAAGACGTGCCCGCCGATCCGGGCAAGCGGCCGCTTGCCTCTCGCCCAGTCGGGCTTGATGTAAGTCGCATGAAAGAACATCGCGCCCTCCAGCACCGGCGCCTCCCGCTCATAGTAGACCGCTTCGGCCACCTCCCAGGCGCGCAGCCAGTCCTCCCCCGTCGGCGTGGGCAGGGAATCGAACTCAGTCCATGAAAAGGCGCCCACATAGCGCTTTCGGAGCGGATCCCAGTTTTTCTGGTAGACCACGCCGCAGACCGTATCGGGATAGCGGCCCGAGATCTTTCGATTCATCGTAACTTCCGCCACAGCGTATCGACCGGCGGCAGGCTCGCCGCGGGCTTCGAAATATACGTTCCGCGCAAGGCAGGCGAGATTCCGCCTCTCGTCTTGACGCGCGTAGGCCGCCTGCAACGCAAGGACGAAGATCGTGGCGATCAGGCCGAGAACCAAGGCAAACACCCAGGGCTCCTTGTCCCAGACGTGCCAAGACACGCGCACGTTGTACCACCAGCGCGACACCGTCCAGCTGAGGCGGGAAGGAAGATCCGTGTAAAAAAGTCTCGAGAACATGTCGTCTTGGCCGATCAGTCCGAGTTGTCTCAAAAAGGTCGCAACAAGCCCGGTTAACGCGCGAATGGTCGTCAGAGTGCACTGCCTTGTCAAGGTCGCAAGCCCACGAACACGGCGGGCGAGGGATTTCGCGCCTCTTTCGCTTCCATCCTGTGAATTAGTTAATTAGAGGAAGCATGAGTTTGGCATAGTCTCTCAAGCGTGCAGTTCGTGGGTGTGAGAAGGGGGAGAAGGTCATGCGAATGAACGCCACGCTGGTAGTCAATTCAAAGGGCGGGTCCGGAAAGACCACCATCACGACCAACCTCGCTAGTTACTTCGCGACCCACGACATCCCGACTACCGTCATGGACTACGACCCACAGGGGTCGAGCCTGCATTGGCTGCGGGTCCGCACCTGCCCAGGGGGGAAAATTTACGGGGCCAATGCCGCGCCTCAAAAGGGCGGCCGCATTCGCAGCGTCGAGATGCACGTGCCTGCGGACACACAGCAGCTCATAGTCGATGCACCGGCCGGCGCCTCGGGTCTGCTCCTGCAGGAAATGCTGAACAGGGCCGACCGCATCATCATCCCAGTTGCGCCGTCGGCGATCGACATCCACGCAACGGCAAATTTCATCAGGGATCTCCTCCTCGTGGGCAGGATCCGCACGCGCAACATCCAGCTGGCGGTGGTCGCGAACCGAGTCCGCAGCTCGATGCCGGTGTATCACCCGCTCGAGCGGTTTCTCAATTCGCTCGGTTTACCGTTCCTGACACGAATCAGCGATTCGGATGCGTACGTCAAAGCCGCAGAGGCGGGAATCGGAATTTTCGAGATGCCTCCCGCGGCGGCGGCCGCGGAGTGCGCGGAATTCATGCCGATCATCGAATGGGTAGGCAGTCAGCGGGACCCCGTGGCGTCCGGGGACGGAAAGGTCATCGATCTCGCGAGCAGGCGCTGGATGGAAAGGACCCCGGGCCTCTCTTCGATCGGCTCCAGGCCCTGAGCTAAGCCGTTTAGACGAACGCCGTCAAGATAGCGACCGCTCGCGAAGAGCACCGACCCACCCGCTGTACTGCCGCCCTCAAACGGCCGGCTCTCTTGATTCCCGGGGCGGCTCGAGCACGGCGCGTACCGCCTCGTCGACGTGCTGCAGGAACACGAATTCGATTTTTTCCTTCGCTTCCATTGGGACTTCCTCAAGGTCCTTGCGGTTGCGCGCGGGCAGCATCACGCGGCGGACTCCAGCGCGCATGGCAGCGAGCACTTTTTCCTTGATGCCGCCCACGGGGAGCACGAGTCCGCGCAGACTGATCTCGCCGGTCATCGCCGTGTCGGCGCGCACGGCGCGCTCGGTAAAGAGCGACGCGAGCGCGGTGAACATCGCAACGCCAGCGCTCGGACCGTCCTTCGGGATTGCGCCCGCCGGCACGTGGACGTGCACGTCGGTTTTTTCGAACGCCGCCGCGTCGATGCCGAGCGCCGCCGCGCGCGATTTCACGAGCGTCAGCGCGGCCTGCGCGGACTCCTTCATCACATCACCGAGCTGCCCGGTGAGAATCAGTTTTCCGCTGCCCGGCGTGCGGCTCGCCTCGACGAACAGGATGTCGCCGCCGACCGGCGTCCACGCGAGTCCCGTAGCGACGCCCGGCATGGCCGTGCGCAGCGCCATCTCGTTCTCGAACTTCGTCGGTCCCAAAATCTCCGCGAGGTCCTTTTCGTCGATCTTCACGCTTCGGGTCGCGCCTTCGGCGATCCGCACCGCGGCGCGCCGGCAAACCGCGCCGATCTCGCGCTCGAGCGAGCGCACGCCCGCCTCGCGCGTGTAGTCGCGGATGATCGCGGTCAACGCCTCATCGGTAATCTCGAACTGCTCGGTCTCCAAGCCATTTTCCTTGAGCTGGCGCGAGAGGAGGTAGCGGCGCGCGATCTCGCGCTTTTCCTCCTGCGTGTAGCCGGGGAGCTGGATGATCTCCATGCGGTCGCGCAAGGGGCCCGGAATCGTGTCGAGCACGTTCGCGGTCGTGATGAAAAGGACGCGCGAAAGGTCGTAGGGCACCGCGAGATAGTTGTCGCGGAACGTGTTGTTCTGCGCCGGATCGAGCACTTCGAGGAGAGCCGACGATGGGTCTCCGTGGAAGCCCGCGCCGAGCTTGTCGATCTCGTCGAGCATCATCACGCAACTGCGCGTGCCGGCCTTCTTGAGCGCCTGGATGATGTTGCCGGGCAGCGCGCCAATGTAGGTGCGCCTGTGCCCGCGTATCTCCGCCTCGTCGTGCACACCACCGAGCGACACGCGCACGAACTTGCGCCCGAGCGCCTTGGCGACGCTCTGGCCGAGGGAAGTCTTGCCGACTCCGGGCGGGCCGACAAAGCACAGGATGGGGCCGTGCCCTTCCGGGTTGAGCTTGCGCACCGCGAGAAATTCGACGATGCGCTTTTTAACCTGATCGAGGCCGAAGTGGTCCGCGTCGAGAATGCCCCGCGCCTCCGCCATGTCGATCGCGTCGGGCTCGGGGCTCTTCCAGGGCAGCTCGATCAGCCAGTCGAGATAGGTGCGCACCATGGAGTACTCGCCCGAGGCGTCGGACATGCGCTCCAGGCGCTTTGCTTCCTTCGTCGCCTGCTTCTCGATTTCTTCGGGCATGCCGGCCTCGGCGATCGCTTTCCTGAGCTCCTCGATCTCGGCGGCCTGGCCCTCCTCGCCCTCGCCCAATTCCTTCTGGATCGATTTCATCTGCTCGCGCAGGACGTACTTGCGCTGGGTCTCATCCAGGCTCGTCTTGGTGCGCTCGTCGATCTCGCGTGAGAGCTTGAGCACCTGCAGCCGGTGCGCAAGCAGATCAAGCACGCCATCCAGACGCTTTTGCAGGTCCACTGTCTCGAGCAGCGCCTGCTTCTCCGGCGCCTCGATGTCTATGAAGCCGGCGACGAGGTCGGCAAGCGCGCCGGCCGAGGAAATCGCCTGGACGGCGGCGACGAGCTCTTGCGGAGCCTGCGGCAGGAGCTCGAGGACCTGCAGCGCGCGCTCCTTCAACTGAACGAATCGCGCCTCGATCTCGCTGCCGGCGGTCTCGGGCTCTTCGATGCGCCCGACGCGCGCCGCCATGAATGGGTAGCCCTCGAGATACTCGACCACGCGGAAGCGTTGCTGCCCCTGGCAAATGACGTGATGCGTGCCGTCGGGCGTCGTGACGTAGCGCACGATGTTGGCAACCGTGCCAACGAGGCAAAGCTCGTCCGGCCCCGGCCTTTCGGTCTCCGCGTTCCGCTGCAGCAGGACCCCGACCGGCCGCTTTGCCTTCGCAGCGGCTTGGGCGGCGGCGATCGAGCCTTCGCGGCCGAGCGCGAACGGAAGGATCATTCCGGGGAAGAGCACCATCTTGCGCACGGGCAGGATGATGAGCGCGTCCTCCGGGAGGGCATACATCCCGCCGGGCGCCGACCTGGGCGCGGCGGCGCTCGCCTTCTCGCCTGCCGGATTCTGGTCCCTGCTGTCGAGTTCCAGGTTCATGTCGTTTACTCCAGCCTTCGCAAATCGAGCGTCAAGCAGCCGTTCTCCAGCCTCCGATCGACGAGCTGGTACTGGCCGGCAGGCAGCGCGATACGGCGCTCGAAGCGGCCATAGGGAATTTCCAGCCGGTAGATGATGGCGCGCTGGTACTCCACGGCAAAAGGGCGCTCGCCGCGAACAACGACGTTTCCGGGTTCGAGGGATACCTCAAGTTCGTGCGCTGCGACGCCGGGAAGCGCGACGCAAAGCGTGAGCCCGTCGGCCGTCTCGTAGAGATCGACGGGCGGCTCCCAGCCGGGCGCTTCAGCCGCGCTGATCTGGAAGAACTGACGCTGCAGCCTCTCCGTGCTTCGGAGCAGCTCCAGCGCTTCGGCCCACACCCACGACCGCGGATCGCGATATTTCATGCAAGTCCCTCGTATAGCCTGTCGGGAGATATTCCCCCACAGCTTGACCTTGGTCAAATGGGGGCTTGGGCGGGAAGAACAAGCCCGTGAGTGCGCGAGGGTTCGGCGCGCCGTTTGCTTCCGGTACAGGGTTGGAACTAAAGAGGAATAGCCAGAAGGGTGTCGATGGCGCGGCTGTCGAGGACGACGACCTTTTCCTCGAAACAAGGGTCTTTGTCGTTCAGGCGGATGCGGTCGAGGTAGCGGCCGCTCGCAAAGACCATCGATTCGCCGCTGTGCATGATGCGCAACACCTGAACGTTCGAGATCGCGCGCGCCGTATCCACATCCACGCGCTCGACAAGGGTGGACGACACCACATGCCTATACCGCTGCGCTTCGTAGATGTTGGCGTGCCGCAGCGCCGAGACGCGGTCGGCGAGCATGGCGCGCGAATCGGCGTAAATGATGGACAGCGGCAGGCCGCGCTCGTAGTTCTCCGCGGTGGTGATGCGGTAACGGCCCTTCTCCGTGAAGAACCCCGGCCAGTCTTCCAAACGGTCGTCGTCGATGGCGTGCACATACCGTGCCAGGAGGTTCTCGACCGTGAGTTGGAGTTGGATGTCCATCTGGCGGCGAGCGTAGGGAGACTTCTCGCTTCGCTCGGGATGACAGGCTAGATCAGAGGCCCATGTGCCTGCGGTACTGCTGCCATAACCCGCGCACGGAGGTCTCGGTAACGCGCGACTCGTTCGACTCGACGCTGCGCCCGCCCATTTCGACGAACGACGATTTTTCGGACGCACTCACGGCGCCGCGCTGGACGAACCCAGTCGCGGCGCCGTCCTCGAGTGAGATATAGCCAGCCGGGCCGACGAGGTTCGATTGCTTCATGCGCAGCTCGGTCATCTTTGCGTCGTCCGAGGCATAGCCGAAGCAGGTCCACACCAACTCGGTACGGCCCACGCCCTTGGGCAGCACCTGGCGCACTGCAAGGCAGTTCATGATCTGCTGGAGCACGAAACCCGGGAACACGGTGAGGATCTGCAGGGTGACACCGTCGCCGATCTCGTCCACCGATTCGAGCATCTGCGGCGCCTGCAGCGCGTAGCCGCCGCTTGCAGAGCGCATGCCGGCCTTCTCGTACTCGTCGCCGGACTGGTCCGATTTCATCATAGTGAAGCTGGCGTGGCTGCCGCCCTCGCCGCCGACGACGACCCCACCCTTCTGCTCCAGGCGGTTGAGGCGGAACGTCGAGAAGAAAAGATGCAGCAGGCTGGCGTGGTAAGTGTCCTTCACGTTCTCGAAGTAGAGCTTCCAATTGCTCTGCAGCACCTGGATGTAGCCGCCGAGGATCTTCACTGGCTCCTTCATGACGCGGCGGATGCGCGCCGCGACCTCCGGGCCAACGTACCGCTCGACCGGTGGAGTCTTGTCGGAGAGCGTCGCGAACATCAGGCCGCAGAAGATCTCGACGCGGAATTTCCGCGGCGCCTGGCTTTCCGGCTCGGCGTCGGCGGGCATACCCCCCTTGCCCTGCACGCCGCGGCGGAACGCCACTGCGGTGAGATTGCCGCGCAAGTCGTAAGTCCAGTTGTGATAGACGCAGGCGATCTCTTTAACGTTGCCCCTGTCCTTCAGGCAAAGGAGCGCGCCGCGGTGCGCGCAGCGGTTCTCGAAGCAGCGGATGGCATCCGATTCGTCGCGCGTCACCACCACCGGCATCTCGCCGGCGAAAGTGGTCTTGAAGTCGCCCTTCTCCGGCAGCTCCGCCTCGAGCCCGAGGAAATTCCACGTGTCGCTGCGGTAGATGCGTTCCTGCTCCCGGGCATAGATGGTCTCGTCCTGGTATATCCAGTAGGGAACGCGGGCGAGGCCTTCGGCCGGCCAGGCGCGGGATTCGGGGACAGCGGACACGAGAATAGCTTTATCTGGAAATTCGTTCAGGGCGATTCTAGCACCGGTAAAATGGCGCGAGACCGAGGAGAACGTCGATGAGGCCCATGATTGCCCGGCTGCTCGCCGCCGCTGCGCTGTGCGGATCTCCGCTTGCGCTGCATGCGCAGACGCAGGCATACCCGAACAAGCCCGTCCGGATCGTCGCGCCCTTCCCCGCCGGCGGCAGCGCCGACGTCATCCCGCGCATCGTCGGCGAGAAGTTGTCGCTCAAGTGGGGCCAGCCCGTCATCGTGGAGAACCGCACGGGTGCCGCCGGCAACATCGGCGCGGAGTACGTCTTCAAGGCAGAGCCCGACGGCTACACGCTGCTGTCCTCGCCACCGCCGCCTCTCATCATCAATCCGAACCTGTATCGGAATCTTCCCTTCGACCCGACGCAGTTCGTACCGATAGGTATCATGGTCGCGATCCCCAACGTGGTGCTCGTAAATCCCAGGGTGCCCGTGAACAGTATCCGTGAGCTGATCGCCTACGCCAAGTCGAACCCGGACAAACTCAACTACGCCTCGCAGGGCAGCGGCACGACATCACACCTCACGGGCGAGATGTTCAAATCGATGGCAGGCGTGCGCATTACGCACATCCCTTACAAGGGCAGCGCGCCCGCGCTCACCGATCTGCTCGCCGGGCAGGTGGAGATGATGTTCGACAATCTCGGCGTGTCGCGGCAGCACGTGGTCAGCGGCAAGCTGAAGCTGCTCGCGGTGTGCAGCGAAAAGCGCGTCGCGTCGCTTCCCGACGTGCCGGCCCTCGCGGAGATTCTCCCGCGATTCGAGGCAGTCGCCTGGTTCGGCATCGTCGCACCACCGAAGACGCCGACGCCGATCGCCGAGAAGATCTCCGCCGCCATCGCCGAGGTGCTCAAGCTGCCCGACGTGCAGAAGCGCCTTGCCGATCTCTCCGCAGAGTCGATCGGCAACACGCCGGCGGAGATGGCGGCGTTTATGAAGAAAGACGCCGAGCGCTGGCGCGAGGTGATCCGCTCCGCCGGGGTCAAGGCAGATTAGATGAGCCTGCCCCGCATAGCCATCGCCACCGGCGACCCGGCCGGTATCGGCCCGGAAATCGCGCTCAAAGCGGCGCTCGATCCGCAGGTGCGAAGAATCTGCCGGCCTCTGCTGGTCGGCGACCGTGGAGCCCTCGAGGCCCACGCCGCCGCCTGCGGCCTCGCACTGAACCTGCGCTGCGTGGCGCGCGCGGCCGACGCGAACTGGAGCGACGGCGCGCTGATCCTCCTCGAGCGCAAGCAGTTCGAGCCGGACGAACTGCACATCGGCGCGATCGCGGCACCGCACGGGGAAGCAGCGCTCGATTCGGCGAAAGCTGCGATCGACGCGGCGCTCGCCGGCGAAGTGGACGCAGTCGTCGCCGCCCCGCAGACCGAAAGCTCGATCAAGCTCGCCGGAATCGAGTTCGACGGGTATCCCACGTTCGTCGCGCGCTGCGCGGGCGTGCCGCCCGAGGATGCGTTTCTGATGATCTGCTTCGATCATGGCGGGGCCGAAATGCGCATCGCCCATGCGACACTGCACGCGAGCCTGCGCCGGGCGATCAAGCTCGTCACGCGCGACCGTGTTCTTCACGCGATCCGCTCGGCGGATTCCGCGCTCCGCCGCATGGGCATCGCCTCGCCGCGCATCGCCGTGTCGGGGCTCAACCCGCACGCAGGCGAAGGGGGGCTCTTCGGCGACGAGGAGCGGGAGATCATCGGCCCGGCGATCGCCGACGCGAAGAAGAACGACGTCGCCGCGGAGGGGCCGTTCGGCGCCGATACGATGTTCCTGAAGAAGGGCTACGACGCCTTCGTCGTCATGGTCCACGACCAGGGTCACATCATGGCGAAAGCACACGCCTTCGCCGCCACCGCAGCGCTCACCATCGGCACGCCGGTGCTCTTTTCCTCGGTAGCGCACGGCAGCGCGCTCGACATCGCCGGGAAGAACCGCGCCGATCCGGGCGCGCTCATCTCCGCGATCAAACGGCTCGTCGGCACCTCGCAGGCATGAAGAAGTGGAAACCAAGGTAACGATTCCCGCGCTCCAGAAAATGAAGCGCGACGGACGAAAGATCGTCGGCGTGGTCGCTTGGGACTACCAGATCGCACAGATCGCAGACCGCGCCGGAGTGGATCTGATATCGGTTGGCGATTCCGTCGGCGTGAATCTCTGGGGGCGCGCGACGGACACGGAAGTGACCGTGGACGAGATGCTGATCTGCTGCAAGGCTGTGCGCCGCGGCGCGAAGCGCGCCCTCGTCAGTTGCGATATTCCCAATGGTCCGGCGCAAGAAGGAACCGAGGCCGCGGTCAGTGCTGCCGTCCGCTTCGCAAAAGAGGGAGGCGCGGACATGGTGAAGGTCCTGGGCGATCCCGGCGTGGTGAAAGCCATCGTTCGCGCTGGCGTCCCGGTCTTCGCCGAGTTCCACGGCGAGAAACTTCCCGTCGACGAGCTGGTGGAAGAAGCCAGGCGATTGGAAGACGCCGGCGCTTCCGTTCTGGACTTCAGGCACTCGGGTCCCGTGGCCGGTCCGGCCGTCGCAGGCGCGGTTTCCATTCCGGTGATCGGGGGCCTGGGCGGAGGGCCGTGGCTCGACGGGCGCGTGCGCCTCGCGCACACCGCCATCGGCTATGCGGCGAAGTGGATCGACGCCAAAACCGAGACCTACGGCAATGTCGCGAAGCTGAGCCTTGACGCTTTCCGCGCCCTGATCGACGACGTGCGCTCGGGCCGGCAGATCAAAGGCGGGTGAGATGCCCATCGCCACGATCGACGGCATCAGGACGAATTACGAAGTCATCGGCGACGGCCCGCCTCTGCTGATGTACGCGCCAGCGGGCTTCGATGCGACGCTCGACAAGTGGAAAACGCAGGGCGTGTATACGCGCATCAAGCTGCTCGATCACCTGCCGAAGAAGTACACCTGCATCGTCTTCGACCGGCGCGAGACCGGCCAGTCGGGCGGCCGCGTCGAGCGCATCACCTGGGCGCACTACGTCGCTCAGGGGCGAGGCCTGCTCGAGCACCTGAATTTCAAGCGCGCGCACCTCATGGGCGGTTGCATGGGCTGCTGCCCGGTGGTCGCCTTCGGCGTCGCCCATCCCGACAAGGTGATGAGCATGATCCTCTACTGGCCGGTCGGCGGCGCGAAATACCGCATCAGCACGCACAAGCGCTTTGCCGATCACCTCGCGCACGTCGAGCAGCACGGCCTCGCGGGCGTGGTCTCTCTCGTGATGCAAGAAGGCAAGGCCTTCAACGCCGAGCCGAGAGGCGGGCCGTGGGCTTCGGTAATCAAAAACGACCGCGCGTTCGCCGATACTTATGCGAAGCTGGACGTCGGCAAGTACAAGGATCTCGTCACTGGGATGTGCCGCACGCTCTTCGACCGCGACACGGCTCCGGGCGCCGAGCCGGAGGACATGCTGCGTTGTGAGATCCCCGTGCTCGTCATTCCGGGACGCGACGCATCGCACGCGACCTCGGCGGCGAGGTACCTGGAAGAATGTCTGCCCAAGGCGGAGTACTGGGACGTGCTTCCCGACGGACAGACGGAGGAAACCGCTCCCGCGCGCGTGCTGGAGTTCCTGAACAAAGTAGCGTGGTAAATCACGGTCTTTCCCCTAAGGGGAAAGACACCGTGATCCGCGCTCAGGCTACAACGCCCTGATCTGCACCTTGCGCCACTTGATGGCGCCGCCGGGGGCGTCCTTGGGGCCGTTGCCAAACTGGAGGGCGAACGGTCCCTGGGACATCTGGCTGTTCTGAATATTGACGGTCTGGACCCCGTTCAGCACGACGGTCAGCTGCGACCCTCTGGCCGTGATTTCGTAGGTGTTCCATTTGCCGCCTGCCTTGGGCATGGGCGAAACCTTCGCGAAGTTGACGATCGCACCGGTGCCGTAGTCCGGTTCAGGGCGTTGATCGTAAATGTTCACTTCGTACGCGTCGGTGGCGGTGATCTTGTTGGGATTGGTAACGCGGAGGAAGACGCCGCTGTTCGTGGTGTGATCCGCCCAGAACTCCGCCCTGATCTGGAAGTCCTTGTAGGAGTTCTTCGAGACGAGATAGCCGCCCTTGCCCTTGTCGGCCACGATGGCGCCGTCCTCCGCTCTCCAGTTGGCGTCGCCGATCGGGTTGAAGTTCTCCAGGCCGGCGGTGCCATCGATGAGGATGGTCCAGCCCGCGTCGGGTTGGCCTGGCATGTAAGAGCAGCCGAAAACGCTGAAACCAATGACCAACCCCATGGTGATGACGAACAGGCGTTTCATAGCGATCTCCCTTGACGATTGAATTTGTCCTGCGCTAGTGCCACGCGCGGTTGTCGACGGTGTTCTCGTAAGTCGCGCCGGGCACGGTCATGTTCCACTTGACCGTCCAGTTGTAGGTATCGTCGAAGCGTTCGCGCGTGTAGGGCTGCGGCGCGGCGTGAAGCAGGCGCCAGGTCTGGAACTCCTGGGGCTCGAGGAGCCCTCCCGTTTCGCGGATGAAATAGTGGATGAAGGGCGTCGGGTCTTTTTCGATGAGCGCGACCGCCCTCGCTTGCGCGCGGAACATCTTCTTGAGCGTCGGGCCATCGAGGTCGTCCCCGGCCGCTTCGCTGCGCGTCGAGTGCGACTCGATCAGGATGCGCAGACCCCATTTCTGCGCCACGCTGATCCAGGGCTCCATGACGCTCGCCGCCGCAACCTTGCCGTCGCGCACGGCCTCAAGGCGCTTCAGCATTGAACCGGCGTGGGTCCTCTTGATGTGCTCCTGCGCGAGGAAGCCTTCCATCATTTTCAGCGTCGTGAAGTCGGAACCGTTGTTCGGCGTCACAGCGATCGGCTGGTCCTTCAGCATCTCGGGCTCGTAGTACTTCGAGTCGCCGGCGACGACGATGGCGAACTTCGACATGGAAGCGCCCAGGGCCACGATCTTCCTCCCGCGCAGCCCCTGAGTGTTGGCTTCGACCGCGCGCTTCATGATCCCCCATTCGCACATGCGGTACTGGTCGATGCCGCCTTCGTTGTAGACAGAGTCGAGCGGTCGGTCGAAGACTGAATCGAACTTCACGAAGTGCGAGGTCGTGACCTGCGCCATGCCCGGCGTGGTCACGAACTCGAGGTCAAGGCCCTCGTCCTTGAAGAAACCTTTGTCGCGCGCAACGAGCACGGGCAGGTCGTGCACCGCGTTCATGGTTGCTACCTGGGGTTTCGTCCTTTCCTTGACAGTCATGGTGTGTTCTCCTATATGGACCGTAAGACTCCCTCGGTCTTAGCGATGGTCGTTGCCGATGATCCCTCTTCATCCGCTCGGCTGTCAACGGCGGAGGGGCTTCAGCAGCAATCCCAGCCGACTCCCTCATGAACCGCGAGCGCATCCTTCAGCCAGGCGTAGGGAAGGTCGTCGACGACCGCCTCCGCCACCGGCTTGAACAGCTTGAACTGGTAGCGATGTTCCGCGATCCAGAACATGACCACGGTCTCGAGCGGCGCACAGCCGGGGAGCGTACAGGCGATCTCCGCAACGGAAACCGCCGCCTCTTTCGGAAGGCCGAAGCGCGCGCGCGTCCACTCCGTCAGCCTCTCGATGGCTTGGAGGCGTTCAGGGGTTTTCCTGAGGGACGCAAACATGCTTCAGCCTATCAGAAGCCGCATTGCATGAGAAAATGCGAGGCGCCTTCATGACCGGAGCCCCGATGGCACACCCCGATCGTTTCCTCCTCGCAGGCGTCATGGGATGGCCGGTGATGCATTCGCGCTCGCCGATGCTGCACAACTACTGGTTCAAGCAGCACGGCCTCGCCGGAACCTACGTGCCGCTCGCTGTCTGCCCCGAGCACCTGGTCGCGGCATTGCGCGGACTTCATCCGCTCGGATTCGCGGGGGTCAACGTGACCATCCCGCACAAGCAGGAGGCGATGAAGATCGTCCACGAAGTCGACGCACTCGCTAGGAGCATTGGCGCGATCAGCTGCGTCGTCGTCAGGCCCGATGGGTCGCTCTGGGGCACCAACAACGATTGCTATGGCTTCATCGAGAACGTGCGGCAGGAGCAGCCCGGCTGGCGCGCGGACGCTGGACCCATTGCGGTGATCGGCGCCGGCGGCGGCTCGCGCGCCGTATGCCACGGCCTCGCGCGGGAGGGCGCGAAGGAGATTCGCCTCCTCAACCGCACGTTCGCGCGCGCAAAGGCAATTGCCGACGAGTTCGGCGGACCGATCAAAGCCTTGCCCTGGGAACAACGCCACGACGCTCTGGAAGGCGCTGCGATAGCGGTCAACACCACCAGCTGCGGCATGGTCGGCCAGCCCATGCTCGACATCAAGCTGGACAGGCTGCCGAAAAACGCGCTCGCCGCCGACATCATCTATATTCCGCTCGAGACGCCGTTCCTCGCCGCGGCACGCAAGCGCGGCAACCGCACCGTCAACGGCCTCGGGATGCTCCTGAACCAGGGTCGGCCGGCGTGGAAGGCCTGGTTCGGCATCGAGCCCGAGGTGACGCCGGAGCTGAGAACGATGGTCGAGAGGACGATATAAGCGCGCGAAGGTACTCGCCTACGCCCTGACTGCCTGCTCCAGCAGCCATTTGCGAAACGCGGCGACGGCCGGGCGCTCGGCAATAACCTCCGGACACACGAGGTAATACGCCGATTGCGGTTTCAGTTCCACCTTGAACGGCGCGTACAGCCTTCCCGACTCGATGTCGTCGTCGACCAGAGGTCTCAGGGCGAGCGCGACGCCCAGCTTCTGCGACGCCGCCTCGAGCGACAGGATGTTCGAGGAAAAATGCGGCCCGTGGCTGCCGTCGACGCGGTCGGTGACGCCGGCCGCTTCGAGCCATTTCTGCCAGGCCCTGCCGTGGGCCACGAGGTCCATGGCGTCGTCGTGCAGGAGCACGTGGCGCGCCAGGTCGGCAGGTTCCCTGAGCGGCGGATCGCCGCGCGCGAGTTCCGGGCTCGCCACCGCGACGGTCGCGACGTCGAACAGGTGGTCGGCCCGATAGCCGGG
>WNGH01001604.1_pt1 | contig 21139 bp, 15 predicted proteins | sample 5400631 | NCBI WGS metagenome assembly WNGH01 (sample SAMN13153373, study PRJNA577476) | soil metagenome | isolation source: 115 cm soil or saprolite under Garry oak tree replicate 1 | place: USA:California | collected 2016-06-15
TGGCGATCATCGTCCCCGATCTCGCACTAGCGCATGGCGCCTTGTCGATCTCGATCGAAAATCCGCGCCTCGTCGGCGGCCTTGTCGCGTTCGCACTCGCCGCGGCGACGCGCAGCATCCTCTTGACGATCGCCGGCGGGATGCTGGGGTTGACGCTGGTTCGGCAATTCGCGGGGTAGGTCTTCCCGCCCTCAAGCTTGTCCGAGCGGCAGGCGCAGCGTGACGCTCGTCCCGGCGCCGCGCGACGAGCGGATCTCGACCGTGCCGCCCAAACCGCGGGCGCGCTGCCGGACGCTTTCCAGGCCGCGACCCGACGTCGCACCCGTCTCGTCGAACCCGATCCCGTTGTCGGAAACTCCGATCTGCAAAGAAGTCCCGTTCATTCGGGTGCTCAGGGTCACGTCGTGGGCGCGCGCGTGACGCAGGGAATTGGTGAGGGCTTCCAGGACGATCCGCTGGATAGCGAGGACCGCCTTGGGTGTGAGAGAGGGCAACTGCGGCAGATCCTCCACCTGCCAGTGAAACCGTACTCCCGAGCTCTCGATCGCCGCGCGCATGCGATGGCGCACATTGCCCAGAATGACGTTGAGGTCGCCGTCGGTCGGCTCCAGAGCGTCCACGGCCAGCCGCAGCTCCTGCAGCGCGTCGTGCAGCCGCCGTTCGACTTCCGGCAGGGCTGCCTGGCCCGATTGCACCGCGCCCAGCAGAGCGACGAGGCTCGAGCCCAGGCCGTCGTGCATGTCCGCCATGATGCGCTGGCGCTCGCGCGCGAGCGCTTTTTCGCGCTCGGCCTCCTGCACCCTCGCGTAGTTCGCCTCGATCTCGCGCGCCTTCTCGGCCACGCGCCCCTCCAGCTCGAGCTTCGCGCGCTCCACTGCCGCCACGGCCCGGAAATGCCGGTCGACGATGGTCGCGCCGATCGCGAACAGGACCAGCGGAATATGGAAGTGGGCGAGCTGATAGCTTTCGTAGTCTATCCAGCCCATCCACCAGGCGAGATCGTGCGCGTTGAGCAGCACCGCAAGGACGAGCGCGCCGGCGAGCAGCCAGAACGCCCATTTCCGCTCGCGCTGCTGCGAGCGGATCAGTACGATCAGCAGGACGAAGAGCGCAGCCAGGTAGGCCACGCTCCAGTACGTGATCACCACGCCTTGTCCGTCCTCGCCGAGGAGCCACGCGAGAGCGAGGCCGGCCAGGGTGAAAATCCACAGCGCCGCTTCGCCGACCGGCCAGCGCTGGCCTGCGACGCGCAGGCACAGCACGAGCATCGGCACTGCGTAGGCGAAGCGCAGCGTGAAGGCGAGCGGGCCCTGGAAGAACGCGCGCGGGGTGAACACCGCGTGCAGCCAGGGGAAAGCCGCTACCGCCCAGGCGAGCGCGGTGATCGAGAACCACAGCAGCGCCGTATCGCCGCGCTCCCTGAGCCAGAACGCGGCCGCGAGGAGTCCGGCGATAAGTGCCGCGGCGCCGAACATGAAGAGGGTCGTGACCTGCGTGATGTACCGCACCTCGTACAGCGGGCGCCCTGCGGACCCCTGTGAGAGCATCACCCGCGTCAACCCCTGGCGGATCTCCGGCACCGCGACGACGCGTATGTGCAGCACGTTCCGTCCGGGCCTCAGGTTCAGCGCCGACACCGTTGTGATCCAGGGCGGGGACCAGTTGCGGGCTCCCGGGTCCCCGATGGCGACATTGGCGGAATGCCGGTTGCCGTTGAACCAGAAATCGATCCGTCGCGCGCTGTTTCTCGGCAGGTAGAACGAGTGGGGAATGCGCACCTGCTCGGGGGAAAGGTCGTAGGTGAACCGGTACCAGCCGACCTGCGTATCGCCCGGATGCGACAGATACCAGTTGTCCGGGAGGCTCACCGGTTTCCACGGCGCGTCGTCGGGCGGCGGCACGCGCGAGTTCCCGAACACGAAGTCCGCGCGGTCCAGGACCCGTATCACCACGGGCTCCTGCGCCTGCGCCGCGTGCGCGGCGAGCGCGAGAACCAGCGCCGACGCGCGCGCTGCGAATTTCATCGAATCAATCCGAGGCGGCTCGCTTCGAACACCGCCTCGGTCTTCGAATGCACGGCGAGTTTGCGGTAGATGCGCTTCAGGAACGTGTGCACGGTGCCGACGGAGATTCGCAGCATCTGCGCCGTCTCGGCGTAGGAGAAGCCGCGCGAAATCGCATTGAGGATCTCGCCCTCGCGCGCCGTGAGGGTAGTTTCGTCCTCGGCGCCCTTTCTCGTGGAGGCGCTCTCCGGCCCCTGGAGGCGCTTCAGCACCTGGCGCGCGATGATCGGAGAGAGGGGCGAGCCGCCGTTGCGGATGTCCTGGATGTCGAATGCGATGTCGTGCTGCAGCGAACCCTTCAGCAGGTAGCCGCGGGCGCCCGCCTCGAGCGCGGCGAGCACGTTCGCCTCGTCGCCGAAGATGCTGATCACGAGAATGTCGCAGTCCGGGTGACGCCCTGCGACGAAGCGCGCCACCTCGAGCCCGGAGACGTCCGGCAGTCCCAGGTCGACGAGCAGCACGTCCGGTGCGCCGGAATCAAGCCCCGCCAACGCCTCGGTGCCGTTCGCGTATTCGGCGACCAGCGCGAGCGAGGGCTGCGCTCTTATCGAAGACGCCAAGCGCGCGCGCGTGTCGCGATCGTCCTCGACCAGGGCTACCGTGGTCACCGGCGCCGTATCCGCCATCGTTCCTCTGGTTGTCGAAACGAGACACATAGAATACAGAGATATTCCCGCGAGTTCCTCTCTGTACCCAATTCCGGGGACACCTTTCCGGGATACCCATTCTTGGGGATTGCCCCCGATCGTACGGGCCCTACGATTAGATCCCGGTCGGAGTCACTCACATATTCGTTGAAAGGGTCTCATGATCAATCCAAACACGCTCAGGGATAGGCTGTTGTCCGGCTCGCGCACCCGCCACGCCATGGGTGCGGCCGCTTCGATGGCGTTGGCGATTCTGCTTGCGGCTTGCGGCGGAGGGGGTGGAGGAGGCGGCGACACGGCACCGCCCGCATCGACCACGCCGATGACCGGCACGCTCTCCGCCCCCGGCGGCGCGCTCGCCTTCAACGCTCCGACGGGTCTCAAGCGCTTCTTCGCGGAGATCTTCGGTCGCAACGCAGTCGCCGCGCTTCCGGGCATGAGCCCAGTGGCCGGCGCCGGCATTAAGCTGATCGAAATCGACGGCACCGGCAACCAAGCGGCCGGCACGGTAGACATCGCCACGGCCGTCACCGCTGCCGACGGATCGTTCACGCTCAATGTGCCGGGCACATTGGTCCCCGGACCGCGCTACGTGATTCGCGCCTCGGGTACCACGACCAGTCTCGATCGGCTCGTCACGGGTTCGGCCTCGCAGGATGTCGACCCTGCGACGCAGGCCACCAAGTCAGTGGTGATCACGCAGGTCGCAGGTGGTCCTATAGCGAGCCTGCAGCAGTCTCAGGTCGAGGAACTCGAGAACCAGGTCGCCGCGCTGGTGAATGTGGTCGATCCGGCGGTCTTGACGAACACCGCGAATCTGGTCGCGGCGCTGGTTACCGCGGCGCATAACGACGAGGGATTGGCCAACGCCGTCGGCAATCTCACCCAGGTGTACGGCATCTCCGGCACGATCACCGACGCCGGCGGGCCCGCGGCCGGCGTCAAGGTCGTGCTGCTCGACTTCAACCAGTGGGTGGTGCGCGCCCGCTCGGTGACCGACGCGAACGGCCAGTACGGTGCAAACGTCGCGCCGGGCGACTACATCGTCGGCGCGATGAATTTCACCGCTGCGAGCACCGGAGCGAGCGAATGGTGGACGTGCAACGACGTCGTCGGCGGTCCGGCGTGCGGCTCGGCCAACCAGTTCAACGCGGCCAAGGTGACCGTCGGTGCGGCCGGCACGCCGGTCGGCTTCAAGCTCGAGCCCGGCGCGCGAGTCCAGGGCGCGATCACCGCGAGCGTCGGCGGTGCGGGACTGCCGGGGATACAAGTGGGCGTGCGCGATTTCACCAACGACACGCCGGTCGTTTTCCAGGACGCGCAGACCGGCGGAGCCTTCCGCGTCAATGTGCGCCCCGGGGTCTACACGCTAGCTGCGCGCAACAAGACGCCTTCGCTGGCGTACGCGGGCGGGGTGTACAACGGTCCCGCCGCCGGCGGCGATGCGGTCGACGGCGGCGGAACGATCGCAGCCGATGCCACGCCGATGGTGCTTGCAGCCGGGAACACCTATACCGTCAACTTCCCGCTGATCGAGGGCGGCCTCGTGAGCGGGCTCATTACCGACGGCGCTACGCCCACGCCGAACCCGGTCACCGGAATCACGGTGCGCTTCAATTTGCTGCCGGCGAATCCCAACGACACCACCGGCGCGTTCGCCGAAGCGCTGCGCACCGACACCGCCGGCAACTACGGCCTGTGGGTCCGTCCCGGAAAGTACGCCGTGCGCGCCCGCGGGCAACTCGCAACGCCGACGGTGATCGCCTTCAGCTTCAACAACAATCCGCCCGCCGTCAACTTCGCCGCGGCGGTCGGTCGGGCAACGGCGACGATTCACGGATCCGACGGCGCGCCGCTCGCGCAAGTCAAGGTGTCGGTCTACGATACCACCGCGAGCAACGTTTTCCAAGGCAACGAGGTCAGCAACGGCGACGGCATCGTCGAAGTCTTCGCGCAACCCACGGGCAGCTACCGGATCGAATACAAGGTGGACAACGGCTCGACGACAACCGGTTCGGCGATCCACGACGGCACGGTGACTCCCACCGGCAAACAGTTGCTGGCCGGCGCCTTGGTGGTGTTCGACACGGCAGCTGCGAGCCCAACCGCGCTCGGCACCCTGACCTTGCCCGCGGGCGGCGAGCTCAAGGGGGTGATCACGCTCGGCGGTTCGCCGGCGAGGAACATCATCGTGCAGCCGCGAAGCGGCGGGGTCACCGGCGGACAGCGATTCATCGCAACGCGCACCTCGAGCGACGGAAGCTACAGCCTCAGCCTCCCGGCCGGGACTTACAACCGCGTGTGCGCCTTCGTGCCTGGAACGCTCAACCAATGCCCGGTCGGCACTCCCTCGTCGGCTGGAGCGTTCGGATCGGCCGACAGCGTGACCGTGACGGCGAACCAGTCCACTACGCTGAACATCGCCATCCCGTAAGCGGTTTGCACACGTGTAAAAAAAAAGCCCCGCCTTGAGCGGGGCTTTTTTTCCTACCGAACGGTCGTTAAGGGCCGAGGGCAGCCTAGTCCCTGTCGCTGCCCGGCAGTCTCATCTTGGAGATCGTCCAAAGCTTGACGTCCTCTTCGGGCTCGTCGCCTACGGCGTCGGTCAGAGCCACGGCCAGGTTGGTGACGAAAATTTCGTCGCCGACGATGACCGGGCTCGCGGGGAAGAGCAGCCCGTCAGGCGTCCCGTCGCGGTTGATCCCGCGGAACTCGCCGAGCTTGGCGACGATCCTGCCTTTCGCATTCAGCGCCACGACTTCATCGGCCTGGTTGGCGCAGACCCACAGCAGCCCGCTCCGAGCGTCGAAAACGAGGCCGTCGGCGCCGTTGAGGCTTTCGGCGAAGACGGAGACCTTTCTCAGGCCGGAAACCAGCTCGACCTTGAGCACGCGGTCGTCACCCGTGTTGGCGACGAAGAGCGCTGTCTCGTCCTTGTTGAACGCGAGCCCGTTGGCGCCAAAAGGCGGAAAGCCCGCAGTGGCGAGGAGCGGACTGTGGCTGAACGTTTCGACATTGCAGCTTAGCGCGTTGCATCCGGCCACGTTGGCTATCTTAAATATGGCACCCTGGAACGAGTCGGAGACATAGAGATTGCCGTGGCTGTCGAAGACCATCGCGTTGGGGACGTGAGCCCCAGAACCGAACGATATGGTGTCGGAGCTTCCGTCCGGATTTCCCTCGGTGCGCGGATCCGGAGCACCGATCGTGGGGATAACCGCGACGTCCTCGAGGCCGCTCAGATCCGCCGCGACCCTCTGGATCTTGGACGCGACTCCCACGAAGTTGCCGACGTTGGTGATGTAGACCTTGTTGTTGTTGCGATCGAACTCCAGACCGAGCAGCGGTTGACCGAAGTCGCGCTGTGAGAGCAACCTGCCATCCCGGTTATAACGCAGCAGCTTGAAAGGGGCCGTAAACGTGGATACATAGATATCGCCGTTCGCGGGATTGGCGGTAATCCCCTCCGGATGCTGTACGCCGTCGGGCAGCACGGCGAAGGTATCGACGTCGCGGTCGATGAAAAGCCGGCTGCGGTGACCGTCGTCCGCGTGGACCGGACCCGCGGCCATACCGATCGAGAAAAACAGCGGAACTGTCAGAGCTGCGAGATTCTTCTTCATGTCCCCTCCTAGGGTTGGATGGCCAGCAAAAAAAAATGACTACACGAATTTTCCCTTGGCAAACACCTTACGCGCGCCTGAAATTCCACTCGCCGGGTCCTAAGGCGCGACCGAGACTCCGCGGACCGCGTGCCGCGCGATCGCCTGCGCGACGAAACCCGAGGCCTTCACGTCCTGGGCGAACTCACCGAGATACTTCGCGCCGGCAGCCCGTCCCTGAGGCGTGCCAACCGATTGCTGCACGACGGTAAAGCGGCCCTCCAGCACGCGCGACCCCGGAAGCGTCGCCGCGTCGGTGGCAAGGCGCGGCTTGAGCCCGGAGAGCACTTCGAGCTTGTCCTTCACGAAAATATCGTACGAACCTTGAATCCCCTGAACGCGCACGAGCGTGGCGTGCTTGAGGCTGCGGCTCAGATACAGGTCGTAGGCGCTGTTCACCGCCACGGCGATGCGTACGCCTTCGCGGTCGACGTCCGCGATCGTGCGAATCGGCGAGCCCGCCGGGACCAGGTACCCCGCCTCGATCTCGAGATACGCGGGGCTGAAGGCAATTTCACCCGCGCGCTGCGGCTCGTTGCCGAGGAAGGCGACATCCCAGGCGCCGGCCTTCGCCGCATCGGCGAGCTTGCCCGCGGTTTCGAAAGGGACTAGGTCGACCGGGACGTTTAGCCGCCGGCCGAGCTCCCGCCCCAGATCGACGGCGATTCCGCGGTATTCCCCGCTCGCGGGGTCCTTGCTCACCAGCAGGAAATTTCCGTAGTTGATGCCGACGCGGAGCTTCCCCATAGGAGCCAGCTCGGATCGCGCGGTGGGAGAAGGTGTCATGGTGCGGAAGATAGCACGAGCCCAGCTAACTTCTACGAAGCCGGCGCCGGCGGCGCGACCGAAACCCCGCGCACCGCGTGTCTTTCTATCGCCTTGGCGACGAATCCGGAGGCCTTTGCGTCCTCGGCGAATTCGCGAAGATATTTCGCGCCGGAGGGGCGTCCCTGCGGAGTGCCGATCGATTGCTGCACCGCCGAGAACCGCCCCTCGAGCACGCGCGAGCCGGGAAGCTTCTCCGCGTCCATTACGAGGCGGGGCTTGAGCCCGGCGAGCGCATCGAGCTTGTCGCTGACGAACAGCTCGTAGGAAGCATCGACGGTCGGCGCGCGGAAGAGCCTGGCGCGCTGCAGGTTGCGCGTGAGGTACAGGTCGTAGGCGCTTTTCGCGTTGACGGCGACGCGCACGCCTTCGCGGTCGACGTCCTCGATCGTGCGGATCGGCGAGCCCGCCGGAACGAGGTAGCCCGCTTCGATCTCCAGATACGCCGCGCTGAAGGCGATTTCGTTCGCGCGCGCGGGCTCGTTGCCGAGGAAGGCCACGTCCCAGGCGCCGGATCTCACCGCGTCCGCCAGTTTTCCGGCGGTGTCGAAGGCAACGAGCTCGACCGGAACGCCGAGCCGCATGCCGAGCTCGCGGCCCAGATCCACCGCGATGCCGCTGTACTCCCCGCCCGCCCGCTCCTTGTTGACGAGCAGAAAATTCTGCACGTTGATTCCGACGCGCAGTTTCCCGGTCGGCGCCAGCTCCGAGCGCGCGGCGGAGGGAGCCTGAGGCGTCGTGGCACAGGAAGACAGCAGGAGCGCAGCGAGAAACATCGTTGCAAGCCGAATCATTTTGAATCCTTCCTCGAAGCGCCCGCCACCCGGTCGTCCCGCTCGCGCATCAGCCAATAGACGATGCCCGGCGCCAGGGTAATGGCGGCGAGTCCCAGCAGCGCTGATAGAACGAGAGAACCGCCCATTGCGATTTCAGGCGGTCCCAGCTGGCGGATTTGCCCATTTTGCCTCCCCAGAGATCGCGCCGCACGCCCCGCTCGCGGCGGTTATTGTATTACGTACGAACGGGGCCGTTCTGAACGTGTCGCGTCGCGCCGGCCTTCTGCTGGGGCCGATCACCGAAATGAAAAATCGGTGAGCGCCGTACCGGCGCCCACCGATTGGTGATTGAAACGAAGCGTTACTTAACTACTCAGTGGTCGTGATCATCCCTGTCGCGATCGTCCCGGTCGTGGTCGTCACGGTCGCGGTCGACATCGTGGACGAAGACGCCGATACATCCGTTGGTGCTGCCGCAAATCTGCTCGCCCACGGTCGTCGTATCACCGCCGGCACCGACGATCCGGACAGGCGCCGATTGCGGGACGAAGATGAGGTTGCGCTTGGAGTCCGCCGCCACCGAGTGCGAACCGGACGACTGCGGGATGGTCTCGATCAGGACGCTGGTCGCGTCGATCACGCCGAGCACCGCCGCCTGGGTCGCCGCGGTCGGACAGGGCGCCGTTGTCCTGCAATTCCTGTTGGAGCCCGTGTAGTAGCGACCGTCACCCTTGTTGAACCAGACTTCATCCGAGCCAACGATGCCGTTGACATGGGAGAAATGCTTGGTCGTCGCGTTGATGACCAGCGTGCTGTCGTTAGTAGGATTGTTGGCCGGCGTGCAGCCCAATAGGAGGTTGTCATGCGGTCCGACCGTGGCGCCGTTGGGTCCGCAGTTGCTGAGCTTCAGGACGCCGGTGTTCGTGGCCGGATTGAAGGCACCGAGCACCATGGTCCCCGGCGTGACGGTGGTCGGATCGATCACCATCAGCCCGCCGTCGCACGTAGTGCACCCTGGCGGGTTTTCCCCGAGGTTCGGCACCGACACGTAGAAACGCTTGGTCTTGGGATCCCAAGTGGGCTGCTCGATTCCCGGGGTATTCGGGAAAAGCGTGGCGTCAATCGTGATCTTGCTGAGCTTCAGGACCGAGCTGTGGTTCTGGTCGCCGTTCGCCGCGAACAGGGTCGCGAAGGGAGGATCCTCGGCGTTGTTCGCGACGAGCAGCAATTCGCCGTCCGTCGTCAACGCCATTTCGTCAACTCTCGTGGTGCCGCCGGTACTGAGTGTTTGAACGGACGAGTTAGACCCGTCAAGATCAAACACCTTGAGCGTGCTGTCGCCGTCACCGGCATAGAGCCACCGGCCGTGCGTCACGACACCGTCGGGTCCGGAGATGTCGTTGTTCACTGCGGTGCCGGCTGCGTTGAGCTTGACGCCCACGAAACCGCCGAGCGTTCTCTTGAAGGTGAGGTGGTGGGTGTCGATGATGTCGATGCTGGCGTTCGAGCGATCGGCGAGGTAGTACTCGGCACGGTGCGGATTGACCCAGCTGATATCGTACGACCGCAGGGGGTTGCCGGGGATCTGGACCGCGGTCAAGCACTTGGTCTCGGTGTTGGTCGGTGCCCCCGGGCCGGTGCAAGCGGCGAACGCTGCGCCGGATGTCGCGAGCGAGCCGACCCCGAACAGCAGCGGGCCCGCGACGAGCGCGGCGAGTGAATTGCGGGAAGGGATTCTTGCAGACATGTGCTGCCTCCTATAGGTGGATTCAACAACGCTCTTTCGCAAGTGCGCGCCGACCCAGCATCGGCTTGACGCGCCTCGCGCTTGCTTGTTACCCAGCGGGAAAATTGCTTGACCGTCCCTGTACGCGGCGGGCGCCCGGAAAAATCGCGCGCCCGGAAAGGAATCTCGCTCGATACGACGAGCGCGTTCCGAATCACGTGCGCTGGGTCAGACCCGCGCACTTTTGAAACTTATGGCTTTCCTCCGGTACCGCTCTTTTTGGGACGCGTGGATCGTACCGACCCACGTGAAGACTTAACGATAATAAGTTTGCGTTTGTTTTGGAGTCCGTGGCTGACAAATTGCTGAAAGATCTTGCGGTCTCACTCCCCGCGAATATCAACGGAACGCAGCTTGACTGGAAGTCCTCAAGCGTCTTGTCACGAAATCAAATGTTTGCGCTGGTCTCTTAGACAAGAATCGAGCCAGCCTTTGAGGGCGCTTAGTGCGGTTGACGGGGCGGAATGGATTTTTTCCTCGCCACGCATTCGACGTATCCGCGGATGAAACTGTCGCGAAGCGCGATGAATTCTTCGTAAGTTTGAAATCTGCGCATCTCCGGCACCTGATTCATGAAATAGATCGTCACGATCACCGAGTCTCCGTCCGAGAAAATCTGCGTTATCGCGAGCGTCCTTCCACTCAATTCCCTTTTTCCGAGCGTCTGGCCCCAGAAACCCCGATCGGAGAACTCGGTGAGCGCCGTGTTGCCGTCCGCCTGGGCCATGTCTGCCAAGTTCCGCGTGACGATCTGCTTGTCCTCGGCATATCTTGAAGGGTCGGAACGTTCGGCCTTCAGGTTCGCGAAGTGAAGCGTCCTAGGATAAGAGTAAGCCACGCGGTAGCCGTCCACCACCGACACCCGCCCGCTTCTGTTTCCGAAGCCCACCTCGCGCCACGGTTCGGCGGTCTGCGGGCGGCGGTCCAGAGCCACACCGCGGACCCCGCCCGCGAATCCGTCGCAGTGAACGTACGGTCGAAGTTTCAACGCATGTTCCGCTTGCACCTCGTCGGTGTGTTCCCCGGCGCAGGCCGTGCCGTGCGCGATCACGGCCGACAATAGAAGCGACGCGCAACCTCCAGCGTCGAGCACGACGCCCAGCACACGAGGGTTCGCCTGTCCGGTTCCACCCACGTTGAGCGGTTTACCCTCCACCCGCGTATAGCTTCACCAGCCTGTAAAGGAACTCGTGGCCTTCGTAGAGGGAGCGCACGCGGATGCGCTCGTTGAGACCGTGCACGCCCCCGCCGTCCGGATCGCGGAACATGCCGTTCACCCCGTAGGTCGGAATGCCGGCGTTGATGGTGAAGCGGCCGTCGGTCGCGCCCGCGAGCAGAGTGGGCACCACGGGCACTCCAGGCCACATCTGCGCACTCACGGCTTCGACCGGCCCGACGATCTCGCGCGTGAGCGGCGGCGGAGGCGAGAGCGTTGCCTCGTGCGTGGGCGTGATCTTGATCTTGTCGTTCGCCATGACGCGCGCCAGGGTCTTCTGAACTTCCACGACGGGTTCTCCGGGCAGGATGCGGCAGTTCACCGTGGCGCGCGCGCGCTGGGGCAGTGCGTTGGTCGCGTGCCCCGCTTCCAGCATGGTGGCGACGCAGGTGGTCCGAAAGGTGGAGTTGTTCAGCGCGGTCGCAGACAGCCGGACGATCGCATCGGGATCGGGCGGGTCGCGCAGGATCGCCTTCATGTCGGCGGCGGTCTGCCCGGTCTCGACGCGGGACATCTGCTCGAAATACGCGCGCGTGGTGTCGGAGAGCCTGAACGGGAAATCGTGGGCGCCGAGCCGGGCGAGGCCGCCCGCGAGGTGATAGATCGCGTTGTCCTTCACCGGCAGCGAGCTGTGCCCGCCGGGATTGGTCACCTCGAGCTGATAGGTCTGGAAAACCTTTTCGCCGGCCTGGATGGTCATGCGCAAGTAGTTGCCGTTCTTGTCGAGCAGGCCGTTTCCGCCTTCGTTCAGCGCGAACTCGGCGTCCACGAGATTGCGGTGGTTCTTGAGCAGGTAGACGATGCCGCTGAAGTTCGACGGGACGATTTCCTCGTCGCAGGTCGCAACGAGAATCAGGTCGCGGTCCGGACGGTAGGCTTCCTGCCGGTAGCGGATGAGGTTGGCGATGAACACCGCGACCATCGCCTTGTCGTCCGCGGTGCCGCGCGCGTAGAAGTAGCCGTTCTCCTCGACGAGCTTGAATGGATCGCGCTGCCAGTCCTCGCGTTTCGCCTCCACCACGTCGAGGTGCCCCAGCAGCATGATGGGTTTTTTCGCGCCGCTGCTCCGGTAGCGCGCGACGAGGTTGCCCTTCTTCGGTCCCCCCGGCGGCACGATGACCTGCACGTCCTGCGCAGGCAGCCCGCCCGCTCTAAGCCGGGCGGCCATCGCCTCGGCCGCGGCCGTACAGCTCCCCGCGGAATCCGTGGTATTGATTTCGACCAGCTCTTTGTAGATCTCGCGCACCTGCTGCTGCGCGGGCGTGGGTGCGCCTTGAGCCAGAGCGCGAAACGCGAGCGACGTTCCCAAGGCGACCCAGATTGCGCTGCCAGGTGTTTTCATCCTTTCCTTCCGTCGAAAAAGGCTCTCGTCACCGTCACGGGTGAGGACTTATACTAGCAGGGTGTCGCGGCGCACCGAGTCGGCGCTGCGGATCCCGATGCCGGTCCAATTCATGAGAGGGTTACCATGCCAATCAAGAAGATCTTGATCGTCGATGATTCAGCCACCGACCGCCAGTTCCTGCTGGAAGTGTTGAGCAAGCAGGGATACCAATGCGTGACCGCGCAGAGCGGCGACGAGGGGATCGCCAAGTCAAAGACCGAGCAGCCGGACCTGATTCTGATGGACATCATCATGCCAGGCACCGACGGGTTCAAGGCGACGCGCGCCATCACGCGCGACGAAGCCACCAAGCACATCCCCGTGATCGTGTGCACCAGCAAGAAACTGGAAACGGACCGGGTCTGGGGTATCCGCCAGGGCGCCAAGGACTACATCGTCAAGCCTGTCGACGCGAAAGACCTTCTCGCCAAGATCGCCGCGCTCGGCTGATAGACGCGGCTCAGGCGAGCAGCACGAGCGCGAGCGCGATCGCGCCAGGTAGTGCTTGCACCCAGAGGATCTTGCGGCTCGCGGTAAATGTGCCGAACACCCCGGCAACGACGACGCAGCCGAGGAAAAAAATCTTGATCGAGGTTCCCGCGTCGCCGAGAACGAGACCCCATCCGAGCCCGGTCGCGACGAAGCCGTTGTACAGGCCTTGATTCGCGGCGAGAGCCTTCGAAGCCTTGGCGAAATCAGGCGTGGTGCCGAAAGTGCGCAGGCCCAGGGGCTGGGTCCACAGGAACATCTCGAGGACGAGGAACCCGAAATGCAGAAGAGCGACCAGTGCTACCGCGGTATTGGCGATGGTTGACATGGGACCCTTTCTTCCGGAAAAACTCCAACCCGACCCGTTTCTATCTATCGCTAGAGTTGCCAGCCGATCTTGCGGTCCAGCGACCAGGAGCCACCGCCGCGCAGCGCTATGGCGAACATGATCAGGCCCCACATCAGCGGGTATTCGTAGCCGCCGGCGCCCCACCCAAATTTGGGCAGATGGTGGTAGACGATCACCGCCATTTCGATGGTGATGGCCGCGGCGAAAAAGCGCGTGAAGAGGCCCAGGGCCACGCAAAGCCCGCCGACAGTTTCCAGGATGATGAGAACGACTGCCAGGGGTTCGGCCGGCGCGATGCCTCGTTTGATCAACGCCATCTGCGCCGTCGCGCCGACACCCATCATCAGCTTCGGCCAGCCGTGCGGAATGATCATCAGTCCGACGGTCAAGCGGATGAGCGGCCAGGTGAGCGGCGCGACCCAATCGTAGAACGGCTTGAGCTTGAGAAACAGCAGTCTCGGTTCTTCTTGCGCGTCCATGGCAAGTCCTCCTCTCATGTCGGACCGTGACCCGGAAGGCTCGTTATTCGTCGCGGTCACCTGTCTTCTGCTGCGGCGGGCATTTCGCCGAGCCGTACGAGCAGAATACACAACAATCGCCGGGCCTGGGCCTGAGCATCGCCCGGCACGCAGTGCACTCGTAGAAGTGCAGGCACGCGTCGGTGGGCATCGCTTCGGTCCGTCCGTGCCCGCAGAACGGACAGGTGATGGTCGCCTGGAGAATCACAGGTGCCGGCCGAAGAACGCGGCGACTTCGCAGATGCCGCCGGCGTGGCCGCGCGTGGTGAAACTATCGGAGAGGAGCACGACGTAACCGCGTCCGACGAGCTCCATCGCCCAACGTCCCGGCGCGCCGCTGGAGGAAAGACCGAGGCCGCTGCAGTCGTGCACGAGCACGATCGCGGGAAAAGGCCCGGGACCGTCGGGCTTGGACATTGTGGCGGAGATTTGCTCCGAAGCGCCGTCGGGCGCAGTCGTCGTGATGGTGAGGCCGGAAGCGCTCGCGAAGCCCGCGAGGAGCAGGAGGGAAGGCAGCAACTGCGGCAGTCTCTTACGCAGGGTTCTTTCCGCTCGAAGTCCGTCATCGTGGCGAAGCATCTTGCGGCCCGCCGGACCCCTTCGCCTTGTCCATTTGCTTCAAAAGTCTCCATGCCATCCAACCAAGGAACGCCACGCCCAGCACGAGCGCTGCCCAAAGTGTCCAGCGCTTGACGTCGATTCGTTCTTCCAGCGCGCGTTGTCCACCGAGCACGGTGGGAGCATCCGCTTCCACTGATTTCACGGACACCGCCGGGATTTGCTCGGTGCTCGCCACCTTTGCGTCGAGATCGGCGTCTCGGCGGTATCCGGGAACAAGCGATTCGATGGTATACGCCGACGGCTTTGCATCGCGGCTGCCGTAAGCCAAGGTGAAGGGCGGGTCGCCTCGCGCCACCCACACGATCTCGTTCGGGATCCAACCCAACAGCAGCTTGGGCTCCCCGCCACCGAGCCCTCCGCCTTTCTGGTCCACTCTGAGGAGCCAGTAGCGGTCCGCGTTCTCGCCGATCGCGAGATCCGCATTGGATACTTCGGCTCCGTCATGGCGCAGCCGATACGCGGTTCCTCGGCTCACTGGCCGCCAAGGTGTGTCGTTGCGTACACGCGAAAAGAGTTGTACTTGAACTACCGTATTGGCTTGGGGAAGCTCGAAACGCACGCGATCTGCAGGGAACACTCCCTGCGTGTCGAATGCATAGTCGCCTGTCGTATCCGCGACTGGGCGGCCCGACACCGTTTCCCATTGCCGCGCCACGTCGATGCGCGCGTCGCCGAGTTCCGTGCGCAACGCGCCGAGTTCGGCACCCGCCGGCATGCCGGTCCAGGAAATCCGGAAGTACTTCGACTTGCGAGACGCAAATTCGATACGGCGTTGTTCCAGTTTTGCACCTCCATATTGCAAGGACAGCAGCGGTGCCCGGGCTGCTAGCGTGCTCCACGACGACAGGTCGTCGCTTGCCTCGACGCTCGCGTTCGCCGCGTACGCGTCATTGCTTTTGACTTCGAGCTCCAGGGCACGCACCGGTTCCCGCAAGGCAGTTGCATCAACGAGATAAGCCAGGAGCTTCTTTGAGGCCTTCGTGCCGCTGCGCTCGTCGAGTTTGATGATGGTGCCGGAGGGGCGACGTTCGAAACGAAGCGACAGTCCATCCAGCTGTTTCGCATCTTCGCCGTATAGAGGAAAGAAGGGCAGCGCGACCGGTTCGCGCTTTTGCACTTCGGCGGTTGCCCGCGGGCGGAACGCGTGAGGTACGACTTCCCCCGCACCGTTGAACACACGCAGGTCACCCAGATCCCGCCGAACCGTGCCACGGTAGACCGCGCGCGGCAGCTCTAGCCGATACAGCGCTTCCTTGGCGTCGGCGCGGATGGCGATCCCGTAGGCGAAACCGGATGGGTTTTCAGCGCAAAACACACCCGCGGCCGATAAACCGAACAAGGCGGCGGCAACTATCGCGGCTCTCATTTCTGGTTCTCCGCGCTGAGCCTAGGGGGCACGGGCGAGAGGTATCCGATGACGAGCATCAGAACGCCGACGCCGATGAACGACACGATGCGCTCAACCGTGCCGACGTTTGAAAGGTCGACGAGAAAGAGCTTTACGACCACCACACCCATCAGCACTGCGCCCGTGAGCCACACCTTGCGCAGGGCCCTGCTCGTCGCGAAGACCATTATCGCGAGCGCAAGAACTGACCAGAAGATAGAAAACGCCGCCTGGACGAGAACCGAGCGCAGCATCGCATCGAGCCGGAAAGGAACGTCGGCCCAGTGGTGCAAGGTTCGCAGAAGCACGCCGTTTGCCCAGATGAACGCCGCGCCCCCGAATAAGGCATACAGCGGCGTTGGCGTCGCACTGATCAGTTCGAGATAACCCAGGCTCCGGAGCATGATGAGCCAGTAGGCGAGGACCACAAACACCAGCACCTGGGCGATGTCCAGCGGGTTCAGGAGAGGGAGGTACGGCAAAGGAGCCGGATCGCCGCTGCTGGTGAAGTTCGAAAAGATCGTCCACGCTCCGAGGAATACCGCGATCGGAGCAGCGCCGAGGAGCAGGTAGCTTTTCGCGTGCTGCGAGATCGGCCAGGTCTGGCGCGCCGGGCTTGCGGTGAGCAGCGCCAGGATGCCGGCCGGCACTACCGCCCAGGCTATGAGCGGCCATACCCGTTTTCCTTCGACCGCGTGGTCGATCTGCCAGGCAAACTCCCAAGACGCGACGACTGCGAGCAGCCACAGGCCGGCCGCGTGCAGCCATTCCTGCAAGGTTTGATCCTCGGTCTCGTGCCGTTTGAGTATCCAGAGATGCTCGACCCATGCGATCGGCCAGGCGAGCCAACCCCAGTTTGCGAAAGGGTGGGCGCTCTCCTGACTCTCGCGCGCGACTATCACCGCGGCGACGGGGAGGATGAGGTACGCCGGCCAGCGCGCGTTTTTCCACTCAAGCGATTTCGAGAGCCAGCTGAAGGTCGCGGCGGAGGTGGCAAGAAAGACGAGCGCAGCATGCGTTTGCACGGCCGGATCCAGATGGCGATGAATTTCGTGCAAGCCGCCGGCGGCCCACCACAGCGCTCCCCAGGCGAGCAGCAGAATCGCAACTCCCGGTTCCCAGGATTGCGCCGATCCGCGGCGGCGTTCCAGGTAAGCGGAGCAGAACAGGCCGCCGAGCGCGACGAACACGCAGCCCAGATAAAAGCTGTTGAGCAGCGGTGCCGGGCCGTAGCCTCTCTCGAGGTCGAACAGGAAGGCGATGCCTGCCGCGATCTGCAGTACGAGCCCAAAGGCGAGTCCGAGCACGCGCGCCTGGCGCGCGCTCACCCAGACGATCGCCGCGCCCTCGAGCGCCCAGGCAGCGGACGTGATGCGGCCGTCGAAGGCGAGCGGGATCGCGAGCGTTCCGAGGCCCACGCCAAGCGCGAGGAAGGACTCGGTGAGCAAGCGCAGGTTCTCCCCCGCGCGGCGCCATAGCGCCGAAGCGAGCATCAGGTAGAACGCGCCGAGGGCGAAAGCGCTCCATGCAGCTCCATACTCGAATTGGCGCACGAGGCCGGTTTGCAGCCCGAAGGCGACGAGTGGCACGCCGAAGACGAGCGTGCCGTCGACGTAGTGCCTGAGCGCGAACGCCTCGCGGCGCGCGTACAGAATCGGCACGGCCACATACAGAAGGAAAAATGTAACAAGGAACGGTTCCGTAGAACCGAACTGGTCGGGCTGATACTTTGTGACGCCCCAAACCGTGCCGATCACGAAGGTGAAGGCAAAACCGACGAGGTTGAGGACGCGCCAAGCCTTGCGCCAGGCTACAGCGAAGATGCCGAGGTTCAACACGAGATAGTAGGAGAACAGCATCACGTGGCTGCCTTGTCCCGTGGATGCGAGCACGGGCGCGAGGAATCCGCCGCTTACACTGATCACGGCGAGCGCGAGCGAGTCTTGCAGCACCGCGAGCCCGGCGGCAAAAATCGCGACCGCAACCAAGAGCACGAACGCCGGAAGAGGGGACAACAAGGTGTACAGGCGAAAGGCGGCGAAGATGGTGAGGTACAGCACGCCGGTACCGGCGCCTTGCAGCGACAAGGCATAGCCGGTTCGCTTGTCCCGAAGCCGCCAGCCCAGAACGAGCAGCACGACTGCGCCCAGCGCGACGCCTATGAGCCGCACTTCGATGGGCACGTGCGTGTGTTCGTACGCGTACTTGAGCAGGAACGCGACGCCGAAGAACAGGATCACGACGCCGACACGTACCACCGTATTCCCGCCGAGAAGCCACTTCATGACCGGATTGGGTTCGGCCACGGGCTCGGGTGGGAGATAAACGGGTTCGGCGGGCGGGCGCGGTTCGTTAACCGGGGCTATCCACTTGGGGGGGACGGGTGTTGCGATCGCCGCTTCAGGAGCCCGCTCCGGAACGGGTATTGGAGTCGCTTGCTCCTCAGAAGAAGGTGGCGCGCTGGGCGCTGTCGAAGGCCGCGCGGATGCGGGGAGCCGCGTTTCCAGGACGGCGAGACGCCGGCCAAGATCCTTCACCTCGGAAGAAAGCGCGGCGAGCTTCTCGGTGAGGTGCCCGTCAGGGTTTAGCTTACTGCTTATCGCCCAACCCACGAGGGCTCCGGTCGCTGCGCCGATGATCCACAGATCGTGCCCGATCGTCGCTCCGACTATCAGCCCGATCACCAAGCCCAAGCCGACAATCCACATGGAACCTCCCCGGCCCTGCTGCGTCAGCGTAGTATCTGGTTCGCCATGCTAGAAGCATACTGAAGCGCGCGCAACCGGACTTTGGGCTAGCCCAATCTAAACTAACCCGTCCATCACCATCACCTCGACATAGTCCCCCGCCTTGACCGCGCCGTGCTCGTGCCCGAGCACGACGAAACAATTCGCTTCCGACATCGATCTTAAAATCCCCGAGCCTTGCGCGCCGGTGAGGCGTACGCTCCATTCGCCGTTTTTCAGTTCCAGTATTCCGCGCTGATATTCGGTGCGGCCGGGTTTTTTGCGCATCGCGGTTTCGGCTTTCGCGCGCAGCAAGGGCAGGTCGGTGTCGTTGCGGCCCATCATCATCAGAAGCGCGCCGCGCACGAAGTGGTAGAAGGTCACCATGACCGCGACGGGATTGCCAGGCAGGCCGAAGAGATACGCCGATTTTCCGTGCGCGCGGATGCGGCCAAAGGCCATCGGGCGGCCCGGGCGCATGGCAATCTTCCAGAACACGACTTCGCCGAGCTTGGCCATCATCTGCCGGGTGAAATCGGCTTCGCCGACCGATACGCCGCCCGAGGTGACAACCGCGTCGGCGGCCGTAGCGGCGGTGCGGAAGGCCGTTTCGAGCCTTTTCGGGTCGTCGCGTACCACGCCAAGGTCGGTTACCTCGCACCCCAGCCGCGTGAGCATGCCCCAGAGCGTGTAGCGGTTGGAGTCGTAGACTTCGCCAGCTTTCAGTTTTTTCCCGACCGACATCAGCTCGTCGCCCGTCGAGAAGAACGCGACCTTGAGCTTTCTCCGAACGCTCACCTCACCGATGCCGAGCGAGGCGATCAGCCCGATGTCGGCGGGGCGCAACATTCGTCCGCCGTGAAGGGCGGGCCTGCCTTTCTGCAAGTCTTCGCCCGCGAGCCTGCGGTTCTGTCCGGGGTCCTGCCCGGGCGGGATGGCGATGCGCTTGCCGTTCGCCGTTACCGCTTCCTGTATAACGACAGTGTCTGTGTTCTTCGGCATCACGGCGCCGGTCATGACGCGCACGCACTCGCCGCGCTTCACTTCACCCGTGAACTCCCTACCGGCGTAGGCGGTGCCGATCTCGGTGAGCGTCACCGGCTCGCCCGCGCCGAGATCGTCGTTGCGAACGGCGTAGCCGTCCATCGCCGAATTGTCGTGCGAAGGGACGTTGATCGGCGAGACGATGTCTTTCGCGAGCACGCGTCCGAGTGCCGCTCGCACGCGAAGCTTCTCGACGCCGGACACCGGACTGATGAACGAGCGCATAACTTCGTTCGCTTTTTCGACCGCCAGCGCGTCCGGGTCGTAGTCGCTTATGCAGCTGATGACTTCTTTTAGCGTCGCCATGCGGGGAATTATCGCGCTTTAGTAGATTGTTGAAAAACTTTGAGTGGAGTCGGCCACGCCCTGGTTGTGCTCGTCGCAGCAGTGTTCGTCGCCGGCCAGGCGGGACTTCTCTCGGGGAAAGAGCCGTCCGATGAAGGCATTTAGTGGTTCGCGTCCGCTCGGAGTCGCGGACCGGGAGGAAGGACTCCGGTGTGAATCGCGCGGGCCAATCGAGCCGGTCCGGGCGCGCTCCGCCCGTCAGCAGTAGAGTGCCGATCTTGCCATCGGCGCGGCGCTGAATCAGCGCACGGCACGCTCGCGATGCCGGACAGGCTCGGATACTTCTCAGGTTGTATTACAGTCAGCTGTTCGAAAAGGGGGGTCAGCCGCGGGGAGGTGGTCCGAACGCGTTGTACAACCCGCGAAGAAAAAAGGCCGCGAATCGCGGCTTTTTTTTATGCGGCTCGAACCGCTCGCACGCAGAGCGGGCGAAGAAAACATCGCGCCTGACTTGCAACGCCGCAGGATGCCGGCGAGGGGCCAATTGAAATTTCCTATCAGCCGCCTTCGGAGACCCGATCGCCTCGCCTGGCGGTGACGATGTGTCGTCCTCAGACGACACCGGCGGCAATCGGAGACTTTTGACACAAAGGTGCGAATGCGGGCGGAACTGTCGTCTGCATCGAGGACTTATTACATACCGTTGTCATATGCCATCGTCATACGATCAGCATCGTTGATTTTCTTTTCTCTACCGGCAAGCGTTCGCTGTGCCGGCCAAGTAGTGAGTGTGCCGGCCAAGTAGTGAGGATTCCGATGTCGCGCATGAAAGCTTTGCTGCTGCTCCTCGCCGTAACCACCGTAGTGCTAACGGGTTGCAACGGCGTAGGTGAAGCCGAACCCGGCAACGGGGTGGGGACTACACCCTCGGCCGACACGACGCCGCCTTCTATGCCGGCCGATTTCACGGCTGCCGCGGCCGGTTCGACCGGAGCCAACCTGTCCTGGAGTGCTTCGACCGACAACGTCGGAGTGACCGGTTATATCGTTCGCCGCAACGGCGTCCAGGTGGCGACGCCCACCACGACCAGTTATGCGGATACAGGTTTGTCCGTTGGAACCTACAGCTACACGGTGGCGGCGCGCGACGCCGCCGGCAACCTCTCACCCAATTCGACAAGTGTGAGCCTCACGATCGCTGACACGACGCCGCCCACTACGCCTGCCGGCCTCACGGCCGCGGCGGCCGGTTCGACCGGAGCGAACCTCTCATGGAGTGCTTCGACCGACAACGTCGGAGTGACCGGCTATATCGTTCGCCGCAATGGCGTCCAGGTGGCGACGCCCACCACAACCAGTTT